>Ga0105050_10002377_pt1 | contig 27098 bp, 21 predicted proteins | sample FRY01_FD_78088 | JGI IMG/M metagenome (GOLD analysis project Ga0105050, IMG submission 78088) | Freshwater microbial communities from Lake Fryxell liftoff mats and glacier meltwater in Antarctica - FRY-01 | ecosystem: Environmental > Aquatic > Freshwater > Ice > Glacier meltwater ...
AGCAAATCAACCGTTTATCAGGAGGTGGAAGAAAAAGACCGGTAAGGTGGAACCACTTTTGCCCCAAATGGCAAAAAATTACCGGTCTTTTCAACCGTTAAATCAAGGTCAAATGACCGTCACCCGCATTTGGAATAGCCGCAACTGGCGCAGGTCATGCAGCCCTCGACCATACGCAGGTCATAGCTGCCGCAAGAGGTGCAGGCCTTGCCACGTTTCGCGCCGATCGCCACCACCTCCGCCTGCGGATCAGCCTTCAGCGCCTGCCCCACCCCGGCCAGAAACCCGGTCGCCACCAGATGCTTCTCGATCACACCGCCAATCGCAGCGAGGATCGAGGGCACATATTTGCCCCCCATCCATGCCCCGCCACGCGGATCGAATACCGCCTTCAACTCCTCGACGACAAAACTCACATCGCCCCCGCGCCGGAACACCGCCGAAATCATCCGGGTCAGCGCGACGGTCCAGGCAAAATGCTCCATGTTCTTGGAATTGATGAACACTTCAAACGGGCGCCTGTGCCCGTTCACCACCAGATCATTGATGGTGATGTAAATCGCATGTTCACTATCGGGCCATTTCAGCTTGTATGTCGCGCCATCCAGTTCCGTTGGCCGGTCCAGCGGCTCGGACATATAGATCACTTCGGCCCCGTCGCGCAGTTGCGCCGGCTGTTCCGACGGCGTCTTTTCCGTGGTCTCGCTCACACTCAGGACCGACCCCGTCACCGCATTGGGGCGATAGGTGGTGCAACCTTTGCAGCCCTGATCCCAAGCGGCCATATAGACCTCCTTGAACGCATCAAAACTGATGTCCGCCGGGCAGTTGATCGTCTTGGAGATCGAGCTATCGACCCATTTCTGCGCTGCCGCCTGCATCCGCACATGATCAAGCGGTGCCAGCGTCTGCGCATTGACGAAATAGTCCGGCAAAGGCGCGTCACCCTTGAGATCGCGCCACATCTGAACCGCGTAATCGACCACCTCTTCCTCGGTGCGCGACCCGTCCTTTTGCAGCACCTTGCGACTATAGGCATAGGCAAAGACCGGCTCGATCCCGCTGCTGACATTGCCCGCATAAAGGCTGATCGTGCCGGTCGGCGCGATCGAGGTCAGCAGGGCATTGCGGATGCCATGCTTGCGGATCGCCGCGCGCACATCCTTGTCCATCGTCTGCATCGTGCCTGATGCCAGATATTTTTCGGCATCAAACAGCGGAAACGCGCCCTTTTCCTTGGCCAGCGCGACCGAGGCGAGATAGGCCGCGCGCGCAATCTGCTGCATCCAGCTTTCGGTCAGTGCCGCCGCCTCAACCGATCCATAGCGCTGCCCAACCATCAGCAAGGCATCGGCCAGTCCCGTCACGCCCAGCCCGATCCGGCGTTTGGCCTTGGCCTCCGCCTCCTGCTGCGGCAAGGGAAACCGTGAGGCATCCACAACGTTGTCCATCATCCGCACGGCCACAGCCACCAGATCATCCAGCGCCGCCACATCCAGCGCGGCCCCCGCCCCGAAGGGATCATTGACCAGCCGCGACATGTTGATCGACCCAAGCAGACAGGCCCCATAAGGCGGCAAAGGCTGCTCGCCACAGGGATTGGTCGCGGCAATCGTTTCGACATAATTCAGGTTGTTGGCGGCATTGATCCGGTCGATGAATATCACCCCCGGCTCGGCAAAATCATAGGTCGATTGCATGATCCGGTCCCACAGATCACGCGCCTGCACCGTGCGGTAAACCCGGCCGTCAAACACCAGATCCCACGGGCCATCCCCCTTGACAGCCGCCATGAACGGATCGGTGATCAGCACAGACATATTGAACATGCGCAACCGGGCCGCATCGGATTTGGCGGTGATGAAGGCCTCGACATCCGGGTGGTCACAGCGGATCGTCGCCATCATTGCGCCGCGCCGCGACCCTGCGGACATGATCGTGCGGCACATCGCATCCCAGACATCCATGAACGACAACGGGCCAGAGGCATCCGCCGCCACACCCAGCACGGCCGCGCCGCGCGGGCGGATGGTCGAAAAGTCATAACCGATGCCACCGCCCTGCTGCATGGTCAGCGCGGCCTCTTTCAACCCGTCAAAGATGCCGCCCATGCTGTCGGGCACCGTGCCCATGACAAAACAGTTGAACAGCGTCACCGAACGCGCCGTCCCCGCCCCCGCCGTGATCCGACCGGCGGGCAGGAACCGGAAATCCTCCAACGCGCCGTAAAACCGGTCCTCCCAGACCTGCGGCTCTGCCTCGACCTCGGCCAAAGCACGGGCAATCCGGCGCCATGTATCCTCGACCGTGCCGTCAATCGGCGTGCCATCGGCCGCCTTGAAGCGGTATTTCATGTCCCAGATCTGTTCGGCAATCGGCGCGGCAAATCGGTTCATCGGGGCATCCTTGGTGGCGCGTCAGGGAATCTGTGAAAGGCCTTCAAAGATATGGGCATCATGCCACGCGGTCAAACAGTATATGGTATGATCGGCGCTTGATCTCGGCCTTCCCGGCACTATGCTGATCCTTCGCATGGGGGTGCGCATGGGCCAGACTACTCACCTGATCAAGCTTTCCGTCGGCACCGAGGACGTGGCCGATCTGGCCGCGTGGCATGCTGACCGGCGGTCACAGGGAGCGGACGGCCTGCCGAGACACATCACCCGCATGTGGCCCAAACGCGAGGCCGAGGTGCTCGACGGCGGCTCGATCTATTGGGTGATCAAAGGGGTGCTGCTGTGTCGGCAACGTATCCTGCGGCTGGACGAAGTGACCGGCAGCGACGGGATACTGCGCTGCGCCATCGTGATGGACCCCGCCTTGATCCGGGTCGAACCGGCGCTGAAACGGCCATTCCAAGGCTGGCGCTACCTCGCCCCCGCCGACGCGCCGCGCGATCTGGCCAAGGCGCGGGCGGGCGAAGATCCGCTGCCCCCCTCGCTCTCCGCCGCTCTGGCCGACATCGGCGTCCGCTAAAGTTCCAGCATCGTCTCCAGTTGGCGCAACACCACCCGGTCCGCATCGGACCATTCCGCCATCACGGATTTGAACAGCGTCGCCTGCGAGGCGTGAATCGGCCCACAGCCCAGCACCTTCAACCCATTGGCGCGCAGCGTCTCGCCGGTCGAGGTAATATCGGCCACGGCCTCTGCGGTCTCATTCTTGACCGTGCCCTCGGTCGCTCCCTGCGAATCGACCAGTTGGTAATCCGCTACCCCTTCGGCCTGCAGAAAATCCCGCACCAGCCGGTGATATTTCGTGGCAATCCGCAGTCGAAACCCATGCTTGCGGCGAAAGGCGGCAGCGACCGCGTCCAGATCATCCAGCGTCTCGACATCGACCCAACAGGCCGGCACCGCGATCACCAGATCAGCCCCGCCAAAGCCCAGTTCCGCGAGCACGCGCAGCCGCCGGTCCCACAGCGCCACCTTTTCACGCACCAGATCCGATCCCGTCACACCCAGATGGATCCGTCCTGCCGCCAGTTCACGCGGGATCTCTGACGCCGACATCAGCACCAGTTCAACCCCGTCAATCCCATCCACAGCACCCGCATAGTCCCGCTCAGACCCGGCGCGACGCAGGCCAATGCCACGCGTGGCAAACCAGTCAAAGGTCTTTTCCATCAGCCGGCCCTTGGACGGCACGCCCAGTTTGATCATCGGACCGCGCCCCGCAGGCTCAGGACCAGTTCAGGCCGGATCACACCGCCGACAGCAGGCACGGCGCGGCCCCGTCCCAACACACGGGTCAACGCATCATAGCGCCCACCGGTGGCCACCGGCGGCAGGTCCGGGCGGTTGGCCGCATGAAAACCAAAGACAAAGCCGTCGTAATATTCCAGTGACGTGCGCCCGAAATTGCCTTCGTAATCAAGTCGGTCAACATCGACGCCCCGCGCCGCCATTGCATCAAGCCGCTCTGCCATCAGGACCACAGCGGGCAGAATCGCGCGCAGATCGACCGCAATATCGCGCAGCGCACTCAACACATGCGGCGCGGTTTCCCGCAGCCCCAGCAGCGCATCAATCAGCGCAATCTCTTCTACCGAAATCGGGACCGCAGCCGCATCTTCGCGCAGCGCGACGATCCGGTCAGCAACCTCGGCACGTGAGCGCAGGCCGATATCCGGGCCGGCCCCGGCAAAGGCATCCGCCACCTCCAGCAGCGCCAACCGCGTCGGAGCTACCGGCACCCGCCCGCCAAAGCGGTCGAGCAAGGCGCGAAACCGGCGCGGCCGCCAGACATGGCGCAACAGCGCCGCCTTGCGCGCCTCGGTCGTACGCAGCCCGCGCACCGCCGCCATCAGCACCCCGATATCCCCGGTCGCAGCGCGCAGGTTCAGGTCCGACAAGGCTTCTGCAATCGTAGCGAAAACTTCGGCATCCGCCTGCGCCGGATTCTGCCCGTCGAACACCTCAAAGCCCACTTGAATGAACTCATTGGGCCGCACCTCATCCGTCTCCTGCCGACGAAATACCTCGCCCGCATAGGTATAGCGGGCGGGGTCGGCCCCGCTGTCCATATGCATCTGCACCACCGGCACGGTAAAATCCGGGCGCAGCATCATCTCGCCGCGCAGCGGATCAGCGGTGACATAGGCGCGTGCGCGGATATCCTCGCCATAAAGGTCGAGCAGGATATCGGCGGGTTGCAGGATCGCGGCCTCGATCGGCTGCGCCCCCGCTGCCCGGAAAATCGCGCTCAGCCGTTCTGCTTCTGCCCAGGCTGCGGCCTTGGTCGCGCTCAGGTTCACCGGGTCGCCCCGGCCTGCGCCGCAAGAATCTCTTTGACCTTGGCCACCATGTCAGCGCGCGGCACTTCCGATTGGCTCGGGCGCTCCTGCCATTCTTCCAGACTCGCCTGTTCTGCCATGGCCGCGCCCAGTATCAGATCCTTGACCTGCACCACACTACGGTCAAACTCCTCCGACCCGGCGATGATCGCCACCGGTGAATCGCGTTTATCGGCGTATTTCAACTGGTTACCGAATTGCTTGGGGTTACCCAGATACACCTCGGCCCGCACCCCCGCGCGGCGCAGATCACTGGCCATTTCCAGATAATCCGCCATCCGGTCCCGGTCCATCACGGTCACCACGACCGGCCCGACCATGCCCGCCATGCTGCGCCCCTTGGCCCGCAGCGCAGCAATCAGCCGGTCCACCCCGATGGACACGCCCGTCGCAGGCACCTCCTGCCCGGTAAACCGCTTGACCAGATCGTCATAACGCCCGCCGCCCGCAACCGAGCCAAACTGCTGTTTGCGGCCCTTGTCGTCGAGGATTTCAAAGGTCAACTCAGCCTCGTAGACCGGGCCTGTGTAATATCCCAGGCCACGCACCACCGAGGGGTCGATGATGATACGGTCAGAATCGTAACCCTGCGCATCGAGCAGCGCCGCGATTGTTTCCAACTCGGCAACCCCGGCCAGACCCGTAGCCGAGCCGTGCACAAGGTCGCGCAACCGGGCCAGCGTTTCGGCGCCACTCGCGGCACGCGCACCGACAAAGCCAAGCACCACGGCAGCCTGCGCGGGGCTCAACCCCGCCCCCTTGGTCACGTCACCACTCTCATCGGTCCGCCCCGGCCCCAACAGCGCACGGACGCCATCGGTCCCCAGCCGGTCCAGCTTGTCGATGGCACGCAGCACGATCCCACGCTCCTGCGCAAATTTCGCAGGATCGGCAGGATCGAGCACTCCCGCAACCTCCATTACCCCGTTCAGAACCTTGCGATTATTGAGCTTGACGACATAATCGCCTCGCTCGATGCCCACGACCTCCAGCACATCACACAGCATCGCGCAAATCTCGGCATCCGCCGCCATGCTCGCGGTGCCGACCGTATCGGCATCGCATTGATAAAACTGGCGAAACCGGCCCGGCCCCGGCTTTTCATTACGCCAGACCGGACCCATCGCATAGCGGCGATAAGGGTTGGGCAGATCGTTGCGGTGCTCGGCATAAACCCGGGCCAGCGGCGCAGTCAGGTCATAGCGCAGCGCCATCCAGTCCTCATCCTCCAGCCAGGCAAAGACCCCCTCGTTCGGGCGGTCCACATCGGGTAGAAACTTGCCCAGCGCCTCGACCGTCTCAACCGCACTCGTCTCCAGCGGATCAAAGCCATAGCGATGATAGACCCCGGCAATCCGGGCCATCATCAGCGCGCGCTGCGTGACCTCATTGCCAAAATAGTCGCGAAATCCCTTTGGCGTCTCGGCCTTGGGGCGGCGGGGGGTCTTGTCCTTGGCCATCATCAATCCTGCCTGAGTGTCGCCGCAGCCTTTAACGCGGGCAGGCGCGCGGAGCAACCGCAAGCCCGGCGCGGCAGGCCCCGCAACGCGTGAATCTCGCGTCAGACCTGCCCGGCCCCGCAAAATCCCTTGCCAAAACCGGGCAACAGGGGCTTTACGACCGCATGACCGATCTGACGCCCCTCGAAGAACGCATTGCGCATCTGACCCGGACGGTCGATGACCTGTCGGATGTGGTGGCCCGGCAAGAGGGCGACATCGCGCGCCTCATGCGCCGGGTGCAACTGCTGATCGACCGCGAGGCGACGCGGGCCCATGAAAACGACGATGCCGCCCCTCTGGCAGATCAACGCCCGCCGCATTGGTAGGGCTCAGCCCTCCACCGTATCCATCGCGACTACGACACCATCATGAATCAGGATATTGGCCCATGACGGATTGGTGCCAAAGTTCTGATAGACCGTGACAAACACCGTGCGGCGCGCAAGCCGGTCAAGCCGAGAACCGCAAGGTTGCCCCGCCGGCACGCCACAGACATCGGCCTTGATCTGCTCATAGGCGGTATCGGTCGCGCTATATGGCACCTCGGCATTCGACGCGAGATAGCGGACCACCTCATGGGTGCCCACGTCGCCGAACAGGGCCAGCGCCGCCGTAAACTGGCGCGCACAGCCATCTGGAAACCCTGTCAGAAAATGCGTGCGCGGTTCGACCGTATTCGGCACCGTATCACGAATGGCATAGCCCGAGGCGGCACCGATGGGCGCGCCAAGCGCCGGTTCCGGCAGCCCGCAAACGGTCGCAATCTGGCCACCGGGCAGCACGGTCCCCGGTGCCACGCGCGCGGCATCCGGCCCGGTCGGGGCGGTCACACGTGGACCAAAGAGCGATTGGCGCCCGGGCGCTTCAGGTTCCGGCGCTTCAGGTTCAGGCGCTTCAGTTTCAGGTGCTTCTGGTGCGGGCGCTTCCGGCGTCACCTCGCCCTCGGCTGAGACGCCCGTCGCAGCATCGCCACGCAGAATCGCCCCGATAAAGCCTTCGCCTGCGGCTTCCTGCGGCGTCGGCCCCACATTCGCGGCCCCCGCATCGGCAGGCACCGCAACCTCACTCAGCCGTTCGATTTCCGCCAAAGGATCGCCACAGGCCGCCAGCGCCAGCAAAGCCAGCCAGATCGCCGCCTGTTTCATGTCGCAAACCTCCCGTGTGCGTCTCATCACGCGCCCCGGCTTAGCCCAAAGCAGCGCTTGCGTCCACCAAAGCACCCGCCGCGCGCGCGTTACCGCTCAGATCTCCTGCACTTCGATGACGCCACCCAATGATCGCAACGCCCCCTTTATCTGCGGCGTCACCGGATATTCCCGGCCACAATCAATCTCGACCTCACCGGGAAGCCCCTGATGCATCAGGCAAAAATAGATCGGCCCGCGCCCGCCCCGCACCTTGTCGCGCAGCGCGTTTTCCAGCACGCCCGCGACCGCCGTGATTGCATCCGGGGCCTCGATGAACACGCGCAACCCCGTCGCGCCAGCATCCGCGACCACAGAGTCGATCGGCACCACCGACCGGCCCAGCAGCTTGAGTTGATCCGCCTCCAGTGTCGCCTCGACCTGCACCACCACCTGCGCGCCGGTCTCCAGATATTGGCGTGCCACGTCCAGCGTGTCCGAGAACATCGTCACTTCAAATTGCCCGGTCGGGTCCGACATGCTGACAAAGGCAAAGCGGTTGCCGCGCGCCGATTTCCGCTCCTGCCGTCCGGCAACGGTGCCTGCCATCTTGCCGATAAATGCACCACGCTGCGCCTTGAGCATCACCTCGTCCAGCGTCAGCACATCCTTGCGGCGCAGTGCTGCCAGATAATCATCCAGCGGATGGCCGGACAGATAGAACCCGACCGCCTTGAACTCCTCCGACAGCCGCTCCGCCGGGGCCCAATCCGGCACCCCCGGCAGGCGTGGCTCGGGCAGATCATCGCCCGCATCGCCGAACAGGCTCACCTGACTTGACGATTTCTGCTCGTGGATGGCCGCGGAATAGCTCGAAAGCGCATCCAGACTTTCCAAAACGCGACGACGGTTCGAATCGAGCGCATCAAACCCGCCTGCCCGCGCCAGCATCTCCAGCGGACGCTTGCCGATCCGTTTCAGATCGACGCGGCGGGCCAGATCAAAGAGCGTGGCAAAGGATTTGCCGCCCCGCCCCGCCACGATCAGGCGCATCGCCTCGACACCCACGTTCTTGAGCGCGCCCAGCGCATAGACCAGCTTGCCATCCTGCACGTCAAAGGTCGCGTCTGAGCGGTTGACACAAGGCGGCACCCAGCCAAGTCCAAGGCCCTTGCGGACCTCCTGAAAATAGACGCCCAGCTTGTCGGTCAGATGAATATCGCAATTCATCACCCCGGCCATGAACTCCACCGGATGATTGGCCTTGAGCCAACCCGTCTGATAACTGACCACGGCATAGGCGGCAGCATGGGATTTGTTGAAGCCGTAATTGGCAAATTTCTCTAACAGGTCAAAGACTTCGGATGCCTTCTTCGGATCGACACCATTCGCCTTGGCCCCATCCTGAAATTTAGGCCGTTCCTTGGCCATTTCCTCGGCGATCTTCTTGCCCATAGCCCGGCGCAGCAGGTCAGCCCCGCCAAGGCTATACCCGGCCATGACCTGCGCAATCTCCATCACCTGTTCCTGATAGACGATGATGCCTTGGGTTTCCGCCAGAATATGGTCAATCGAAGGATGAATCGATTCAAGCGGCTTCAGCCCGTTTTTCACTTCACAATAGGCCGGGATATTCTCCATCGGGCCGGGACGATAGAGCGCCACCAGCGCTACGATATCCTCGATGCAGGTCGGCTTCATCCGCTTCAGGGCATCCATCATGCCCGTGCTTTCTACCTGAAACACGGCGACGGTGCGGGCGCGGGCATAAAGGTCATAGGTCTTGGCATCATCCAGCGGGATCGCCAAGATGTCATTCTCCATGCCGGGTGCCGGATCATAAAGCACCGTGCCATCCGCGGTCACATTCAGATTGCGGCCGGTTTTCATGATCAGTGCCATGGCATTCTGGATCACGGTCAGGGTCTTGAGCCCCAGAAAGTCGAACTTGACCAGCCCGGCCGCCTCGACCCATTTCATGTTGAACTGGGTGGCGGGCATGTCAGAGCGGGGGTCCTGATACAGCGGCACCAGCTCATCAAGCGGCCTGTCGCCGATCACCACACCCGCCGCATGGGTCGATGCATTGCGCAGCAGCCCCTCGATCTGGCCCGCATAATTGAGCAGCCGGGCCACAACCTCCTCTTCCTTGGCCGCCTCGCGCAGACGCGGCTCATCCGCCAGCGCCTTCTCGATGCTGACCGGCTTGACCCCCTCGACCGGATCAGCTTTGAAATCCGGTCCACCTGCCCATAAGGCATCTGCAACACTCGGCCCACGTCGCGCACCGCCGCCTTGGACAGCAGCGCACCAAAGGTGATGATCTGCCCCACCCGATCACGGCCATATTTCTCCTGCACATAGCGGATCACCTCTTCGCGGCGATCCATGCAGAAATCGATGTCAAAATCGGGCATCGACACGCGTTCGGGGTTCAGGAACCGCTCAAACAGCAGCGAATAGCGCAATGGGTCCAGATCGGTGATGGTCAGCGCATAGGCCACCAGCGACCCGGCACCCGACCCGCGACCCGGCCCAACAGGAATCCCCTGTTTCTTGGCCCATTGGATAAAATCGGCCACGATCAGGAAATATCCCGGAAACCCCATCTGCTCGATGATCCCGAGTTCAAAATCGAGGCGCTTTTCATATTCCACCAGCTCCGCCGCATGGGGGATAACGGCAAGGCGGGCAACCAGCCCCTCCTGCGCCAGTTGCCGCAAGGCCGCGACCTCATTCTCGGCAAATTTCGGCAGGATCGGCGCGCGTTTATAAGCACGAAACGCACAGCGGCGGGCAATTTCTACCGTGTTTTCAATCGCTTCCGGCAAATCGGCAAAGAGGGTCATCATCTCTTGCGGCGACTTGAAATAATGCTGCGGGGTCAGACGGCGGCGCGGGTCCTGCTGATCGACATAGGCACCCTGCGCGATGCAGATCAGGGCATCATGCGCCTCGAACAGGGCAGGCTTGGGGAAATACACATCATTGGTCGCTACCAGCGGCAGGGCCATCGCATAGGCCATTTCGACATGACCCCGCTCTGACAGACGCTCCGCCTCGGGCAATCCGCCGTCACCCGGATGGCGCTGCAACTCGACATACAACCGATCGGGATAGATCGCAGCCAACTGGCTCATCAGCGCATGCGCCTTGGGCTCCTGCCCTTGGCGCAACAACCGGCCCACCGGCCCGTCCGGCCCGCCGGTCAGACAAATGAGCCCGGCATGATGCCGGGCCAGATCATCAAGGCTCACCTGCGGCAGCGCACCACCCTTGTCGAGATAGGCGGCAGAATTGAGCTTCATCAGGTTCAGATAGCCCGCCTCATCCTGCACCAGCAGGACAATCGGTGCGGGCGGCTCCGGGCGCTTGCCGGGATCAGGCAGGGCATAGTCCAGATCAATCTGACAACCGATGATCGGTTGCACGCCAACCTTGGCCGCCGTCTCGGAAAACTCCAGTGCGGCGAACATGTTATTGGTATCGGTCAGCGCAACCGCAGGCATCCCGGCCTTGGCCGCCAGATCGGCCAGCTTCTTGACCGGGACGGCGCCTTCCAGCAGCGAATGTTCGGAATGCACACGAAGGTGGATGAATCGGGGGGCGTTGCTCATTTTCTCAGCCTATGCGCTGACGCGGCAGACCTGAAGGCGAAAGAAACAGTTGCCAAACCTGCATGGGGCGGTTTTCATGGTGCGATAGAATAAGGGGCGCGCGTTCTACGCCGCATCGACCGCGCAATGGCCCCGGGACTCGAGTAAGGCGGCAGGTTTTCAAATGGAGATCGCGTTTCTTCTGAATGGAGAGACCGTGCAAGTGCAAAGCGACGCCACGCGGACGCTGTTGGACTATCTGCGCGAGGACAAAGGGCTTTGCGGCACCAAGGAAGGCTGCAACGAAGGCGATTGCGGTGCCTGCACGGTGATGGTGAGCGATGCGGCGGGAGCAAGAGCGCTCAACGCCTGCATCCTCTTGTTGCCGCAACTCGCGGGCAAAGCGGTACGCACCGTCGAAGGGGTCGCGGGCCCGGACGGCGCGCTGCACCCGGTGCAGCAGGCGATGATCGTGCATCACGGCTCGCAATGTGGCTTTTGCACGCCGGGTTTTGTCGTGTCGATGGCGGTGGCGCATCTGAACGGGCAGCGCGACCACGACGACCAGTTGGCGGGCAATCTCTGCCGCTGCACCGGCTATGCGCCAATCGTGCGGGCGGCACAGGCTGCGGCGGGGCTGCCCGTACCGGTCTGGATGCAGACCGACGCAGGTAAGGTGGGTTTGAACCCACCTTACGTTGAAAACGGCACCGCAGCGGTGGGTTCAAACCCACCTTACCTGCCGGAATCGGTAGAAGACCTCGCCACATGGTATCTGGCCAACCCGGACGCGACCCTGATCGCCGGGGCCACCGATGTCGGGCTCTGGGTGACCAAACAGTTGCGCGACCTGCCCAAAGCCGCCTTTCTGCATCGCTGCACCGACCTGCAAGCGATTGAAATCGGTCCCGACACGATCCGCATCGGTGCGGGCGTCACAATGACCGACATGCTGGCGCTGATGCGCGACCACCACCCCTCCTATGCCGAAATGATCCGCCGCTATGGCTCGGTCCAGGTGCGCAACGCGGCGACGCTGGGCGGCAATATCGCCAATGGCTCGCCAATCGGAGACAACCCGCCAGCGCTGATCGCGCTTGGCGCGACGCTGCATCTGCGGCGCGGCGAGAGCCGGCGCGCGTTGGCGATGGAGGATTTCTTTCTTGATTACGGCAAACAGGACCGCCAGCCGGGGGAATTTGTCGAAGCGGTAAGTCTCCCGCGCAAGGCACCCGCCCTGCGGGTCTACAAGATCAGTAAAAGGTTCGATCAGGACATTTCTGCGCTCTGCGGCGGCTTCAATCTGAGCGTTGCGGATGGAAAAGTGCAAGCCGCGCGCATCGCCTTTGGCGGTATGGCCGGCATCCCGAAACGGGCAGCGGCGGTCGAGGCCGCACTGATCGGCCGCGACTGGACCAAAGACACGATCGAGGCAGCACTTCCCGCCTTTGCCGATGATTTCACCCCACTTTCCGACATGCGCGCCTCTGCTGCCTACCGGCTCATGGTCGCGGGGTCGCTGATGCGCCGCTATTTTGCCGATATAAGCGGGACAGCAGTCAATCTGCTGGCGGTGCAGCCATGACCGCGCCCCTGCCGCATGATTCCGCCGCCCTGCACGTGACCGGGCAGGCGCGCTATATCGACGACATTCCGGTGCCCGCGGACTGCCTGCATCTCGCCTTTGGCCTCTCTAGCATCGCATGTGGAACGCTCAACACGCTCGATCTTGCCGCCGTGCGCGCGGCACCCGGCGTCGTGGCTGTGCTGACCGCTGCCGATCTGCCCTTTGCCAATGACGTCTCACCCTCGGCACATGACGAACCGCTTTTGTGCGCCGGACAGATCCGTTACCTCGGTCAGCCGCTCTTTGCCGTGGTTGCGACCAGCCATCTGGCCGCGCGCAAGGCCGCGCGTCTGGGATGCGCTACTACCACCGAAGCACTACCGATCCTGACCATCGAACAGGCTCTCGCCGCCAACAGCCGGTTCGAGGACGGCCCCCGCATCTGGTCCAAGGGCGACGTGACCAGCGCCCTCGCCGCCAGCCCCCTGCGCCTCAAAGGGCGGATCGAGATGGGCGGGCAAGAGCATTTCTATCTCGAAGGGCAGGCCGCATTGGTGCTGCCGCAAGAAGGCGGCGACATGCTGGTGCATGCCTCGACGCAGCACCCTACCGAGATCCAGCACAAGGTGGCCGAAGCAATTGGCCTGCCGATGCATGCGGTCCGGGTCGAAACCCGGCGCATGGGCGGCGGATTTGGCGGCAAGGAAAGCCAGGGCAACGCGCTCGCCGTCGCCTGCGCCGTCGCGGCCCGCCTGACAGGCCGACCCTGCAAGATGCGCTACGACCGCGACGATGACATGATGATTACCGGCAAACGCCATGATTTCCGCATCGACTATGACCTCGGTCACGATGCGTCAGGGCGGATTCTGGCCCTCGATTTCACCCATTACACCCGCTGCGGCTGGGCGCTCGATTTGTCCTTGCCGGTGGCAGATCGTGCCATGCTGCATGCCGACAATGCCTATCTGCTGCCTGCGGCAAGCATCACCTCGCACCGGCTGAAAACCAATACCCAGTCCGCCACGGCCTTTCGCGGCTTTGGCGGCCCGCAGGGCATGCTGGGGATGGAACGGGTAATCGACCATCTGGCCCATGCCCTTGGCATCGATCCGGTCGCTGTACGGCAGCTGAATTATTACCAGAGCGCAGAGGGGGGGCTGTCTGCCCCCCGTCCCTCCGGGACTCCCCCCGAGGATATTTCTGGCCAAAAGATGCCTGGCACGGCGCAGCGGTTTGGCGGCGCCCACTCGCCCAGACCCAAGCTGCAGACTACGCCCTATGGGATGGAGGTCAGTGATTTCATTCTGCATGAGATGACCGAAGCGCTGTTGACCTCCTCTGCTTATGCAGCGCGCCGCGAGGCCGTTGCGCATTGGAATGCCACCAATGAGGTCCTGAAACGCGGGCTCGGCTTCAGCCCGGTCAAGTTCGGGATTTCCTTTACCCTGACCCATCTCAATCAGGCCGGTGCATTGGTGCATGTCTATCAGGATGGCTCGATCCAGCTCAATCATGGCGGCACCGAAATGGGACAGGGTCTGTTCCAGAAGGTGGCGCAGGTCGCAGCCAGCCGATTTGGCCTGCCGGTGAGCGCGGTGCGGATCACTGCGACGGATACGGCCAAAGTCCCCAATACCTCGGCCACCGCCGCCTCATCCGGCTCCGATCTGAACGGCATGGCCGCGCAGATTGCCTGCGACACGATCCGCGACCGCATGGCTGCCTGTCTGGCCGCTCTGCATCAGACCGGCCCCGAGATGGTCCGCTTTGCCGATGGCATGGTCCATGTTGCCGCACAGGTGATGCCGTTCCTGCAGGCCGTGCAGACCTGCTATCAGAACCGGGTCAGCCTCTCAGCCACCGGGTTTTACAAGACGCCCGATCTCGCATGGGACCGGATCGCGGGCCATGGCCGCCCGTTCTTTTATTTCGCCTATGGCGCTGCGGTGACCGAAGTGGTGATCGACACGCTGACCGGTGAAAACCGCATCCTGCGCGCCGACCTGCTGCATGATTGCGGCACCTCGCTCAATCCGGCACTCGATATCGGCCAGATCGAGGGCGCCTATGTGCAGGGCGCAGGCTGGCTTACAACCGAGGAACTGGTCTGGGACGACAAGGGCCGGCTGCGCACCCACGCGCCATCGACCTACAAGATCCCCGCCTGCTCCGACCGTCCACCCGTGTTCAACGTCGCCCTCTGGGATGCGCCAAACCATGCCGAGACCGTCTATCGGTCCAAGGCGGTGGGCGAGCCGCCCTTCATGCTCGGGATTTCGGTGCTATTGGCCTTGTCCGATGCCGTGGCCGCCTGCGGTACGACCTATCCCGACCTGCAGGCTCCGGCGACGGCGGAACAAGTCCTCGCTGCAATCAACCGGGCGAGGACATGAGCCTGGATCTGCCCGCGCTGCGCGCTGCCTGCAATGCGGGGCCGCTGGTGCGCATCCTTGTCTCCCGCACCGCCGGATCGGTGCCGCGGACGGCGGGCACGTCCATGCTGGTGACGACATCGGCACAAAGCGGGACCATCGGCGGCGGCGCGCTGGAATTTGCGGCCGTGACGCAAGCACGCGCTATGTTGGACAGCGGCACCATGCGGTTGCACCGGACCATGCCACTTGGCCCCGCGCTGGGGCAATGCTGTGGCGGGTCGGTCAGCCTGCTCTGGGAAAGGTTCACGACCGCCACCCTGCCTGCCGGCCTTCCCTTTGCCCGCCCGCTTGGCCCCGATGGGCCGATGCCTGCCCCGGTTGCTGCGCAATTGCGCATGTCCCGCGCCGGAAGCACCCCATTCGAACGGGCAGGCTGGCTGATCGAGTCAGCACCTGCCGCAGCGCATCCGCTCTGGATCTGGGGTGCGGGCCATGTTGGCCGCGCGCTGATTTCGGTGCTGGGCCCGATGCCCGGTCTGGCGATCAGTTGGATCGACACCAGTGCCGACCGCTTTCCGGCCGATATCCCGGCGCAAGTGACCCCGATCATCGCCACCGACCCCGCCGGATTGGTGCGCCATGCGCCGCCGGATGCGGATCATGTGATCGTGACTTACGCGCATGAGATCGATCTGGCGCTGTGCCACGCGCTGCTACGTCACGGGTTCAACAGCGCCGGTCTTATCGGTTCCGCAACAAAATGGGCGCGTTTTCGGGCGCGACTTGGCGATTTGGGTCACTCACCCGCCCAAATAATGCGCATTGCCTGTCCAATAGGCGATCCGACCCTCGGCAAGCATCCGCAGGTCATTGCCGTGAGCGTGGCCGCCGCGCTACTAACGTCGGCAACGGGGATGGCAAAGGCGGATCATTGCATGGAGGACAAGGCTGGATGAGTGATATCCTGCTCAGCCTCAAGGGCCTGACCAAGGCCTATCCCGGTGTCGTCGCCAATCGTGACGTGACTTTTGATATCAAAAAGGGCGAGGTTCACGCGCTGCTCGGAGAGAATGGGGCCGGCAAATCCACGCTGGTCAAATCTATCTACGGTCTGGTGCGGCCAGACAGCGGCACGATGACCCTGCTCGACGCGCCTTATCACCCCGGCGAACCGCGCGCGGCGCGGGCGGCGGGTGTCGCCATGGTGTTCCAGCATTTCTCGCTCTTCGACGCGCTCAACGTCGCCGAAAATATCGCTCTCGGCATGGAAAACCCGCCGCCGATGCGCGATCTGGCAGCGCGGATCACCAAAGTCTCGGATGATTACGGCCTGCCGCTCGATCCCTCCCGCATCGTGGGCGACCTCTCCGCTGGCGAACGGCAACGGGTCGAGATCATCCGCTGCCTGCTGCAAGACCCCAAACTGCTGATCATGGACGAGCCGACCTCGGTGCTCACGCCCCAAGAAGTCGATATCCTGTTCCTCACCTTGCGCAAATTGCGCGATGAAGGCACGGCGATCCTCTATATCTCGCACAAGCTCGAAGAAATTCGCAGCCTTTGCGAACATGCCACGATCCTGCGGATGGGCCGTGTCGTCGGCACCTGCGACCCGCGCGAAACCTCTGCACGCACCATGGCCGAGATGATGGTCGGCTCCGTGCTGCATGTGCCCAGCCGCCCTGCTGCTCCGGTGGGCGAGGTCGTGCTTGAACTCGCTGGCCTCTCGGCCCCGCCACCACGTCAGTTCGGCACGGCACTGAAAGACATCTCGCTCAGCGTCCGCAACGGCGAAGTGCTCGGGATCGGTGGCGTCGCAGGCAACGGACAGGACGAACTCCTGCTCGCGCTCTCGGGTGAGATGCGGACCGCCTCCGGCATGGTCAAGCTGCGCGGCACGCCCATCGGCCACCTGATGCCCAATGCGCGGCGCACACTCGGGCTTTTGACCGCACCGGAAGAACGGATGGGCCATGCTGCGGCCCCCGACATGAGTCTGACCGAAAACGCGATATTGACCGGTGCCATCCGCGAGGATCTTACCCATCGCGGCTTCCTGCGTTGGGCGCGGGCGCGCAGCTTTGCCGAGGCGGTGATCAAGACTTTCGACGTGCGCACCCCCGGCCCCGGCGCTGCAGCGCGGTCGCTCTCTGGCGGAAATCTGCAGAAATTCGTCATCGGACGCGAGATCATGCAACGCCCGGACGTGCTGGTCGTCAATCAGCCCACATGGGGGGTCGATGCCTCTGCCGCCGCCGCGATCCGTCAGGCGCTGCTCGATCTCGCAGCCAAAGGGGCAGCCGTCATCGTGGTCAGTCAGGACCTTGACGAGTTGATGGAAATCTCCGACCGGTTCGCGGCGCTCAATGGCGGCAGGCTTTCGGCACCACGCCGGGCGCAAGGACTGACAGTCGATGAAATCGGACTGATGTTAGGTGGCGCGCATGACATGGAGGTCGCGCATGTTGCAGCGTGAAGTCGCCTCCGGCGGGAGTATTTACGCCAGACTGAAACTGCTTTTGCATTCATTCTGGCTTAAATACTCGACTTGCAGCGTCAGACAGCGGGCGGCGCGATGATCCGGCTCGAGAAACGCCCGCAACCCTCGCAGGTCTGGATCGTGGCCACGCCCTTGCTCGCGGTCATCGCCACGATGATTGCTGGCGGGTTGCTCTTTGCCGCATTGGGCAAAGACCCGGTCGCCGCGATCCGCACGATCTTCTGGGACCCGCTCTTCTCCGAAAACGCGTGGTTTTATCGCCCGCAACTCCTGATCAAGGCCGCGCCGTTGATCCTGATCGCCATCGGGCTCAGCCTTGGGTTCCGCGCCGGGATCTGGAATATCGGCGCCGAGGGCCAGTACATCATGGGCGCTATCTGCGGTGCAGGCATGGGGCTTGCCTTCTATCCGATGGAAAGTGTGCTGATATTTCCGCTGATGATCCTCGCCGGTCTGCTCGGGGGACTGCTCTGGGCAATGATCCCTGCCCTTTTACGAGTGCGGTTTGGCACCAATGAAATCCTAGTCTCGCTCATGCTGGTCTATGTCGCGGAACAGATCCTCGCCTCCATGGCGCTGGGGCTGCTGAAAAACCCCGAAGGCATGGGCTTTCCCGGCTCGCGCAACCTGTCGCAATACCCCTCCGCTGCCAATCTGGAACTGATCAAGGGGACGGGCATGCATTGGGGCGTCGTCGCCGCCTTTATCGCCGTCATTTTTGCCTATGTGGTGATGAGCCGGCACATCCTCGGCTTCAACATTCGGCTGGCCGGGCAAAGCCCGCGCGCCGCCGCATTTTCCGGGGTCAGTCCGGGGCGGCTCGTGATCATCTGCCTTGGGGTGTCCGGCGCATTGGCCGGACTCGCTGGCATGTTCGAGGTGGCCGGCCCCTCTGGCCGCATCAGCATTGATTTCAACGTGGGCTACGGCTTTACCGCAATCATCGTGGCGTTTCTGGGCCGGCTGCACCCGGTCGGCATCCTGCTCGCCGGGCTCCTTATGGCGCTGACCTATGTCGGTGGCGGCATGGCGCAGGGCAGCCTCGGCCTGCCCGCCGCTGCGATCCAGTTGTTTCAGGGGATGCTCTTGTTCTTTCTGCTCGCCGTCGATGTTCTGACCAATTACCGGATCCGTCCGGCGCGTCGCAGGGTGGCCTGATGGATTTGTCCGCAATCAACCCGGTCCTGCTGCTCGCCTCGCTCATGGTCGCCGCGACTCCGATCCTGCTGGCCGCTATCGGCGAGCTTGTGGTGGAGCGCGCCGGGGTGCTGAACCTCGGGGTCGAGGGGATGATGATCACCGGCGCAGTCTGCGGCTTTGTCGTGGCGGTCAATTCCGGCTCTCCGACGCTCGGCTTTCTGGCCGCGGCGGCTGGCGGTGCGGCCTTGTCGCTCACCTTCGGGTTTCTGACGCAATACCTGCTGTCCAATCAGGTTGCGACCGGGCTTGGCCTTACGCTCTTCGGGCTCGGCCTCTCTGCACTGATCGGTCAGGGCTATATCGGGATCAAGGCCCCCGAAGTGCCGGACCTGCATATTCCGCTGCTTGCCGATATTCCGGTGATCGGACCGATCCTGTTCCAACATGACCCGATGGTCTATGTGGGCCTGCTCATTGTCGCCGCGGTCTGGGCGTTCCTGAAATATTCCCGCGCGGGGCTGATCCTGCGCGCGGTCGGCGAAAACCACGACGCCGCGCATGCGCTGGGTTACAAGGTCATCCGCATCCGCATGCTCGCCATCATGTTCGGTGGCGGTTGTGCCGGGCTCGGTGGTGCTTACCTCAGCCTCGTGCGTGTGCCGCAATGGACCGAAGGCATGACCGCAGGCGCCGGCTGGATAGCACTTGCCATCGTGGTTTTTGCCAGCTGGAAACCTTGGCGCATCGTGATCGGTGCCTATCTCTTTGGCGGGGTCACCGTGCTGCAACTCAATCTGCAGGCAGCCGGTCTACCGGTCCCGGTCGAATACCTCTCGATGTCGCCCTATGTGGCGACGATCCTTGTCCTGGTTCTGCTCTCATCGGGCCGCGCGCCCGGATCGCTGGGCCGGATATTCCATGCCTCAAGCTGAGGCAAAACTACCATGCCTCAAGCTGAGGCCAATGCGAAACACCAACAGGGGGAAACCTGAGAAATGACACTGAAATCAATATTGCTGGGTGCCAGCATCCTCGGCGCACTCGCCAGCGGCGCCATCGCGCAGGACGATCCGGTCAAGGTCGGCTTTGTCTATGTCGGCCCGGTGGGCGACGGCGGCTGGACCTATGAACATGATCAGGCCCGTCAGGCCGTTGTGGCGCATTTCGGCGACGCTGTCGAAACCGTCTTTGTCGAAAGCGTCCCCGAAGGCCCCGATGCAGAACGCGTGATGACCCAGATGGCGCTCGAAGGCGCGGATCTGATCTTTACCACCTCCTTCGGCTACATGGACCCGACGATCAACGTCGCGGCCCAGTTCCCCGATGTGCGCTTCGAACATGCGACCGGCTACAAGACCGCCGAAAACGTCGCCATCTACAACGCGCGCTTCTACGAAGGCCGCGCCGTGCAGGGCCTGATCGCGGGTTCGATCACCGAAAGCAACATCATCGGCTATATCGGCTCCTTTCCGATCCCCGAAGTGATTCAAGGCATCAACTCCGCCTTTCTGCACGCGCGTCAGGTCAACCCCGATGTCGAGTTCAAGATCGTCTGGGCCTACACTTGGTTCGATCCGGCCAAAGAGGCAGAGGCCGCGACCGTGCTGATCGAACAGGGCGCCGACGTTATCCTGCAGCACACTGATTCTACCGCACCGCAAGCTGCGGCGCAGGCGGCGGGCAATGTCTATACCTTCGGTCAGGCCTCTGACATGGCCGAGTTCGGACCGATGCCGCGCGTTTCTTCCATCATCGACAACTGGGGCCCCTATTACATCGCACGGACTCAGGCGGTCATCGACGGCACCTGGACCAGCACTGATACATGGGACGGTATTGCCGAAGGCATGGTCGGCATCGGTGCGATCTCCGACGCAGTTCCAGCCGAGGTCAAGGCCGCAGCCGAGGCAATGGCAGCGGCAATCGCCGATGGCAGCTACCACCCCTTCACCGGCCCGATCACCAAGCAGGACGGTTCTGCCTGGCTGGCCGAAGGCGAAGTCTCTGATGACGGCACGCTGCTCGGGATGAACTTCTATGTCGAAGGCATCGTCGGCGACATCCCGCAATAAGGGCCGCAGGGCATAACTTGCGAAAGCCCGGCCGCCGTGCCGGGCTTTTTGCATTTCACTTATGGGCCCAGTCATGGGGAATCTTGCGCACCTCATGCAGCTTGGCCTTTTCCCGGCTGCCGCACCGTGACAGGTTGGATCATGATTAACCTCACCCTCGCCTCCGGTGCCCCGCTCTCCACCCTTGCCTTCGGCACGATGCAATTCGGCGCCCGCGCCGATGCTGCGGCCTCGCGCGCCATGTATGACGCGGCCCGCGCCGCCGGGATCACTCATTTCGACACAGCCTGCGGCTATGCCGATGGCGCCTCGGAATCCCTGCTCGGCGGCTTCGTCGCAGCCGAACGTGACAGGGTGTTCGTCGCAACCAAGGTGGCCTATCACGGTGGCGCCGGTCGCACCAATATCCTCGCGCAATTCGAGGGCAGCCTGAAACGGCTGAACATGGATTACGTCGACCTGCTCTACCTGCACCGCTGGCACGACAGCAGCCCGCTCGATGAAACCTTCTCGACCATGGCCGAACTACTCGATCAGGGTCGCATCCGGCATATCGGCGTCTCCAACTATGCGGCATGGCAGGTGATGAAGGCGCAAGGCATCGCCGCCACTTTTGGCACAAGGATCGACGCGATCCAGCCGATGTATAACCTCGTTAAACGTCAGGCCGAGGTCGAGATCATCCCTATGGCCGTGGATCAGGGCATCAGCATCTTCCCCTATTCCCCGCTTGGCGGCGGGTTGCTCACCGGCAAATACGCCCAAGGCGGCACCGGACGGCTCAGCGAGGACAAGATGTATGCGGCACGCTACGCCCCCACATGGATGCACGATGCCGCCGCCGGTCTGGCCGCCATTGCCGCCGAACTGAACATGGACGCGGCCACCCTCGCGGTGGCATGGGTCATGGCGCATCCGGCCGGGCCGGTGCCGATCATCTCGGCCAAATCGGTGGCCCAACTGGCGCCCTCTCTGGCCCCCGCTCTGGCCGCAAACCGCGCCATCATGACACCAACGCTTTACCGACGCATCGCAGACCTCTCCCAAACCCCCGCCCCCGCGACGGACCGGCTCGAAGAATCATGAGTGATTTCATCGTGATCGGGGGCGGCATCGCCGGTATTTCCGCCGCCGCGCGCCTCTCCGATATCGGCTCCGTCACCCTGCTCGAACGCGAATCCGCCCTCGGCTATCACGCCTCAGGCCGCTCTGCGGCACTTTTCGAGGAAACCTATGGCAAACCCTCGGTCATCGCGCTGAACCGGGCCAGCAAGGCCTATCACCAGACCGCCCATGGCGGCGTGCTCAGCCCGCGCGGCCTGCTCCTGATCGGCACGCCAGACCTAGCCGAGCAGTTCGAGGCCGACCTGATCACCATGGAAATGACCCGGATCGACATGGCGCAGGCCCGCGCCCTCGTCCCGATTCTCAACCCCGCCGTAGTGGACCGCGCCGCCTTTCACTCCGAAGCATGGGATATCGATACCGACCGGCTGATCCAGAACTTCGCCCGCGACCTGCGTGGCAACGGCGGTCAGATCGTGACGCGTGCCGAAGTCACCGGCATAAGGCGCAGCGCCACCGGCTGGGCTGTCACCACAGCCAACCAGACCTACGAGGGCCGCCATCTGGTAAACGCCGCCGGCGCATGGGTCGATGTGATCGCCAACATGGCCGGGATCGCGCGCCTCGGCTTTACGCCCTACCGGCGATCGATGGCGCGCATCACTGCCCCCGCCGGGCATGATGTCAGCGGCTGGCCCATGGTCTTTGGCGCGGGCGAGGATTGGTATGCCAAACCCGACGCGGGCGGGCTGATCGTCTCCCCCGCCGAAGAGCATCTGATGGACCCGCATGATGCATTTGCCGATGACATGACCCTCGCCGAAGGGCTGGCGCGCTACGAGGCGCATGTCACCACCCCGGTCACGCGGCTGCTCGCCTCGTGGGCGGGCCTGCGCACCTTCGCACCCGACCGGCAGTTGGTGCTCGGGCCCTCCCCGCAAGACCCGCATTTCATCTGGTGCGCAGGTCAGGGTGGCTATGGCTTCCAGACCTCACCAGCGGCCAGCCAGCACTTGGCAGATGTGATCGCAGGACGACCCTGCGCCATCGCCGCCGATCACGCCGCCGCGCTCGACCCTGTGCGCTTCGCCTGATCTGCTGCTTCATCTTTTGGCCTTAAATATCCTGCGGGGGTCCGGGGGCGCAAAGCCCCCGGCGCGGCGGCGGAACTCCGCGCGCTACACCCGAACGTGACCCGCGTCGCCCTACAATCCGATGACAGCGCAAGCAGGCTCAGGCATCCTCGCAGGTCATGAGACAGACCACCCCCCGCAGCGCGACTCCTTCGCCCACAGGCCTGCTCTGCCTTTGCCTAAGTCTGCTGCTGCTTGCCGCCTGCGGCACGCCGCGCAACACCACGGCCCGCGCGCAAACCGTGCCGTTGCAAGTATCCTCCGTCCTGCCCCCCGGCTTTGGCGATTCCGATCCACATGACTGGCAGGGACGACGGCCCCAGAGCTACCCGGTCCATGGCATCGACGTGTCGCGCTGGCAGGGCGAGATCGACTGGCGCACCGCCCGCGCGTCGGGGGTCAATTTCGCCTTCATCAAGGCCACCGAGGGCGGCGACAGCATCGATCCCGCCTTCGCAACCAACTGGGACCGAGCGGCGCAGGCCGGGGTGGTGCGGGGCGCCTATCATTTCTACTATTTCTGCACCCCCGCCGCCGTGCAGGCGCGCTGGTTCATCGCCAACGTGCCGCGCAGCCCCGGCGCTTTGCCGCCCGTGCTCGATCTGGAATGGAACCACCGCTCGCCCACCTGCCGCACCCGCCCCCCGGGAGCCACCGTGCGATCCGAGGCGCGGATTTTCCTCGACATCCTGACCCAACACTATGGGCAGCGCCCGATCATCTACACCACCCCGGATTTCTGGGTGGTAAATGACATCGGCAGTCTTGGCGAAGAGGTCTGGCTACGCTCGGTCGCCGATCACCCACGCGTGGTCTATCCCGGCGCAAGCTGGAGCTTCTGGCAGTATAGCGGCACCGGCATCGTGCCGGGCCTGCGTGGCGCAGTCGATCTGAACGTCTTTGCCGGCACGCCCGACGGCTGGCGCAACTGGCTGAACCAACGCCGGCAACGCTGAAACCGGGTGTCCGGAGTCACCGCGCGCTTCCGACTTGACGGCCTCACCGGCGCGGCTCACCCTGCCCCGGCATTACAGCGCAAGGGATCAACTGATGAAACTCGACGGGCTGCGCGTCATCGACCTGTCGCTGTTCCTGCCCGGTCCATGGCTCACCCAGATGATGGGCGACCACGGTGCGGAAGTGATCAAGGTTGAACCACCCTCAGGCGAACCCTCCCGCAATCTTGGCTACCGGCAGGGGGATGCAACGACATGGTTCCGCAACACCCATCGCGGCAAGCAAAGCATCGTGCTCAACCTCAAGGACAGCGATGATCACGCCACGTTTCTCGCCTTGGTCAAGTCCGCCGATGTCGTGGTCGAGGCATTCCGTCCCGGCGTCGCCGACCGGCTCGGTATCGGCCCCGGCACCCTGCGCGCGCTCAATCCGCGGCTGGTCTATACGCAGATCAGCGCTTTTGGCCAGACCGGCCCCGCCCATCTGCGCCCGGCGCATGACATCGTGATCGCAGCGATGGCCGGTGTGGTCAGCCTGAACCTTGGCCATGACGGGCAGCCCACGCATCCGCCGATGCAGATCGCCGACGCGCTTGGGTCACTCACCGCCCTCAGCGGCATCCTGATGGCGCTTTACCGGCGTGAAATCACCGGTCAGGGCGACACCATCGACATTTCGATGCAGGACGCCACCATGGCATGGCTGCCCAATCTCATCGGCCCGGTCTTTGCCGAAGATCGCGCGCCGGTCGTCAAGCAGGAACGCAATTTTGGCGGCTATGCCTTTTACGGCATCTACGAAACCGGCGATGACAAACACATCACGCTGGGCGGTGTTGAGCATAAATTCGTCCATAACCTGCTGCGGGCACTCGACCTGCCGCAGCATATCGACGCCGCCTGCGGCCCGCCCGGCCCGGGCCAGACCCCGGTGAAACAGGCGCTCGCCGCCGTGTTCCGCACCCGCACACGGGCAGAATGGGAGGCGTGGCTTGCCGACAAGGACGTCTGTTTCGCCCCCGTCCTTGACCTGCACGAGGCATGGCATCAGCCGCAGGTGGCCGCGCGGAACATGCTGTTGCGCGACGCAGATGGAAACCTGCACATCGGTAACCCGGTGCATTTCAGCGACGAACCCGCCCAGCCCGACCTGCGCCTGCCCGCCCTTGACCAACACGGCCCCGCGATCCGCGCCAGCCTGCAAAGGGGCTGACCCTGCGTCAGCGGAAATTGCGCACCAACGCGTCGCGGAACCCGGGCGCCGCAATCGCCGCCAGCCGCCTGACGCGCTCGCTTACCGAGGCTTCGCGCAGATGCGCCACGCCATATTCCGTCACGACCATATCCACATCCGCCCGCGCCACCGACACCGGCGTGCCTTGGGGCAATGCCGCGACAATCCGGCTTTTGGTGCCGCCCGCAGCTGTCGCCGGCAGCGCAAGGATCGACCTGCCGCCCTGTGACGCCCGCGCGCCCCGGATGAAATCCACCATCCCGCCCTGCCCGCTGATCTGCTGCCCCTCCAGATACTCGGCATTCGCCTGCCCGCTCAGATCCACCTCGATCACCGAATTGACCACCACCAGCGCCGGGATCGCTGCCAGCCGGGCATTGGCATGGGTCAGGCTCACCGGCTGCATCCGCAAATCCGTTATCGTCGCGGCCTGCGCATAGAAATCAGCACCGCCCAGCACGACCCCCGTGGTGACGCCACGCGCGAACACGCCCGCGCGGATCAACGGCAGGATGCCCGGCGAAATCATTCCGGCGTGATACCCCAAGTCCGTCAGACCGGCCCCCGCCAGCCGCGCCAGCAGCGCAGTCTGCACCTTGCCCAGCCCGCATTGCAGCGTATCGCCCGGGCGCAGCACTCCGATGATATGATCGGCAATCGCAAGGCTCTGCGGATCCGGCACCACCTCGGGCAGTTCCGGCAGCGGCGCATCCGCCCACACCAGCGCCGCGAACCGATCCCCCGGCACTCGCGGGGTCTGTGGCAGGTCCGGCATCCGCGGATTGACCACCCCGACAAGCCGCGCACCTGCAGCGACCGCCGCCGGGACAAAATCGCAGGTCAGACCATAGCCGATACTGCCATCCGGCGCGGGCGGCGGCACCGTCGTATAGATCAGATCGACGATACCGGGCCGGGCCAGCCGAGCTGCAAAATCCGCATAATGCAGCGGCAAATGCCGCACTTCACCCCGGCGCAGCCCCGCCGTGGCAAATATCGTCTCGACAATGGTCTGCTGACCAATCGCCGCATAATCCCGCTCATTCACACCCGGAATGAATGCACCGGTCAAAACCGACCCCTGCCACAAATCCGGCTCTGCGATCACCGCCTCCAGCACCGCACCGGGATCAGCGGTGCAACCGCCCAGCAGGATGCGCCCCGCCCCGTGCCCGAGCAGGGCCGCCGCACGGGCCGTGATGAATTGCTGTGCCATCCGACTGCGCCCGCCAATTTCAACAGGATCGCCCTGCGCGCGCCTGCCCTCTGCTCTGATACGGCAACCCGCCGGATACAGGCAAGGCCGAGGCGTCGCTGGCTCACCCTGCAAAATCGCGTTATAACCTGCGGATATGTCCCAGCGCCGCACCCCCGTTTTCCGACAAGGCCCCGCATGACCGATTTCGCCTCAGAGGCGGCGCTCGCCGCCGCGCTGCCCGATGTATTGAACGCGCCAAAGACGCGCACCACCGTGCATATGCTCTGCATCCGACCGGGCTATAACCAGCGCGTCTTCCCCGACAGCATCAGTACGACCCGGCAACATGGCGTGCAGGGCGACGGCGAGACCCGACAGCCTTGGCTCATGGACGCAGCGGGGCAGCCCGACCCGCGAATTCAAGTCTCGATCCTGCCGCTGCGCGTGCTCGATCTTATCTGGCGGGACCGGACGGCGATGATCCATCCGGGCGACACGATCATCACCGATCTGAACACCTCGACCGACAGCCTGCCGCCCGGATCGCTGCTGCAGGTCGGCAGCGCGGTTCTGCGCGTCTCTGACCTGTGGAACAACGGTTGCGCCAAATGGAAACTGCGCTACGGCCCCGCAGCACATCACTGGGTCCATGACGCAGCGCATGAACAGCACCGGCTTCGCGGCATCCTGTGCAGCATTGTTCAGGATGGCGAGGTGGCAGTCGGCGGCACCATCTCCCGGCTTGAGTAGTCGTCAAAGCCCAGATAAGCAATTCGGCGCGCAGCGGCACATCAAGTCATTGACGCCACCGCGTCGGACCACCATCTCCCCCTCTCAG
>Ga0105050_10002389_pt1 | contig 27006 bp, 31 predicted proteins | sample FRY01_FD_78088 | JGI IMG/M metagenome (GOLD analysis project Ga0105050, IMG submission 78088) | Freshwater microbial communities from Lake Fryxell liftoff mats and glacier meltwater in Antarctica - FRY-01 | ecosystem: Environmental > Aquatic > Freshwater > Ice > Glacier meltwater ...
CTTGGTGATGATGCAAATTTTGCATCATCAGTTACTACCTCGCTTAATGCAAAATTTGCAACAGCAGATTTTAACAGCACATTTGATATACGTTTGGCGGCAAGTACAGTAACAACTAACGCAAACCTCACAGGTGCAGTTACTTCTACAGGTAACGCTGCAAGCCTAGGATCATTCACTTCTGCGCAGCTAGCTGCGGCGCTTACCGACGAGACAGGAACAGGCGCAAATGTCTTTGCCACAAGCCCTGTCTTAGTAACCCCAGCCCTAGGCACGCCGTCTGCGCTTGTTGGTACGAATATTACAGGTACAGCGGCGGGTTTAACTGCGGGGAACACGACTACCAACGCAAATTTAACTGGTGATGTTACTAGTTCTGGTAATGCAACAACACTAGCCACAGTTAATGCTACAGTTGGTGGATTTGGTTCTACAACAAACATCCCTGTTATTACAGTAAATGCAAAAGGACTAGTTACTGCGGTATCAACGGTGGCTATTTCTGGTTCACTTACATTCACTGGTGATGTATCTGGATCTGGATCAACTGGTTCGTCTACTACACTAACACTTGCATCAGTGGCCACAGCAGCGACTACTGGTTCAAGTACAGCTATTCCAGTTGTTACTTTTAACAACAAAGGATTGGTAACAGCAATTACAACAGCAGCGGTAGTTGCACCAGCAGGAACACTCACAGGTGCGACACTTGCATCAGGTGTAACAGCGTCTAGTTTAACATCAGTTGGCACATTAACAAGTTTAACAACAAGTGGTAATTTAACAGTTGGTGGTAATTTAACAGTTAATGGTACAACCACAACAATCAATGCAACAACATTAGCAGTGGCTGATCTGAACATCGAAGTGGCAAAAAACGCCACTACTGCGGCAGCAGCAAATGGTGCAGGACTTACAGTTACTGGTGCAGCAGCGACATTGACTTACACTAATATTGATGATCGTTGGAACTTTAACAAAAACTTGAATGTTACTACAGTATATGGTGCGTTATCAGGTAATGCAAGTACAGCCACTATATTGGCAACTGCACGAACAATAAACACAGTTTCCTTTAATGGCTCTGCTGATATTGTCGTTACAGCGGCAGCAGGAACACTTACAGGTGCGACACTGGCATCAGGTGTAACAGCATCTAGTTTAACAAGTGTTGGTACAATATCCACTGGTACTTGGAGCTCAACGGTTAGTACATCATCAAATTCTACCATGAGTGGTACATTAGCAACTGGTGCATTGACAACAACTGGTGCCATTACAGCAACAGGTGAAATTACAGCATTCTTCTCTGATGCAAGACTAAAGAAAGATGTTGTAGCAATTACAGATCCAATTGCCAAGATCATGAGTATTCGTGGTGTTACTTTCCGACCAAATGAAACAGCATTGGCGTTAGGTATTGCAGATACTGCGCAGGTTGGTGTAATTGCTCAAGAAATTGAGGCAATGATGCCAGAGCTAGTATCACCTTCGGCTTTCCCGGGCTTCTTGACTGTTAAATATGATAAGTTGACAGCATTGTTAATTGAGGCAGTAAAAGCTCAACAAGGTCAAATCGAAACGCTAACTGCACAGATTGCAGCGTTGGCAAATAAAGCAGGACTTTAATCTTCGCTAAATAACAAGGAGATTAACTCATGGCAATATTACCAGCAACAGGATCAGCAATTACCTTTTCTAATGTTGAACGAGGCTACACAAACTCAGCGCCAACAGCTGGCTCAAACATTGAATTGCGTTACCGATTAGCAAGGGTCCACCGTGGCCAATCAACTGGCGCGATTAGTTTAAGCTCTTTCTTTGGCGGGCATACATCACCGTACAACGACAGGTAAAAGACACAATAATAAAGAAAAAGGGCAAATTGCCCTTTTCCTTTGGACAAAACTTCATCATCGAGATCGATATATAATGTATACCAGGAGCACCTTATGTCGCTAACACATTCTGAAATTTTCACGGCCGCTGAGAGCATCTTAAAACAAACACCGTTCCGCACTAAATTTGAAAGAGAAAACTTTCTATACAGCACGTCATCGGGCCCTCGATTGTTGGTTGCGTTATGCAACGACATCATTGACCTAAATGAACAGCATGAAAATGCAACAACAGAATGGATTAAAGCGGCAATTCTTGTAGAGATGAATATAATCAACAATAGGATTAAAGAGCTTCAGATCGAATTTCCTAATATTAATACTGCACTAGAAGAGTCTGAAGGACAATACTGGACGGAACACCTGGCACAAAAAGCCGCCATTGAGGCAATCTGTATGAAAGTGTCAGTGGAGAATATGACACGGATGTTAGCATTACCTGCGGAAATGTATGAAGAAGCAATTACTCGTTGCCAAACATTGTTAAATGTTATTAACAAAACCACACGAGCAGCTGAACGGAAAGCCGACACTAGGACCTAATGTCAATTTTTGAAAAACAACCTGTCTTAAGTGAGCATGTTGTAATCTGCATCCCTACTAACGGAACAGTGCATTCACAGTTTGCATTCTGTTTAGTGAACGCAATACAATATACAGAATCTCATGGTATCCCAACCACATTGGTAATGGATGCCGGCACTGTACTAAGTAATCAACGGCAAGTACTATTAAATACTGCAATAGATGAGCAACATGCAATGCATATTATGTGGCTTGACAGCGACATGATCTTCCCAAGTGATACAATTATTCGCTTACTAGAGCACAAAAAGGATGCAGTATGTGCAACTTACTCTAAACGAACACCACCGTTCCACCCAACGGCCTTCTATAGTATAGATCCCGTTGTACCAGTTGATACTACCAAGACAGGATTAGATATCGTGAGATATAGTGGGATGGGATGTATGTTGATAACAGCCGCGGCGATTGACAGTATGACAAGTCCGCATTTTCCCTTAGTTTGGCACGCACCGTCCTCAACATGGCATGGTGAGGATATGGGATTTTGCGACCTATTGGATCACAACGATATCAAACTATTTTGCGACTTAGCTCTCAGCTGCGAGATTGGCCATTTAGGTCTGAAAGAGTTTCGTGTGAATGAGGTAGGCTGACAAAAAATGAGCACCACTGGTTTAATTTTTTCAGATTGATCGCAGCCGACAGCTGATATTCAGGATACGCATCATCATTGATCACACTTCTCATAAGTGCCCCATCAATAAATGCACTTGTCACTAACATAGACTTAAATTCTTGATCTTTTAGCAGAGTAGTGATCAACGGATGATACCATAGTTCATCATTTATAAGTCTGCGGGTTTCTAAATACCATCGCTCGGTATAACATATGCTACTTTTATACAGGCTATTGAGCAGCGGGTTGTTAAGACGCTTGGTCCAGCATGAAGTGAATTCTAATTGACAATGCGGCCCTCCGTATACAGAAGCCAGTTTGGGCAACGGTGCCTTAATTACTTGCAGCATCTTTTAATAGTATATCAAGTGCTTCTCGAAAGCCACGACTGTTAAACATCTTTGCAGTATTGTAGTGCAACGGCACCGGCCATCGCCATATGTCAACCCAGCAGTAACCCGAACTCTCTTCGTCAAGGATAGGAGTAAATTCATCTTCACATAATATGAGATAACTTACATGTCGAAAACTATAATCTCGCGTAGTAAATGTATGTACATGGCTCATTGCAATGGTATCGGGAACGCCAGGATAGCCAAGTTCCTCGCATAGTTCCCGCTTAAGGCCATTTAAGTCTCCTTCGCCGCGTTCAAGTTTACCTCCCCATAGTCCCCAACAGCCTGGGTGCTTTTCCAATGGTGACCGCAGTTGCATCATAGCTCTACCAGTCCTACTACTTACAATCAATGCGCCAACTGCTCTCATAACTTACTTAGTTTACAATTCGCCATCGGCCTTCTTCAAATAACCCTTCAAGGGCAAGTACCCACTCGATACCATTGAAATGCAGTTTCTTCATACTGTTGGCATTTGTAGTATACTCGCTTGTAGTAACAGTTGATGCATCAAAACTTAAAACCCAGTCGCTGCCGTTGTACTCGATAATATCGCCGGAATTTGCTGTTAGTGTTTCACTCCACATTGAACCCTGAGACAACTCATCCATTACTAAATAACGCTGCCCTTGGGCTGCAAGCGGCAAATTGCCAGTGCCAGGATACCCAGCAGATGGATTAATGACGCCATTGACCATTAACAATGTATCCGGCGGTAAAGTAGCAGTATCAATATCATAGCTCAATATATTAGAATTTCCCGGAACAATAGTCACGCGGGTAAAAACTTCAAATGGATTTAATTCATCTCCTAATTTAAGAATAATTTCTGTAATGCCATTTTTAATGCCACCATGCTTGCCAAAGTGTTCAGCCCAACTTAGCGTGCCATTGTTCACTGCATCTACGGTGTTATGGTCCTTATTCAACAGTTGAATCGTGTCGTTAGTTACCCTGATATGTCTATCTTCAAATGTAATCCACATTCGTGATGAATGATAGCCTTCGTTCAAGATAAATGAATCCAATGCACCAGTTGCATCCATTACATTAAGATTGTTGATAATACTATGAATAAGCACTTGCCGTTTAACCTTAGCCGGTGGGGTTAGAAAAATCGGCAATGAAAACACCAAAGTAGCAACATCTATCGCATCATCAGTGCCTTGCGGTATTGTGCGCGATGACCAAGTAATGTTTGTAAGCTCAACAACTGCAAGACTGGTCCAGTCATATGGGTTATTGCTACTTTGTAAATTTACACTTGGATTGAAAAGTAATAGTAGTTGCTCAAGCAATTGCAACTTTTGTTCAGTATTACTTGACCACACATCAACATTAAAAGTCAAGTCATATGGAACCGGAGCAGTTCGATCCAGTGTATAGTTCTCTGCGACCTGATCAACAAACTGTCCATGCGTCTCATCATATACTCGCTCGCCAACCTGCGTCGAAGTTTGAAAACTGGGGTTTATCCGACGGACACTTGCCGGTGCGAGTTCTGAGATGTAGCAGCTAATTGCCGGCACACTTGATATCGTATTTTCAGAATTCTTGCGAATGATGTGTTGGGCCATGCGGCTTGTATCGCCATAGCGGACAGGCACCTGATGATAGAAATCTGAATCATTTGCGTCCTTGCCCATCTTAACAGAGAAGCCGCTGAACAATCTCATGAACTGTACAATCCACCGACGCAACTGCTGGTCATAAAAATAATTCTGTGTGATTGCCATTAATTATCTACCTCGGGTTTTGGCTTTGTAAAAACCTGGCTAAGTGGCTGGCGTTCTGGTACAACAATAGCATTGCCATCGGCATCGCGTAGTGTAGTCTGATTCGCATTATTGATAAACGAACCAGCATTGTATGTAACAGTGTTCCATGACTTGTTTGTATTATCAACAACCGCGCGCCACAGCGATCCACGATACACAAATAGCCGCTCGGGCGTAAAATCGGCCCTAATGAATAGTTCGCCTTGGATAGGACTTGACGGAAATGACAACCCGCTTGCTACTCCAGTTGTATCACCTTCACTAGCGGCCATCTCTGCTGTTCTGACTTCTATCGAACTACTACCTGAGCCATCAAACCCGTGTATCACCGGCGTATTAGTTATATCATTGATTGTTGTGTTGTTGTAGCCAGGAGAAGGCACGGTAATAGCAGCTGATTCCAAAATAGTATTTGAAATCTGTATTTCTTTCTGATAGGTGCTTAGTGCGTTCTTCAGACTATCCTCGTCATCTGGATCACCCAATATGCCGCGATACTCTTGAGCATCATTCATCGGAGAACACTTGATGCGCCAAAGGTGCGGTAGCCAAGTTGGACCATACCCTTCTGCTGACCGTGAAGCATCATTTACAACATAAAATTTGTTTATACTTTTTGCAGTAGCATCCAACAGTAAGTCGTCGTTCAAGTGGGGCAATTCAATTACATCGCCGGACATCAACCGCCTACCCATGCGTTCCACCATTTCGTTCATGTGAAAAGTTAAAAACATTGTGTCGGCGTTAAGAAATAATCCAAACTGGCTTAAATCAAAATCAGCGTCGCTGATATTGTAAGTGCCAATCAGTTCGTAAATTGTCGTATCATACACACGATCTCTATTCTCAAGGAATAGCACATCCTGAATGTCAAGCTCAGTGATCTCAGCTTTGATTTTTAAATCGGGCTTGGTTGGATCACTACCGTCCTCAATAGCAGCAGGTCCAAGATATTTGTGGATCAGAACACCGGTCCCGCCCATATTTACGGCCTCCCGTATGAGCCGATCCTGAAAATGGTAATCATTTGTCTTTCCGTTTTTCCATAATGTTATTCGTGACACAATATTTGTCCTTCTATTATTGCATGAATTAACAAGTTAGATTTTCGTCGAGCCCAATCGGCTGTAGCAGCCTCACTAAGTTTTTTGCGTGTTTCATTAGTAACTGGAGGTTTATTCTTTCCAGAGTTACTCATCTTCAACTTCGTTGCTGCTGACATGTTCTGTTGTGCAATGCACATCTTTTGACGAGTCTCCTCAGACATGTTTTTGGCAGCAATGCTCATCTTCTGTCGAGCCTCAATGGAATGCACATAACCAGCTGACCCATCGCCGCCATCGGTCCTATTTCTTAATATCCCTGTCCCTAAGTCTTTCCTACCATACCAACGAATCATCCGCCGTTCAATTGCCAGCGCACCAATATCAGACAAATGTGTCTCTAGAAATACAATTCGGGAGTTGTCTTTTGGAGTCTGCACACCCGTGTAACCTATACGATGATTGTTATATGCTCGGTATCCTTTGCCCTTACCAATGTAATATGGCGTTTTGTCAAGGCGCAAATAGGCATAAACATAGTAAATCAACGGGTCTGGAATATTGTTTGGCATATGTTGTATTTATGCCACGGCGATACTTGACTGGGTGTTCAATATCCGTTATAATACATACATAGTAAACAGAACTGGAGTAAACTATGGCCACAGCCAAAACGAAAGCAGCGCCAAAACCCGCTAAAGTAACGAAGAAGCAGGTTGCAGTGCATCGGGCCAAAGTGTCTCGTGATAACAGCCCAAATTGGACCGGCGCCGAATATTGGACCGGTGAACAGTTTACGAAACAATTCCATGTTACTATGGAACATTACCGCTTTGAGTCAAGCATTAAAGCAATGCGCCCAAACATCCTCGAATGGATGGAATTGCATAAGTTTGTTAAGGACGACATTGTTGCATTCCGTAAACTCAAAGACACTCGCCTATCCTCAACGATGTGCTCAATTGCAGCATGTTTGCTACGTGGTATGCCGCTTGTTCACGAAGGCTTCAACGCAGGCAAAGACACATCAAATTGGCTCCGTGCAGAGGTAATTCTTGCTCTTGCAGCCGGAGCAAATGATACAGACGACGAAGTAAGTGATGTTCCTGTAATTGCAAAAACAACAATCCAAGATCGACTTGCTGACAAGTTTAGTGAAGCAATGGGCGAAATTGAAGGCGGCATTGACACTTACTTTACAGAAGGCAAAGCGTTCTCTGCATTTAAGTTACTGTCGGGACAAAATATTGCAGTTCAATTTGCCACAAAGATTCCCAACCTAATTCAACCACGCATTAACGAGCTAACCGAATTGCTCGTGGGCAAAGATAGCCAACTAATGGAAGCATACAGTCATCTTTCCAAGAAAGAAGTGAAAGATGCAATCAAGTTTTATGAGAACATCATAAACGACGCAATGGTTTATAAAACAAGCAAAATTGCCACTCGTGCTAAGCCGGTGCGTAAGGCAGTGCCACCCGAAAAACAAGTGCGTGGTCTAAAGTTTCTCAAAGAGTTTGCAGCACTAGGCCTTAAAAGTATCGCACCAACTGATATTTTGGGTGTAAGCGAACTTTGGGTGTTCAACACAAAAACCCGCAAAATTGGACGATTCACAGTACCAATGCATGGCGACATGGCAATCGGAACACTTGGAGTCAAAGGCAGTGCAATAGTCGGCTACGACGAACTGAAAAGCACTTGCAAAACGCTCCGCAAGCCAGATGTACAGCTGAAAGAGTTCAAGGCATGCGGGAAGCCACAGCTTCGTAAGTTTATGGACACTATCAAAAGCGTTGAGACCAAGCTTAAAGGCCGTATTTCACCAGAAACCATACTGCTCCGTGCCATCAAGTAGCAATAGCATCGTGTCTCCTATAAATACAATATAGGAGACACATTCATGACCAGCACTGACAAAACACATTACCGCGCTAAAGTAGCAAAATATATTGAGCTAAATTTGGGTGCTGGCCTCGTGGATGTTGAGTTTGATGCCGAGCATTTAGACATGTCGCTAGATCGTGCTCTTGCTAAATATCGCCAGCGTTCTTCCAGAGCAGTAGAAGAAAGTTACATGGTACTCAACCTAACAAAAGGTGAGTCAAATTACTATCTTCCAGAAGAAGTAATTAATGTACGCACAATTTACCGTCGAGGCATTGGAACATCAGGTGGTACTGGAACAAGCTTTGATCCATTTGCTGCGGCATTCGCAAACATGTATATGCTTAACGCGTCGGGCAGTCAAGGGCTAGCTACATTTGAACTATACATGGGCAAACTTGAATTGTTGGGCCGCATGTTTGGGGCACACCTTACTTTCGTATATAATCCAGTTAGCCATATGCTAAGTATTACCCGCAATATCAAGGCAGACGAACCAGTTGTCCTGCAAACATACAACTACAAGCCCGACGAAATGATTATTGCTGATCCAAGCTCGGGTCCGTGGATTAAAGATTACGCCCTTGCTGTGGCAAAGATGTTACTTGGACAAGCCCGTAGTAAGTTCACTACATTAGCCGGTCCACAAGGCGGAGTTACCTTAAATGGTGCAGAATTGCTTGCACAAGGGCAGGCTGAGATTGTACAACTTGAAGAAGATATTCGCAACTTCTGCGATGGCGGCACGCCTCCAAGTTTTTTGTTTGGTTAGAGACTCCTTTTATTAAGATGCCGTTTCTTTGCAGCGGCACTCATCTTCTGTTTAGCTTCTTCAGTATGAGGAAGGCGGGGCCTTGCTAAATCTCTAATCTTCTGTTTAGCTTCTTCAGTATGAGGAATCCGTAATTTTTGTTTAAATTCTTCTGAACGAATTATACCTATTAGCCTTCCTTTGTTTGCAGAACCTATTTTCTGTTTAGTTTCTTCAGACCGAGGGCCTCTTATCTTACCCCTTTGCGCGTCACTTATCTTCTGCTTGGTTGCGTCGGTCATTTGTTGTTTAGCAACACTCATCTTCTGTTTAGTTTCTTCTGAATGAGGAGTCCGTACTCGACTCTTATGAAATTCGCTTGCCTGCTGACGAGATTCAATTGAACGAATTGACCCTCCCCCACCTTCGCCGCCATCTGTACGATTATTAAGGATTCCATTGCCACTATCTTTTCTTCCATACCACCTTATTAAGCGGCGTTCGATTGCCAACGCACCAACTTCAGTTAAATTCGTTTCAAGTAATACGATGCAGGATTTTTCTTTTGGACTTCCCTTACGATAAGCTCGGTAAGCCTGCCCCTTACCGATATAGTACGGAGTTCCTGCTTTTGCGGTAATCGAATCATGTTTTCTAATCCATGCATACACATAGAAAATTGTTTTATAAATAGCTTTGTTGGTCATATAATCCTTAATACGGTTGACTAATGACAGCGGTATTACAAGTACGCGGCTGTCACCTATTCTATTTAGTCATTTGGTTAAACTCCTATTGCAATTTTACAATAGTCATGCTAATATAGTGAATGACTAAACAAATTCTTGGCCTTGTTGGCTTCATTGGATCCGGAAAAGACACCGCTGCTGATTACTTTGTAAACAACCATTGGTTTCGTAGAGACTCGTTTGCAGCACCATTAAAGGACGCAGTTGCCGCAGTCTTTGGGTGGGATCGTACTATGCTCGAGGGGCTAACAAAGGAAGCACGAGAAAAGCGAGAGCAAGTTGACCCATGGTGGGCAAATCGCTTAAACCTTCCGCAACTAACACCACGCTACATTTTGCAATATTGGGGCACAGAAGTTTTCAGACAAGGATTTCACGACGACATTTGGATAGCAAGTTTAGAAGCAAGACTTATAAACACGCATGACAACATTGTAATATCAGATTGTCGGTTCCCAAATGAGATTAGGGCGATTAAAAATGTAGGCGGCAAAGTATATTGGGTGCAACGTGGACCCTTACCGGCATGGTATACAACAGCATTAGATGCTAATAGCGGCCATCCAGCAGCAATAGTTGAATTAAGAAGATTAGGTATCCATGTGTCTGAAACTGCATGGGTAGGAACCGACTTTGACGGCATCATTGACAATAATTCAACGCTTGATGCATTGTATACCCAACTATCAACGATTGTCCGCTAAAAGAAGAATTGCTATAATCCGCTAAATAGGGTCAGAAATGCCAATATGAGCTAAATATCTCTGAGAGGAATGAAAACCTCAAGAATAACGGAGATATAATATGGGTCAATTAGTTTCACCAGGCGTAAGCGTTTCGATCATTGACGAGAGTGCGTATGCCTCCGCTGGCAATGGTACAGTTCCAGTTATTGTTTTAGCAACTCGGTCTAGTAAATACTCCCCCGACGGCACTACAGCAACATACACCACTGCACCTTTTGCCCTTAAACCACTAGTCATAACAAGTCAACGAGAGCTTGTTCAATTGTATGGTGAACCAAGCTTTACCATTGTTGATGGTACACCAATCCACGGACACGAATTAAATGAATACGGCTTATTGGCTGCATACTACTATTTAGGCATCGCGAATCGTGTTGTTATAGTGCGTGCTGATTTGGATATGGGACAAATGGAGCCAACAGCTACTGCGCCGCGTGGCATTCCTGTAGATGGGCAATATTGGATAAATTCTGCAACTAGTTCGCACGGCATATTTGTAGCAGACGCCAATGGAGACTGGGTCAAGAAAGAGTTGGTTGTATTAGAGATTGAAAACTCTGAAGTCCAAAACGATAGTGCAGGAGTCAATGGCGACTTTGGAATCGGGCTTACGATTTCAAATACTGCTAGGACATTGTGGAAGAAGGTTGCCGGAGTATGGGAAGAGGTTACAGTCGGGGTTACCGTTGCACCTCACTACGATATCCCAACCGGTGCCAATGCCGCTGCAGGTGCAATATGGTTTAACACAACAAGTTTTGCTGGCGGATTGGATTTACAGGTATACAGGTACTCGTCAGCAACACAAAGCTGGGTCCTTCAACAAGTTGGCCCAACTTCACCGTCACAATTAGTGGCGTTTGAAAGCAGTACTGGTGATATCGACGCTACTGCATTGTTTGGCGACCAGCTAGTAACTGGTTCACTGTATATTCAATATGATATAAACCCATTGGCATATAGGATCATGCGTTGGATTGGCGACAGCTGGGTAATGCAAGCAATCCCAGCTGCCACCTTAACACCACCAGGGCCAATGGTCAACGGCACATTGTGGTACGATGCTGGCACAAACATCGACGTCTATGTTAAGGCAACGGTAAATAATACGCCTGTATGGAAACCAGTAGTATCGGCATTAGCTAATACTACATCACCTGCCAGCCCATCAAATGGTGATGTATGGGTTGACACCAATGACATGGCAAACTACCCAATGTTAAAAGTATGGGACGGTAGTGCATGGGTTACCAAAGACAATTCTGATCAAACAACTCCAAATGGTTGCTTGTTTGCAGACCTAACAGCAACAGCCGGGGATACAACCGGTGCAGAAGGTGGGGCAACTTCAATGGATCTTGATGTACCAAACCCAGCGTTTTTCCCCAACGGTATGTTATTTTGGAACAGTGCAGTAAGTTCTGGTAACATTAAGAAGTGGAATGCAGCATTAGGAGTCTGGCAAACAGAATCTGGCAACATTGACTCGGGCTCATTGGCCGGTGCTCCGTACATGTTTGACAAGGCGCAACGCCGCGTAGTTGTTAAACGTTTACAAGCAGCCTTGACCTCTAATGATGCATTACGTGCAGAAACATTGCAGTTTAATATTATTGCTACACCAGGATATGTTGAATGTATTGACGAGATGGTTACACTAAATGTAGACCGCAAAGAAACAGCGTTTGTTATTGCAGATACCCCAATGAAATCATCTACACGGATGGCCGACATGGTATCGTGGTCGCTCGGTACAAATGCAGGCACAAATGGTGCAGCAGGCCTTGTTACACGTAGTCCGGGCGCAGCAATTTACTTCCCAAGTGGATTGTCAACTGACCTTGATGGCAACGACGTAGCAGTTCCTGCAAGTCATGCAGTATTGCGTGCCATTGCTTATAACGACCAAGTTTCATATCCATGGTTTGCACCCGCTGGATTAACACGCGGTTCGTTAAGTGGTATTAGTAATCTTGGCGTTGTTAATGCAGAGAATGAGTTTGTGCCATTGGCATTGAATCAAGGTCAGCGCGATGTACTGTACACAAACAACATCAATCCACTTGTTAACTTCCCGGGACAAGGGTTGTATGTATGGGGCCAAAAGACATTAAGTCCGTTGGCATCTGCGTTGGATCGTGTTAACGTTGGTCGTTTGCTAGCATATCTACGTGGACAGTTTGACATTATTGCTCGTCCGTTCATCTTTGAACCAAATGATCAAAATACACGCAATCGTATTCTTGCAGTGTACAATGGATTCCTAGCCGACATGTTCACAAAGCGTGCTGTATATGACTTCTTGGTAGTATGTGATAGCGGTAACAATACGCCTTCTAGAATTGACAGAAATGAGCTGTATATTGATATTGCAATCGAGCCAGTTAAAGCTGCTGAATTTATTTACATTCCAGTTCGAGTTGTTAACACTGGCGCGATCGCCAATGGCACTAAATAACATTAAGGGGAACTGAAAATGGCAAACTTAGACAAATTTAACGTACCAGCAGATGGGATAAGCGGTATTCTGGTACAACCAAAACTAGCGTATCGATTCCGGGTGGTATTAACTAATTTCGGTGGCGAAAACTCTCAGAACTTGACAAGCCAAGTAGTGAGCGTTACTCGGCCGAGCTTAACACACGACGACATCACAATTGATGTTTACAACTCGCGAATCTTCCTAGCTGGTAAGCACACATGGGATCCGATTACAATTACCGTGCGGGATGACGTAACAGGCGAGGTTACAAAGGCAATTGCTCGACAATTACAGCGACAGGTTGATCATACTAATCAAGCAAGTGCTACGAGCGGCTCGGGCTACAAGTTTGGCGCAAAGATTGAGAATCTTGACGGCGGCAATGGTGGCGCTGAAGCAGTTCTTGACGGATGGGAATTGGCTGGCTGCTATATCCAGAATGTAAATTACGGCGAAAATAATTACAGCACCTCTGATGCGCTGACTATTACGCTTACTATCAAGTACGACAATGCTGACCTTGACGTAGGCGGGACCAAGGCTCTTGCAACTGGTGCAGTCGATGGACTTGCTACAAACTCTACAGTATCTGGATTCTAATACTTAACCCATAGTGTTAATCCAAGATGATAAGTAGTGTAAGCAGGAATGCTTACCCTTATTAGGAGAACAAAGGGTGAGAAATCACCCTTTTCTATGAACATATGGCATTTACAAATTTAGCAACAAGCGCAATTCTAAGTGGGAAGCAAGTAAACAGCGGCCCACTTAGTGTTGGCATCCCTTATTTGAAATTTGCATGGACAGTTGACATAGTTAACATCGATGGATTTAATTTAAAAACTCCACTTGTCGCAAAAACTCCACTTGTCGCAAAAACATGCGAACTACCGCGGTGGTCAATTACCACCGAAGTTGTAAATGTATACAACCATAAAACACTAGTACAAACAAAATTCAATTATGAACCGATTGCTATTAGCTTCTATGACCAAGCAAATAATTTCGTGGAAAACAGAATTTGGGATTATGTTGCAAATAATTTTGATGCAAATGATGGCAGTAAACAGGCAAAGCTCACACCATTAAAAATCATTATTACGATGAAGAGTCTGGCAGGAGACGGTTCTGCTGATAGAACTTATACACTTGGCAATGCGTACATAACAGATGCGCAACATGATACTGCTGATTATGCAAGTAGTGAACCGGTATTATGGACAATAACAGTACGTTACGAAACATTAGATACTGAAATGTATGCCAAACCACCGAAGACAATTGCAACAGGTATAGCCTCTGCTCCAAAGCCTGTACTAAGACAAATTGCCCTTGCTAGTGATGTTTCTGCTGATGTATTAGAAGACTGGAAAAATGATCCATTGGATAAAAAAGCCGCAGATGACATGCTTGTTAGAATGCAGGCCAGCACCAACACTGCTAAACCAGCAACAACAGCATGGCCAGATGGGTTGAAGAAGAGCACATTAACGGGCGTATATAAAGACAACGCCGGAAACACATACGGCTTACAAAAAGGACCGGCGCTTGAGAGATATCTTGCAGGGACGCCAACAGGACCGTCTGGATTGCCTAAGCCTATTCAGCCAGCAACCGTGGTGAATCCAAGTGCTGGCATCAACACGCCCAAAGTAGCACCAGCAGTGCAGCCGTCCCAACCATCAACAGCAGCCGAGGACGCACCGTTTACTAAACAGCTTGCAGCCAGCGAAGCAAAAACTGAGCCACGCCTTGAAGCCAACGCAGCCAGCGTTCGAGCAGCCGACCCCGGCCAAGCGCAGAAGAATGAGGCAAACATACAAGCAGCAAGGGAGCAACAAGCAATTCTAAGTGGCGGCTCTTCGACCATTGTTGGTAGTCGAAGAGGCACATCTTATGCAACGTAATTCCCGCGGGCCGAGAAAACCGGTGCATTTGCTAAACTATCGAGATAATTTTCAATCATGATATACAAAGTAATACCACAAGTTGAATTTGATCGAGCAGTTCAGCGCATTCTAAGTGTAGGACTCAGTCGAGCTCCTGCTGAAAACATTGCGATTGCACTATGGCATGCCAGCATTGACCTAGGTTTAAATTTTAAAGTGTTAATTGATACCACTACATCATCAGGCAATCTGGAAGTCATGCAGGATGTACTTGATAGAATTAATTTAAATCTATCGGATACAATTCGTTATTATAAAGTGCAGCCAATTGTAACAAGTCCCATCGTTGCCCGGGAATTTTAATGGCTGCTAACTACGCTCAAGGGGCGTACACCGTAATAAATCCAGAAAAGTACATTGGCACCGGGGTTCCGAAATATCGTAGCGGGTGGGAACTCACTTTTATGAGATTCTGCGACAACCATCCAGGCGTTATTAGTTGGGGTTCAGAAGTAGTTCGGATTCCATACAAAAATCCCTTCACTGGTAAAGACACATTTTATGTACCTGATTTTCTAGTCACATATCAACGCAACGGTGTTAAGATTGCCGAGTTGATAGAGATCAAGCCCAAAGCCCAGGCGGTAATGGAACTTGCCCGCAGTCAAGCCGAGAAAATGGCAGTTGTTTTAAACATGGTAAAATGGCAAGCTGCTCGTATATGGTGTAAGAGAATGGGAGCCACTTTCAAAATTCTCACCGAGGACGATCTGTTTAACAATGCAAACCCATCCCGCAAGGCACCAAAGAAGCGTAGAAAATAGTCATAAATAAAGTATGACTAAAACGCTCGAGTCTTTTTTCGGTTTTGACACGCCGCCTGAAGATCCACCAACCATACAACCCATTGAAGCTCAAGAAGCCAACCTTAACACGCCCATAGTGTCACATGTAACCGTCGATATGGGGAACCGTGTAGACATCGCGCTGCCCACGGTAACTGACATGGAATCGTCCGAGCGTGAACTTGATGAACTTGCGGTAATGGCAAAGGACCAAAGTGAGCGACTTATGGATCTGGGATTTAACGTTGACGACAGAAATGCTGGGTTAATATTCACTGTAGCAGCACAATTACTAAACACCGCAGTCGCTGCAAGAACATCAAAGCTTGACAAGAAACTAAAGATGATCAAGTTGCAATTGCTCAAGGCTAAACTTGATTCTGATAAAAAAGAAGCCCCAAATGTTAATGTAGTCGATGCAACTGAGGTCGGATTTACCGGAAATCGCAACGATATTGTCAAAGCCATCCTAAACGGCGTGGGTCAGCATAAATAGTATTATCGAGGATTTACAAAATGCCCACATTATTAGAATATATTAACCAACTACAGCGAGAACATCGCTTTCGCATCAAGATGGTGTTTCCACCATCAGACAAGCAGCTTGAAACCATAGAGCGTCATCTTAAGAAATATGATGCCCTTGAAGTAGGCCGCCCGGAAAAACTGATGTTACAAGCTATTCCAATGGATTTCCCACAACATGGGGGACACGAAATTGTTATAGTAGACATTGTAACACGCTTACCAATCAGCCCCCATATGCTGGAAGCAGAGTTACGAACATTACTTGGAGCAGCCGAAGGCACGCTCAAGGTATTTGGGCGTGACGAGCCAGTACAAAAGGAAATCGAGAAAGAGCCAAATAATAGCCCGTATGAAGTTAAGACAGGCGAAGACTATCGTGCTAACGAAGCTAACACAGCAAAGGCAGATGATGCCTCTGGTGATAAGTTTAATCAAAGCATGTTAAAGGATCTTGACACTGCCAACAAAGAACGGAAAGATTCAATTAGAAAGCCATTTACCAAGACAACAAGTGGCCCAAGTTTCGACGAGACAAAGGATGGACAAACCAGCCCTATTGGGACACGCAAACAAACCATCCCTAACCCACGCAAAGGAGCAAAATAATGAGCAAGCAAACAACAAACGAAGGCATCCGTTTAACGAAAGAAGGCCTGGACAATGCAGCATACGGTGCTATGCCCGGAGAACAAGATGGCGGAGCAATGACAGTATCAATTAGTATGCCAGGCAAGAATATCAGCGTTACAACTGACTCTGCTGATGAGATTGGACAAATTCTAAAGCTTGCTGGCATTGATGTTGGCGCTCCATCAGCTGTAGATCCTGTCCAATCAGTTGAAGACCCAGTGTCATACATTGGTGTTGGTTCCGAAGGCGAACCAAGTGTTCCAGAACACCCAACGGTAGATGCACCGTGCGACATGAGCACCGGAGCAGAAGCAACAGGTCCAGAACTTGCAGTTATGGTCAACCCATTGCAATTAGAATTAGAGATGATTAAGAAGTTGGCAGGCATTCAAACTCCTGTCGTTAACAGTGAAACACCAGCCCTGGCTGGAGAAGAAGCTCCAGCCACTGATGATGAAGAAGAGAACGCAGTTAAAGAAGAGCCAAACGATCCTGCATTTGATAAAGATCCGAGTAACCAATTTGGTGCAAGTGCTGTACTTGGCGACGAATATGAAGAAGAACAAGATTGGCATGACAAAGACGGCAATGTAGATCCAAACGGTGCCCACGATGCAGGCGGTCATTATGATGCCGAACGCGATGCAGATAAGGGCGACGACAGAGTAAAAGAAGCCACCGATGCAGGCGAAGAAGATGACGCAGACCAATGGTATGACAAAGACGGCAATGTAGACGCAAATGGCCACTACGACGCTGGCGGCCATTATTATGCAGAACGTGCTGCCGATGAAGACCAATACAATAAAGATGTAAGCGAAACAATTGCGCGTCTGACACAGCTATCAGGCATCCAAGAATCTAAGTGGTTGGCAAAAGGTATCGTAGGCGAAGCAAAGGATAAAGTGCCAAATGCATTTAGCAAAGACTACAAAAGCGAGATTCCTAAAAAGCCCGGCGAACTTACTGGGCATGATTCAAAGAAAATCTCCACTGGCACTGTGTACACAAAGAAACATGGCAAAGATGTCAAGGAAAGTAATAAGCCCGACTTCCTGGACATCGACAAAGATGGTGACAAGAAAGAAGATTTCAAGAAAGCCGTTAAAGATAAAGTGGTCAAAGAAGTATCTGAATCAGAACGCATCCTTCAACTTGCATTGGGTGAAGGACGATTCGCTAATGCCCCAGATGGTGCAAAAGGTGAACCAGAATACTACGGTAGTTTGCCAAGTGCACCGGGCAAAGGCGCGGGCGACAAAGAATTCGGACAAAACCGAGCTCCTGGGCAAGGCGAGAATCCAATGGGTGAAAGCACCATTGAAGAACAATTTGCAACAGCAATGGGCGAATATCGTAAGTTTGTAGCTGAAAGCATTGCCACAATGAATGAAGGCAAGGTTAAAGAGTTGTCAATGGATATGCGCGAACTGTCACCGCAAGCCTTTAAGGCAAAATACAAAGCTACAAAGGCAGAAATGTCGGACAATAGTCGCAAGCCAGTTACTCCTGCTGATAAGGCAAAGCCAGTAACTGAAGCAACCACTACTGAGTACGGCGTATTCCAAACTGGTGGTAGCGTTGGTGAAAAGAATGATAAGCCCACTAAAACATTTGACTCTAAAGAAGATGCTCAAGCATACGCTAAACGTTGCAATGCTGCATTATCTAAGGGCGAAAAAGGCTACTATGGTCTCAAGTATGTAGTAAGAGCAATCAAGGAAGATGTTTCAGAATCTGAAGAACTAAACGAACTAAGTCCAAAAACCCTTGGCTCCTATGTAAAGAAAGCCGCTGGTGATGCAAAATCTCTCGGGTATAATGCTGGTGCCGCAGATTGGGGCGGCGATGAAGGCCCGGGCAAGCATCCATCTAAAAAATCATGGGCGGGTAGCGCCTCTGATGATAAAGCTCATAGTCGCCTTAAAGGTGTTTCCAGAGCAGTTGATAAACTTACCGCAAAGTAAGAGGGTAAATGGCTTTAGTAAACACATTCATTAAGCCGCCATTTCAGATTGAAAAGTTCAGCGATGTTCAAATCGCTGAACTTTCAAAATGCGCTTTAGATCCAGTTTATTTTATCGACACCTACTGTTGGGTACAGCATGCCACATTAGGTAAAGTAAAATTTAAACTTTACGATTATCAACGCGAACTCATTGAGTGCTACCACAATAATCGCTATTCTGTAAATCTACTTGGAAGGCAGATGGGTAAAACGGCCTGCGCCGCTGCATATCTTGTATGGTATGCAATGTTCATCGCTGACAGTACTATTCTAATCGCAGCCCACAAGTACACCGGCGCTCAAGAAATTATGCAAAGGGTACGTTACACATATGAAACATTACCATCCTGGCTGAAATCAGGCGCTACAAGTTATAACAAGGGCAGTATCGACTTTGACAACGGCTCTCGTATCTTGTCAGCAACCACAACCGAAACAACAGCGCGGGGCATGTCACTTTCGCTAATCTACTTAGATGAGTTTGCATTCGTCAAGCCGCGTATAGCAACAGAATTTTGGACATCAATCTCCCCTACATTGTCAACTGGCGGTAAGTGTATTATTACCAGTACGCCAAATCAAGATGACGATCAATTTGCCCGCATTTGGAAAGATGCAATACGCAAGGAAGACGAGTTTGGCAATCAAACCCGCACCGTTGGTCGCAATGGGTTTGCTTCTATTAAATTTATTTGGAGCCACCATCCAGATCGTGACGAAGAGTGGGCAAATACCGAGCGGATCAAAATCGGCGCAGAACGATTTCTGCGGGAACACGAAGGCGAATTCATCATTGCAGATGAGACACTTGTTTCCCCAATGAAGTTAGTAACAATGGAAGGCTCCGAACCCACAAATAAAATGGGGCAGGTACGTGTGTATTCGTACCCACAACCCGGCGAAACATTTGTATTAGGATGGGATCCAAGCCTTGGCACAGGCGGCGATCCTTCAGCTATTCAAGTATTTAGATTACCCGATCTAGTACAGGTTGCAGAGTGGCAACATAATAAAACCGACATGACGGGGCAGTTGCGCACCCTAGTTGCTATCCTAAAATGGATACAAACTGAATCAAAGAATAACAGCGAGATATATTGGTCCGTGGAAAACAATACCATCGGTGAAGCAGCATTGATGGCAATTCGTGAATTTGGCGAACAAAATATACCAGGGACCTTTGTACAGGAAGTACGAAGACCTGGGCAGAACAGAGGACGTCGTGGCTTTAACACTTCACACAAAACGAAACTAACGGGTTGCATGAGATTAAAGAGCTATGTCGAAGGCGACAAGATGACTATTAAGAGTCACAACCTATTACGCGAACTGAAAAACTTCATTGCCCGCGGCCCAAGTTTTGCCGCCAAAGATGGTGAAACGGATGATTTAGTTATGGCAACAATATTAGTACTACGCATGGTGGAAGTTATAATGTCATGGGACAAGGTTGTTTACGACAGGCTTATAAATTCCGGTGCAGATCTGATTTTAAAACCAATGCCAATTGGCTGGTCGGCTGGTTATAGTGGTACTTTGACTAAATAGAATAGGTGACAGCCACGGTATGCAACTACCCGCTGTCATTAGTCAACCCACTCTAAGGATTATATGACCAACAAAACTACTTATCTAGCACCGCCATACGTTTACCGAATTGATCATCCAATATCCGGCGAATTCTACGTTGGTTACCGAAAAGCCAACAAATTGCCAGCAATAGAAGATTTTGGCCACGTTTACAAAACTAGCAGCAAACTGCTAACGCATCCTTTTGACGAATATACACACATGTTATTAGCTGAATTTTTCACCGAAACAGCAAGCGAAGACGCATATGACTTTGAACAGCTAACTATTTTTGAAAACTGGAACAATCCATCACTTGCTAATAAATCATGTTTTCATGGAAAAGGACGATTTAGGAATAACGGTCATTCACAAGAAACTCGTCAAAAGATAAAGGAAGCTAGAAAGAATCAATCGCCCTTCACCGACGCAACCCGTCAAAAGATAAAGGAAGCTAGAAAGAATCAATCGCCCTTCACCGACGCAACCCGCCAAAAGATGAGTGATGCTAACAAGAGGCGGCCACCTATAACTGAAGAAACAAGGCAGAAGTTAAGAGACGGCCATAAGAATATGTCTGCGGAAATTAAGCAGAAGTTGAAACTTAAACAAGCCAATCGCCCACCTATAACTGAAGAAACAAGGAAAAAGTTAAGTGATTCTGCCATTGGTAGAGTTAGGTCAGCAGAATCTATACGGAAGACTACTGAAGCAAATACAGGGCGAAAAGATTCGCCAGAAACGTGCCTGGCTAAAAGTATTGCTGGCAAAAACCGATTTAAAAACAGTGGAGGCCACTCTGAAGAAACCATACAAAAGATGTGTAAATCACAATCAAATCGTTCAGAGGTAACCCTGGCTAGAATGAGAGCCGCGCAAAAAATCGACCACCTATAACTGAAGAAACAAGGCTGAAGATGCGCAACGCACAGTTAAATCGTCAACCACGCACACCCATAATCGACTAAATAACTATATGAAAACTGATGACCAACTTGCACGAGAAATAGCAGCCGCAGTAGCGGGGGTAAGCCATAATGTCAACTTTCGTGATACCGACGGTAAAGATACTATGGAACAGGATAAGGCGGTTTACATGCATCTGTCGCAAGACGGTGTTATGGTGTTTATCAACAGTGAAAATACCGATGTTGAGATAACATTTGATTCGAACAAAACTGATATGGATTGGTTTAAAGACACGTTTAAGCCCATGGTACAAAATGTTGCAAAACGCTATCTATATGGCACTACCATTCGTAGTTACGCCGGACAGATTACACCAAAAGCAATGGTTCACCGTACAGTTAAAGAAAGCAGCCGCAATACCTCTAAAACAAGTTACAAGCCACTTGGATCCACAAAAATCATCCTTCGCCATTCAAAGCCAGTAAATGAAGAATCACCTGGTGCGCGAAGCCGCAACATTGCCGCCATCTTCGTAGAAAAAGCAGGGGAGCGTTTTCGCTATCCGCACACACACCTACTTGGTGCTCGCGTGATGGGATTGCATGTAGAGGGTGGTGGCAAACCATGGGATGCAATGGGCGAGAAAATTTGTGAGATTTCCCGTAGACGCAAAGATATTATGGAGCTTCTACGCTGGTCCAAACGCCTTGGCGAAAACGGCATTACCATAAATGAGGTCCGTGCAAAAGGTAAGAGTGAAGTGATCATGCTTCGGAGGATGATGGAACGTGCTGCCCGCACTGGAATGCTAGACGAAGTATTAGCATACGAATTGCCACATACGCAATCAGTAGTGGAAAGTTTGTTAGCAACTCACCGTGATGTCACTGAAGCTCTTGCAGATTTACAATCAAAACTAAGTTAGCCGTTTTCTGGCTAAATTGCCTATTGACTTCCTTTGCAGTCATAAGTATAATTACAACATGTACAGTAATGTATAGATTGTGTCTCAATAGAGACGACACTATTATTGGCTATTATATAAAGGAAAACTCATCATGGCATCATTAGCAGAAATTCGCGCTCGGTTAGCCGAGCAAGCACAAAAATCCAGCGGTACTAAATTCGCAGGTGGCGATAACGGAATCTTCGCACATTGGAATATTGCAGAAGGCACTTCAGCAACTATTCGATTCCTCCCAGACGGTGACGAGAAAAATACATTCTTTTGGCGTGAACGCCAAATGATTAAAATCCCATTCGCTGGCATTGTGGGGCAAGACGAAAACAAGAAAGTAACTGTACAAGTACCTTGTACCGAAATGTGGGACGAAACATGCCCAATTCACGCAACAATCCGTCCGTGGTTCAAAGATCCTAATATGGAAAAACTTGGACGCACTTATTGGAAAAAGCGTTCTTACGTGTTCCAAGGCTTTGTTGTAAACAGCCCAATGGAAGAAGAAAGCATACCGGAAAATCCAATCCGTCGCTTCATCATCGGCCCACAGATCTTCACTTTGATCAAGCAAGCTTTGATGGATCCGGACATGGAAGATTTGCCAACAGAATACGTTGGTGGTACAGACTTCCGTTTGAACAAGACGCAGAAGGGCGGCTATGCTGACTATTCAACATCTGGCTGGGCGCGAAAAGCACGTGACCTAAATGAAACCGAGTTGACTGCAATTGCAACACACACGTTGTTTAATCTTGGCGACTTCATGCCAAAGCGTCCAAACGCCGATGAAGTTAAAGCAATCTTCGAAATGTTTGAAGCAAGCGTTGATGGGCAATTGTATGATCCAGCCAAGTGGAGCAAGTTCTACCGTCCAAGTGGCGTGGCAATGGCCGGTGGCGGAGCAGCAGGTGACGCAGATGAGGATACACCTGCTGCCCGTCCAGCGCCACGAACAAGTACTCCTGCGGCATCAGCAAGTGCACCAGCCGCAGCAAGTGCACCAGCCGCAGCAAGTGCACCAGCAACAGGTGCAGCAAAGCCATCCGTCGATGATATCCTAAAGATGATTCGTAACCGCTCGGCTTCGTAATAGATGATGGGTGTAGAATCATCTACACCCATCATCCCTTCAAAAGCAAGCCCTGGTCAGCAGCAAGAAGAGCAGCACAATTAAATAAAAAAAAGGAAAGCATAATGGCAAGCCGTAGTTTCGACGTTTCCAAATTTAGGAAATCAATCACAAAAAGTATCGAAGGCCTCAGTGTAGGCTTCAACGACCCAACAGATTGGGTGAGCACAGGTAATCACGCCCTTAACTATCTTATAAGTGGAGACTTCAATAGAGGTATTCCATTAGGCAAAGTAACAGTATTCGCTGGTGAGTCTGGCGCCGGCAAATCTTTCATCTGCGCTGGTAACTTAATTGCTAATGCACAAAAGCAAGACATATTCCCAATCCTAATCGACACAGAAAATGCACTTGATGAAAAATGGCTACATGCATTAGATGTTGATACAAGTCCTAGCAAGTTGTTAAAACTTAACATGGCAATGATTGACGACGTTGCTAAGATGATTTCTGAATTCGTTGCGCAATATAAATTAATGCCAGCAGATGACCGCCCTAAGGTATTGTTCGTACTTGACTCTCTTGGCATGTTGCTAACACCAACTGATGTAAACCAGTTCAATGCAGGTGATATGAAGGGCGATATGGGACGTAAGCCAAAAGCCTTGACATCGCTAGTACGCAATTGTGTCAATATGTTCGGTAACCTAAATCTTGGTCTTGTATGTACCAACCATACATATCAGAGTCAGGACATGTTTGATCCAGATGACAAGATTAGTGGCGGCCAAGGTTTCATTTATGCATCCTCTATCGTTGTTGCAATGAAGAAAATGAAGCTCAAGGAAGATGAAGATGGGAATAAGATTGCCCAAGTAAAGGGTATTCGTGCAGGCTGCAAGATTATGAAAACACGCTATGCAAAACCATTTGAATCCGTCCAAATCAAAATCCCGTACGAGACAGGAATGAATCCATTCTCGGGCCTCACTGACTTATTTGAAGGAAAAGAAATCTTCAAGAAAGAAGGCAACAGTCTTATGTACACTGATTCAGATGGTGTAATTATCAAGAAATTCCGTAAGGGATGGGAACGAAATGATGATGGGTGTTTGGATAAAGTTATGTCTGATATTACTGCTAACCCGCACATTGCAGATAAGCGTAAGTCAGAAGTAGCACCTGAACTTAGTAACGACATCGTTGAGTAATCATGCGTGACGAAGTAGCGCAACGTGAAAAATGGTTAGTTGATACTGGAGCACACATACTTGACAGGAATGAGTACCAACGCTACAGTAGCTATAATAATTTTAGCTATGCACCTGGTTCTGCAATGGACAAAAACGTCAATATGATCTATTCAGAACCAGAATACGTGTATAAACTTGAAGTAAGCACACGTACCATTGACAAATGGATAGACGACAGTAGAAAAATAGCCCATATTATGAGTATGTCTCGCAGATCAAGTTCGTGTTACAACGAATCTGATTATGTAGTTAAAGTGCGAGAGCGCCATACCGCATTACTAAAGGATAACCAAATGTATAAAGATTCGTGGCGAGAGTTTCAAGCGATGCGTTCCTTACTTGGAGAAGATTCAGGTTGGCCTTATGTGTAAAAGATGCTATACTAACATATGATTAAAAAACTGATGCAACGACTAGGTCGCCATAGAGTTATCATGGATCGCCAAAATGACAAGCCATTGCTTGAACGCTACTACGTGTTTCTAAAAGACCGCAAGTGGTTTCCATTCAATGTGTTTGTGCATAAGTTTTGCAGTTCCGATCCCGGGGATGTGCATGATCATCCTTGGGGATATTTTTCTTTGATTTTAAAAGGTGGATATTATGAGTGGGTTCCAACATTTGATTCTGAAGGCCGAAAGTCTAGTGAGGTACGTCATTGGCGCGGACCCGGCCATTGTCGGATACGCGGTGCTACTAGCTACCATAGGATTGAGTTACATCCTAGCATAACACCGTGGACATTATTTTGCCCCGGCGTACATAGGCGCGATTGGGGCTTTCTTGTCAATCATAAATGGATCCAGAATGAAGAGTATCTTTCTAAGCCACCCACCACGATAATAACATGCTAAGTATCTCAGTATTAAATTGATACTTATATGGAGAAATACAATATGACTGATTCCGGAGAAATGCTTGTACAGATGTGGCTTGGTGTTAAACCATACATCGATAAAAAAGAACGCGATGTTGCAGCAGTAAGTTTTCTGCGTGGTGCCGAAGACTTCCTTGATCTCGAAGAGGCCCGTAGTGAAGCCAAAGGTACAGACGCTGCAATTGATAATGCATTTGCAGAGATTCTTGGAGAACTTGATGAAGATCATAATGAGGAAGATGATGAGGAAGAATAATGAGTTCCTGGTTTGGTAAAGTAAAAGCAAGTCTTGGTAATCTTCCGGACTGCATTACATTCTTTGAAAATGAATTAATTGCCGCCCGCCGAGAATTAAAAGTAGATGGCAGTCTTGAAAAAGCTGCACGGGAGATGCCAGGGTTGGTCGAGTTTCGTTTTAATCAGTTGCAAGAACTTGAGGCGATACTTGAACACCTAAACCTTGAAGCACGAAAACTTCGTGGTGCCAAATTTAGACACTTTACTGAACATTACAATAAAACATTAACATCACGTGATGCCGAGAAGTATGTTGATGGTGAGCAAGATGTATTTGATATGGACTGCATTATTAACGAATTTGCTCTTGTACGCAACAAGTTCCTTGGGTTAGTAAAAGGGCTTGATATACGGCAGTGGCAGGTGTCGGGAATAATAAAACTCAGAGTCGCAGGAATGGAAGACGCCGAACTGCGATAAGGACATAATATGATTGGTATTAGAACAATGAGCGATGTTTGGCGCGAGCAGCGGCCGCAAAGGCCGCAGCAAGCCCGTCAATTTGCAAAACCAGCTCGTCCTGAAGGTCTCAAATTAACAGCAGCCGTCGTATTAGCACGTAAATTGGATGTATTGTTGTCTGATATTATCGAAATGAAGCTAGCAGTCGAAGAAGGCTTACATGGAGCAGCAGAAATGTTGGCAACATACGAACAGCGATTAAAGGCAATGCGAGACAACATGCGATAAGCAAATAACCCGCTGCAATGGCGGGTTTGTTGTTAAAATACAACACTCGTTTAGTTGACAATTTATCCGAAATGCAGTATAATTAATACTTAAACAGCAACAAACGGAGTTCGAAATGGTTAAGCAAGATTTCCGGCAAGATTTTACTATGCGGATCTACAAAGCGGACAAGCGTACCAAGTCCGGCGAGAAGATTGTTTCCACCACTGTTTGGGCCGGTCGCACTGCATCTATTATGGAGCGTGAATGTGCCGCACTTGCTGCATTGCTGTATCCCGCAAAACAGGGATACCGTTTCGAATATGACCCAACTTTCAAGACTGTGAAAAGCTTGATGACTGGCAAGGATGTTGTTATTGCCGCAGACACTCCTTTCTGTTGTGACCCGTCGACCGAAACTTTTTGGTCGTCGTGATGAAATGGTTTCTCGAAACTACTAAATGGGACAATGCAGCAACACCAAACGGTGTTTACTTGCTGGATGACAGTAAGAGCAAGCTGTATGCGTTTTGCCCATTTGGAACTGATCCCATTAAGGTATTTAAACA
>Ga0105050_10002399_pt1 | contig 26898 bp, 23 predicted proteins | sample FRY01_FD_78088 | JGI IMG/M metagenome (GOLD analysis project Ga0105050, IMG submission 78088) | Freshwater microbial communities from Lake Fryxell liftoff mats and glacier meltwater in Antarctica - FRY-01 | ecosystem: Environmental > Aquatic > Freshwater > Ice > Glacier meltwater ...
GCCTGGGGGGCATGAAGGGCATGCCAAAAATGCCCTTCTGAGACCTTGCGGGACAGACCGAGCGACACGCAGTGCGCGAGCTCTGTCCCCAACACTTCAAGGGATGTCCGGCTGTCCGGCTGTTTGCCTTGAGGGATGTCCGGCTTCGGCAGCCTGCACACTCACTTCTTCGAAATATTGAGCTTTAGACCTTTTCGGTTCCCGTCCTGTCAGATTTCGTTGCGTAATTTTCGCTCCCGGCACGGATGACGTAGCGACACCATTCCTCTGTCTCCACTGTTTTCCATTCAATCAGAACACAGTAGCGACCATCGTCGGAGATGTTCCACTTGTCGCGCCGGCGGTGGAGGCCTTTTCCCGCGATTCTGGTTGTCTGACGAGATGATGAAGGTACCGTCCGTATCATTCTTCCAGTGGTGCGAGTTACCCTTGGCGTTGACGCGGCTCATGGTTGCACCGGGTAGTAGCTGCCCAAGCTCCTCTTTTGACAAAGTGACCCGGCCGGCAGCGTCAAGATCACGAACGACCATCGGCTCCTGCGCAAGTGCCGTCGTGCAAGCAGCGCAGGCGAGGGCGAAGATTGCGTACCAATTGGGCTTCATGGGAGTTTGCTTCAGCGCACCGGCCTCGGACAGTGAAATTTTTGCCCGTCTTGGTGGTTGGGCGGCAACTTTTTTTGCCCGACGTGCCGCCCGCCCGATCTGCCGGGGAGTCTGCGCACCGGCCCGAAACTGATTCGCTCGCAGACAAGCCCCGGGAAATTGCACCTGAGGCAACACCCCTGGCCGTGCCAACACCCCACAGGCGCACGGGATTGCGCCGGCCGGCCATACTTGCCGCATGGTTGATTCACCCCGCTGCGAACCCCTGGTCGAAATCCAGGGCTTGTCCATGTCCTATCCGATGGGTGCGTCCCGCGTCGAGGTCCTGCGCGACGTGGACCTGCAGATCCAGCCTGGCGAGAGCGTGGCCGTTGCCGGGCCTTCGGGCTCGGGCAAGACCTCACTGTTGCTGTTGCTATGCGGCCTGGACAAGCCGGCGTCGGGTCGCATCCGCGTGGCCGGCACCGATCTGTCCACACTGGATGCCAACGGCCTGGCCGACCTGCGGCGATCGGCGATCGGCATCGTGTTCCAGTCGTTCCACCTGCTGCCCAGCCTGAGCGCGCTGGACAACGTGGCGTTGCCGCTGCAACTGGCAGAGCAGCCCGATGCCCGGGCCCGCGCCGAGGAACAGTTGCGCCGGGTCGGCCTCGGCGCGCGATTGCAGCACTACCCGAGCCAGCTCTCCGGTGGGGAGCAGCAGCGCGTGGCAATCGCGCGCGCGCTCGTACACCGGCCCCGGTTGCTGCTGGCAGACGAGCCTACCGGCAACCTGGATGACCATACGGCCGAGTCGGTACGGGACCTGCTGTTCGAGCTGAACCGCGCGTCCGGGACGACGCTGGTGCTCATCACACACGACATGGACTTTGCCTCCCGCTGCGATCGCGTGTTGCGCCTGCACGACGGCCGCCTGCATGAAGCGCCGGCAGCCGCCCTGACAACCGATGCGGTTTCTGCTTAGCCTGGCGTGGCGCGATCTGCGCGCCAGCGGTCGCCATCTGTGGATTTTCTGTGCCTGCCTGGTGCTGGGCGTGGCGCTGGTGGCCGCCGGCGGTGGCCTTTACCAGCAGGTCTCGGACGCGTTGCGTGCAGATGCCCGGGTGTTGTTCGGTGGCGATGTCGAAGTCGGACACGACCGGCCCCTGGCACCGGAGATCTTGCAGTGGATGGGCCAGCGCGGCCAACTGTCGCGCCTGGTCGAGCTTCGCACCATGATGGTCGTAACCGGCGGCCGATCACAGCTGATCGAATTGCAAAGCGCGGACGCGGCGTATCCGCTGGTGGGCACCGTCGAACTGGAACCGGCCGGCGCACTGGATGAGGCGTTGACCGAACGCGCCGGCATCTGGGGCGCTGTCGTGGACGGCGCACTGGCCACCCGACTGGGCCTGCAGGTCGGCGATCGCCTGCAGATCGGTAAGCTGAGCCTGGAGATGCGCGCGCGCGTGTTGCGCCAGCCCGATCGCAGCCTGCGGGCCAACTGGAGCGGCGCGCCCGTGCTGCTCTCCGACGGAGCCTTGCAGGCGACCGGCCTGGTGCAACCGCTGAGCCGGGTTGAATACCTTTACCGCGTGCGAACCGATATGCCGGCGGCCGCATGGCGCGATGCGTTCGTCGCGGCGTTTCCCTTGCTGCAGGCTGAGGTTCGCACGTTCGAGGAGCGCAGCGCGCGCATGGCCGAGGTACTGGGCCAGATCGGCTCCGGCTTGCTGCTGATCGGGTTTTCTGCGTTGTTCATCGGAGGCCTGGGTGTCTACAACAGCGTGCAGGCCTACCTGCAGGGCAAGCTCGGCACGCTGGCCACGCTGCGCGCGCTGGGCCTGCGCGATGATCGCCTGGCGGCGCTGGTTCTGCTGCAGATCCTGATGCTGGCGCTGCTGTCGAGCCTGGTCGGCGTCGTGCTGGGTAATCTGCTCGCGGTGGGCGGTTCGCTGGCCGCAGCGCAGGACCTGCCGATGGCACCCTTGCTGGTCTCGCTGTGGCTGCCTTCGGTCGCGGCCCTGGTGTTCGGAGTGCTGACCGCGCTGGTGTTCGCGCTGCCGGCGCTGGGCCGGGCCTTGTCGGTGTCGCCAGCTGCGCTGTTTCGCGGCATCGACGGCGCCGCGCTGCGCACACCGCGCGCCGCCTGGCTGCTCAGCGGCGCGGTCGCCGCACTGGTGCTGCTGCTGCTGGTCTTGAGCCTGCCGGACCCGGTATTCGGCCTCGCCTTCGTGGCCGCTACGGCGCTGCTGTTGCTGTTGCTCGAGGGCCTGGCGCGGGGCCTGCGCCACCTGGCGCGGCGTTTGCTGGAGCGCCGCAACATGCGCCTTGCGCCCGCCATGCGCCTGGCGCTGGCCGGTTTGCAGCGCGCCGAGTCGCCGCTGCGCGCCGCACTGCTGTCGCTGGGAACGGCACTGGCCTTGCTGGTGGCCTGCACGCTGGTGATCGCGGCGCTGCTGCGCGCCGTCAACGAGACCGTGCCTGCCAACACGCCGGCGCTGGTGCTGTACGACGTGCAGACCGACCAGCTGGACTTGTTGCGCGAGACCATGCAGGCCTCGGCCAGCCTGCAGCGCCTGCAAACCGCGCCGCTGGTGCTGGGCCGCGTGATCGCCGTCAATGGCCAGATGCTGCGCGACAGTGACGACGGCGAGCGCGTGCACGAGGCGCGCGACGAACAGAAGTTCAGCAGTCGCGCGGGCAACATCGACGACGTGGTGCTGGCCGAAGGCAGCTGGTGGCCCGCCAATTACACCGGCCCGCCGCTGGTGGCGATGGAAGACCGCGAGGCCGGGCAGATCGGGTTGCGCGTCGGCGACCGGCTGCAGTTCGACATTCTGGGCACGCCGGTCGATGCGCAACTGGTCGCCATCTACAGCCAGCGCCGGTTGCAGGCGCGGCTCTGGCTGGAGGCCATTTTCAGCGACGGCGTGCTCGACCCGTTCATCACGCGCCATGTCGGCGCCGCGTACCTGGCTCCGGACGAAGCCTTGCAGGCTCAGGATCGGCTGGCTGCGGCGGCGCCCAACATCGTCAGCGTGCGCACCGAAACGCTGCTGCGCGAGACCCGCACGCTGATGGCGCGTGCCAGTGGCGGTCTGGCGCTGGTGGCAATGGTGTGCCTGGCCGCAAGCCTGCTGGTGCTGGCCGGCGTCGTGGCCGCCAGCCGGACGCGCCAAGTCTACGAGGCCACGGTGATGCACGCGCTGGGCGCACGCCCCTCGGTGCTGCGCCAGGTGCTGCTGTGGGAATACGCGCTACTGACCCTGGTCACGGCCGCATTCGCGATCCTGTCCGGCAGTGTGCTGGCGACCGGTTTGCTGCTCTGGCGACTCGAGCTGGACCTGGCCGGCCTGTATTGGACCGGCGCCCTGACCGCTTTCGGCGTCAGCACCGCCAGCCTGGGCCTGGGAGCGCGGTATCTGCTGGGGCAGATGCGGCTGGAGCCAGCGTTGCTGCTGCGCAGCGGGGGATAGGGTCGCCGGCACGCAGATGCCGTCGGCACCGTTCACGCTGGTGGTGCATCATCGAACCGCAGAATTAGCCCTGGCTTAGCCCGAATATTTCTCGGTAGCAGGTAGAAACGCGTACGGCATTCCTCTTCGTTGCCCGTTGATATTGGTATCGAGCCATTGCGGTCGGCGACATTTTTGACTCTGGCCTTAGCCAAGCGCTCCAGGGCGGCGGTACGCGCCAACGATGTGCGCCGCCTCATTCGATGCCCATGTGGCTGCTTCAACCTGGAATCTCCAGGGTGTGATCGTATTTTCCCTCGCGCGCCAGCGCGTTCAATCGACAACGCTGCAGCAGCGCATGCTGTGCCGCCCGCACGTTCGCTTCCTGTCCTTTCCAGGCAGCCAATACCGGTGCCTGCAGCGCCCGTCCATACGAAAAGCTGACCTGCCACGGATGCGCACCCATCGCGTTCATCGCGTTCATCGCGTTCAAATGATCGGTGGCGTCTTCAGGGCTCTGTCCACCGGACAAAAATACGACGCCCGGAACCGCGGCTGGCACGTAACGGCGGAGCGTTCGCATGGTAGCTTCGGCCACCTGTCGAACGCTTGCCTGCCGCGCGCACTGCATCCCCGCGATGACCATGTTCGGCTTGAGCAGCATGCCCTGGAGCAGCACACCTTGCGCGTCAAGCTCTTCGAATACCGCAGCCAGCATTCGAGACGTCACCTCTTCGCAACGTTGAATATCGTGCGACCCGTCCATCAACACCTCCGGTTCGACAATGGGAACCAGACCCTGCTCCTGGCACAGCGCGGCGTAGCGTGCCAAAGCGTGCGCGTTCGCCCGCATTGCGCAAGACGTGGGAAGATCTTGCAGGTCGATCTCGATGACGGCCCGCCACTTGGCGAACCTTGCCCCGAGCTGTCTGTACTCGGTCAGCCGCTGGCGCAAGCCATCCAGGCCTTCGGTGATTTTCTCGCCCGGGTGCAATGCCAAGGCTTTGGCACCCTTGTCCACCTTGATGCCGGGAATAATGCCGCGACTGGCCAGCAGCTTGGCGAACGCGACGCCGTCACGCGTGCCTTGGCGCAGCGTTTCGTCAAACAGGATCAAGCCGCCCAGGTATTGTTCGATGCCGTCCGCCGTGAACATCAGTTCCCGATACCGACGCCGGTTCTCTTCAGTGGACTCCACCTGGATCGAATCGAATCGCTTCTTGATCGTCGAGTTGCTTTCATCTGCCGCCAGCACGCCCTTATTCCCGGCGACGATGGTTTTGGCCACCGAGCGAAGTTCATCCGTATTCATGGTTTGTTTACCCCTTCAAAGCGTGACGCACTGGCAGATCCCCAATTTTGGCAGGGGAAACCACTTCTCCGATGCGCGAACGCGCCCGTATGCCCCGCTACGGGTAGCGCGGAAATTCGCTCAGGCGTTGATCGTGAGGGCGGGCTGGACCTGATCTGGCGCATCAGGGCCGGGTTCCCGGCCGTTGCGGACTGTGAGCCTCAACTGCCGACGTTTACCGCGCTTGCTGCCGCCTCATCGCGCAACTCGCGGCGCAGGATCTTGCCGATGTTGCTCTTGGGCAGGGGTTTGCTGCGGAACTCCACGACGCGCGGTATCTTGTACCCCGTCAGATGCAGCCTGCAATGCGCGATGACATCGGCTTCGGTCAAGGTCGGCGAGCCAGGCACGATAACTACCTTGACCGCTTCGCCCGAACGCGCGTCCTTGATGCCGATCGCCGCCGCCTCAAGCACATCGGGGAGCAGCGTGAGTACGTCTTCGATTTCGTTCGGAAAGACCTTGAAGCCGGAGACCACGATCATGTCCTTCTTGCGGTCGGTGATGCGGATGCCGCCGCGATCGTCCACCACGCCCATGTCGCCGGTGCGAAGCCAGCCATTGGCCGTGAAAACCTTGGCGGTCTCCTCAGGCAGATTCCAGTAGCCCTTCATCACCTGCGGGCCGCGCAGGCAGATCTCACCGACCTTACCTTGCATGATCGGGCCGCCGTCTTCGTCCAGAATAGCCGCCTCGGTACTGGGCAACGGAACGCCGATCTGGCCGCTCCACTCCCTGATCGTGACCGGGTTGGCGATCGCCACGGGCGAGGTTTCAGTGAGGCCGTAGCCTTCCACCAATGGCACGCCGGCACGTTGTTTCCATCGCTGCGCAACGACCTGCTGCACTGCCATGCCGCCGGCGACCACCAGCTTGAGTGAACTCAGGTCGATCGCGGCAAAACCGGGTGCATCGAGCATGGCCTGAAACAGCGTGTTTACGCCGATGATGGCACTGAACGGCGCGCTGCGCAGCACCTTGAGAAGGTCGGGCATGTCGCGCGGGTTGGCTATCAGCACCGCCTGCGCACCCTGACTGAGGAAGGACAGCGCTCCGGTAAGCGCAAACACGTGGTACATCGGCAGCGGCAGGATCAGGGTCTCCTTTCCTTCTTGCAGATTCGGCGACATCCATGCGCCCACCTGCAGCACGTTGGCCACCATATTGCCGTGGCTAAGCTGCGCGCCCTTGGCCACGCCCGTGGTGCCGCCGGTGTACTGCAGGAAGGCGAGATCGTCGTGACTAAGCGGTACCGGATCGAGTTGCTGCGCACGGCCGGCCGCCACTGCGTCGCGCCAGGGAACCGACCCAGGCAACCGCCATGCTGGCACCATCTTCTTCACATGCTTGACCACCGTGTTTGTCAGCAGCCGCTTCAGCGTCGGGAACAGGTCTCCAACCTGGGTCGTGACAGCTTTGCGCACCGCCGTCTCGCCGATCACCTGATCGAGCGTGTGCGCGAAATTCTCGAGCACGACGATGGCGCGCACATCGGCGTCCTTGAGTTGGTGCCGGAGCTCGCGCGGTGTGTAGAGCGGGTTCACGTTCACCACCACCATGCCGGCGCGCAATATGCCAAACAGCGCGACCGGATACGGTAGCAGGTTGGGCATCATCAGCGCGACGCGGTCACCACGCTGCAGCCCAGCGGACTTCTGCAGCCAGGCGACAAACGCATGACTGGCCGCGTCAAGCTCGCGAAAAGTCATTGCCACGCCCATCGACCGATAAGCTGGCAAATCAGCAAAACGTCTGCAACTGTCGGAGAACATCTCAACGAGTGAGGCAAAGCGCTGAATGTCAACTTCGGCCGGCACGCCTGCTGGGTACTGAATGAGCCAGGGCTTGTTCATCGATCGTTCTCCCGTAAAAAAGTGGCTCTGACAACGAACCACGAGTGGGCATCCAGGCAGGCAACTTCAAAGAGGCAGCTTTCGATCAAGTGTGCATACACCTGACGATCCAGCGTTGCGATGGATCAAATTCGCGGCGTACGCGCTGCCGTATTGATGCGTGATCGGGATAGCTTGCGGGCAAGATCCGTCGTTGTCGGCGCTTGTAGGTCAATGCCTTGGGCCCGAAGGCCACTTGCAATTGCGGCCGGACGACCCCAAGTGCAGTGCACCATGAAAACGACCCTCCCAACCCCTTCCAGGGCCGACCTGACCTCCACTCGGGTTCTGGCCGCTTTGCTTGAACGGCTGGAGTGCAGCGCCACATCGGTCGATGCGCAGCAGTATCGGTCCGTCGTGCGGCGTCTGGCCGACGCCTTGGGCGACACGGAGCCTGGCGCACCGCTGGAGGCTTTGCTGGCCGAGTTTCCTGCCGCGAGCCAGCTATACGAGAACCAGCAATACGCACACGCCGGGCTGTGCCGGTCTCAGCTCGACCCGGCGCTCGAGGCCGAAATGCAGGCCAGGCAGTGGATAACCCGGGCGCGCGCCCGGACTTGAGCCGCCGGTCGCGAGCACCTGCACCGACCGACAGCACAATCCAGACCCCTGGCGGCCAGCAGGGCCGGCCTGCAGTTCGCTCATGCCGCCCACGCGCTTGTGATCGCAGCGCATGCCCTGGCCGTTTTCGTCATCATTGACGTCCAAGTGGCCACCATTGGCGCCAAGTCAACGGCGGTGGGATCAGCCGAGCCTTTGGACTGGATGGTTCTGCGCGCCCTGCCCGCAGGACGTGCGGAATCGACTTTCCAGTCCATCGGGTGCGGCATGCGCCATCTACTGCAGATTTATCGCGGCATCGACGCGAGCAGCAAGTTCATCTGAGCTCCCCTGCTGTGGCTGGTTCAGCACCCAGGGCCGCTCTGACCTCGGCCTCGCTAGGCGATGCAAAGGATCATTACTGTTTTGATGGCAGAACTTCCCTGAGATCACGATGTTCACGCGGTCGCCGTAGGGACCGCTCCCGCGCTTCACGTTCATTGTGAAGTCGATGGCGCTCATGATGCCGTCGTCAAACCCATCATGGATCCGTTTCTTGAAGGTGCCTCCACAGACGTTGACGAGCTGATGAAACCGGTGGATCAGCAGATCGGTGGGCAGCGCGTGACAAATGACACGGAAAGAGTGGGAGCCTGTCGGACTTTGGGGCATCGGCTCCAAATTTCGACTTCCCCAGCCCGACAGGCTTTTAGAACATCGAGCGCGCCACGAGCTCCTTCATGATCTCGGTGGTGCCGCCGTAGATGCGCTGTACGCGCGCATCCACCCAGGCGCGGGCGATAGGGTACTCGCGCATGTAGCCGTAACCGCCAAAGAGTTGCAGGCATTCGTCCAGCACCTTGAACTGCATCTCGCTGCACCAGTATTTGGCGGCGCTGGCGGTGGCGTTGTCCAGCTCGCCGGCCAGGTGCCGGCGCAGGCAGTCGTTGACAAAGCTGCGTGCCACCAGGGTATTGGCGTGGCATTCAGCCAGGCGGTGGCGGATGGTCTGCTTGTCGGACAACGGTGCACCGAAGGCCTGGCGCTGCGCGACATGGTCGCGCGTCCATTGCACGGCCGCCTCCATCGCCGCCACGGCGACGATGGCCACCAGCAGCCGCTCTTGCGGCAGTTCTTTCATCATGGCCTTGAAGCCGCTGCCCGCCGCGCCGAGCAGCGCGTCGGGACCCACATCCATGTCGGTGAAAAACAGCTCACTGGTGTCCTGGGCATGCATGCCCAGTTTCTCCAGCCGCCGACCACGGCTGAAGCCAGGGGTTTGCGTGTCCACCAGCAGCAGGCTCACGCCCTTGGCACCCTGATCGGGGTCGGTCTTGGCGGCCAGCAGCACCAGGTCGGCAAGCTGGCCGTTGGAGATGAAGATCTTCTGGCCGTTGATGCGCCAGCCCTGGCCACGCGGTACGGCACGGGTACGGATGCCGGCCAGGTCGCTGCCGGCGCCTGGTTCGGTCATGCCGATGGCCGAGATGACCTCTCCGCGCGCCATGCGTGGCAGCCATTGCTGCTTCTGCGATGGCGTGCCGTAGTGCAGCAGGTAGGGCGCGACGATATCGCTGTGCAGATAGAACAGCGGCCCGGTGGCGCCCGCGCGTGACAGCTCTTCCACGACGATGGCGCTATAGCTGAAGTCCACGCCCGCGCCGCCATAGGCTTCGGGCATCGTCAGGCACAAAAGGCCGAGTTCTCCGGCACGCCGCCACAGCGCGCGCGGCACCTGTCCCTCACGCTCCCATTGGGCATGGTGTGGCAGCACTTCGTCCTGCACGAAACGGCGCACCGTGACGCGAAAGCTCTCGTGCTCGGCACTGTCCAGAGGGGCCGTGGGGCGGTAAAGGTCGGGATGATTGTCGGGCTGCATGTCGGGCTCGCTACAAAGGCTTGCTAAACGGGATTGAGGGATCCAGCCAGCGCCGGACGCAGACGGGCCCAGCCGTGGTTCAACACCACGGCCTGACGTTCGCGAGCCGTGGCGCGAAAGCGCAGTTCGTCTCCTTCGCGCCAGAACGCGCAGTCGAGGGTTTCGCCGGGATACAGTGGTGCCGTGAAGCGTACCCGCAAGGCGGCCAGGCGCGCCGGCTGCGCATTGCAAAAGGTGTTCACCACCACCAGCGCCAGTACGCCGAAGCTGCACATGCCGTGCAAAATGGGTCGGGCGAAACCCGCGCGGTGCGCCGCCTCAGGCTCCACATGCAGCGGATTGGGGTCGGCCAGTTGTCGGTAAAGCAGGCTCTGGTGCGACATGGTCGGCCGGCTCACCACCACATCGGCGGCGCGCGCCGGCCATGGGGGCAGCGCTGCTTCAGCCGACTCGCCCAGTTGCAGCAGGGGCCCGCCCGGCGGACTGAAGCCGCCGTCGCCGCGCGCCACCACGGTGCTCCAGGCGCGGCTGAACAACTGGCCGGTGGCAGCGTCGGCCAACAGGCGCTCGACCACGAAGCTGGCACCGCGCTCGGCACCGCGGTCCTCCACCCGGCATACGCGGTGCCGAGCAATCACCTCACCTTGCGCAGGCAGCAGATGGAACCACTGCACGGATTCCTCGCCATGCACCAGGCGCCGCCAGTCAAGCGTGCTGTCGGCATCACGCATCCAGAATCCGGGGTCGCCGAGCACGGCGCACAGTGTGGGCAGGGCCTGCAACTGCGGTTCGTAGACAAAGCGCAACTGATCCTCGTCTTGAGGCTCGTCGCCCTGCCCTGCTCCCACGGCCAGCGCATAGAGGATGGTCTCGCGCGCTCTCCAGGCTTGGCGTACCGTGGGCAGCGCGCGGCGCAGCAGAGCCTGCGGGTCCATCACACCGACCTGGTTCCGAAGACATCAATCAAAGCCGCGCCGGCGCTGTCGAACGCTCGCGCATCCGCGTCGCTCGAAATCTGCGCCCAATGGCTGGCCACGAACTCGGGGCTCACGGAGTCAGCCGGCGCGTGCAGGCCCTGTCCTTCGACGATGCGCACGGTGGAGAAGTAGCCGGCACCCGCGGCCAGTATGACGCCGCTTTCCTGGCAGGCCGCGCTGGCCAACCAGGCCACGCCGGCGGAAACGCGGTCGGGGGTAGCCTCGCCCAGCATGCGCGCAAAAGGCAGGCCTTCGGTCATGCGCGTCAGCGCTACCGGCGCGATGGTATTGACACAGACGCCGTATTTCGCGCCTTCGGCCTTGAGCGTGTTCATCAGGCCCACCACGCCCAGCTTGGCGGCGCTGTAGTTGCTCTGGCCGAAGTTTCCGTACAGGCCCGCGGCCGAGGTGGTCATGATGATGCGGCCGTACTGCTGGGCCTGCATGGGCACGAGCGCTGCGCGCGAGCACCAGGCCGAGCCAAGCAGGTGTACGCGCACCACGGCTTCGAAGTCGGCGGGGTCCAGCTTGTGCAGCGTCTTGTCGCGCAGGATGCCGGCGTTGTTGATGAGCACGTCGAGCCGGCCGTAGGTCTGCAGTGTGGCGTCGACCAGGCGCTGCGCACCGGTGGGTGTGGAGATATCGTCGAAGTTGGCCAGCGCGCGGCCGCCAGCGGACTCGATCTCGGCCACCACATTCGCTGCGGCGCTGCTGTCGCCACCCACGCCACTCAGGTTGCCGCCAAGGTCATTGACCACTACCGTGGCGCCGCGCGCGGCCAGCAACAGCGCATGCGATCGGCCCAGGCCGCCGCCGGCGCCGGTGATGATGGCCACCTGGCCATCGAAGCGGATCGCGTTCATGCAGTTTCCTTGGCTGTGGGTTGGCCGCCATACAGCGCGTCGATCTCGGCGCCATACTTGTCGGCGATGCTCTTGCGCTTGATCTTCAGCGTCGCGGTGACCTCGCCGTCGTCGTGGTCGAGTTCCTTGGTCAGCAGGTGAAAGCTGCGCACCTGCTGCACCTGGGGCATGCGGGCGTTCACGCGCTCGACCTCGGCGCGCACCAGCTCGCGCACGCGCTCATGCGCAGCCAGGCTGCGGAAGTGGGTGTAAGCCAGACCCTGCTCTTCGGCCCAGGCACTGACGGTGTCGAAGTCGATCTGGATCAGCGCGGCCACGAAGGGCCGGCGGTCGGCGACGATGATCGCTTCCTTCACATAGGCGCTAAATTTCAAGGCGTTCTCGATCTCGCTGGGCGAAATGTTCTTGCCGCCTGCGGTGATCATGATGTCTTTCTTGCGGTCGACAATGCGGACCTCGTCACCGTCGGGTGTGGGCACGGCCTGGGCTACATCGCCTGTGTGTAGCCAGCCTTGCGCGTCGATGGCTTCCCGTGTCGCCGCTTCGTTGCGGTAGTAGCCCTTGAACACTGTGGGCCCGCGCACCAGCAGTTCGCCGTCCTCTGCAATGCGCAGCTCCACACCGGGCACAGCCACACCCACGGTGCCCACGGGCGACGCAGCACTGCGCTGTATGCACACCACGCCGGCGGTTTCGGTCATGCCATAGCCTTCGCGAATGGGTACGCCCAGGGCGCGAAAGAAGCGCAGCATGTCCGGCGCAATGGGCGCTGCACCCGAGAGCGCGAGCCGGCACTTGCGCAAGCCGATGAAGTTGTTCAGCGAGCGCAACACCAGCAGCGACCACAGGCCGCAGGTGAAGCGCTGCGCCGCGCTCCAGCGCTCGGGCGGCAGGTCGGCAAAAGGCATCGTGGCGGCCAGGGCTCGGTGGTACAGCGCCATGCGCAGGCCGCCGGTTTCGCGGATCTTGGTTTCGATGGTGGCGTGCAGCTTTTCCCAGATGCGTGGCACCCCCAGGAACAGTGTCGGCGCGATTTCGCGCAGGTCACTCTGCACCGTGCGCAGACTCTCGGCGAAGTTGACCACCGCTCCGGCGCGCAGCGGCAGGTAGACGGTGTAGATCTGCTCAGCCACGTGGCACAGCGGCAGGTAGGACACCATACTGTCGGCCGGGCTGCAGCGGTACACGGCATCGGTGCCGGCGGCCATGGCGGCGATGTTGCCGTAACTGATCATCGCCGCCCTCGGGCGTCCCGTGGAGCCGCTGGTGAAGATCAGCAGCGCGGTGTCGTCCATTGCCAGCCGCGACTGGCGCTCGTCTACCAGGCGTGGATGCTCGTGCTCGAATGCCGCTCCCAGGGCGCTGACTTCTTCGAAGGTGAACAGATTGGGCACCTGGTAGTGGCGCAGGCCGCGCGGGTCCATCACTACCAGGTGCGTCAGCAAGGGCAACCGCTCCCGCACCTCGAGCACCTTGTCCAACTGCTCCTGGTCTTCACACACCACCATCACCGCGTCTGACGCGTGCAGCAAGTACTCCACCTCGGCCGCAGGCGACGTGGGGTAGACGCCAACCGTCACCGCTCGCACCAGGCCGCAACCCAGTTGTGTGAAAACCCACTCCTTTCGGTTCTCACTGATCACCGCACAGTGACCGCCCTCAGGGAGGCCGAGCTTGGCAAGCCCCAGGCCGAAGTGGCGCGCGGACTGCTCGTACTGCGCCCAGGTATGAGGCTCCCAGATGCCATAGTCTTTCTGCCGCAGCGCCACCGCGTCGGGGCGCGCAAGGGCCCATGCACGCAGTTGCTGCGGCAGCGCCAAGGTGCCGATGCGATCTGTCATGGTGTTTGCGGGCCAGTGCGATGCATGGCTTCAGGAAAGCCAGCGCTTGCGGCGCTTGTAGTGCTTCACGTCGCGAAAGCTTGCCAGTTCCTCGCTGCCGTCGCCATAACCGAGGTAAAAGCGCTGCACGTCGGGGTCGTTCATCAGTTTCTCGGTGGGACCGTCGATCACGACACGCCCGCTTTCCATGATGTAACCGTATTGCGCGATGCCGAAGGCTGCCACGGCGTTCTGCTCCACCAGCAACATGGCTACGCCCTGTTCGCGGTTGATGCGCGCAATGATCGTGAAAATATCGTCCACCACCATCGGTGCCAGGCCCAGCGAAGGCTCGTCCAGCAGCATCAAGCGCGGTTTTCCCAGCAGCGCGCGGCCGATGGCCAGCATCTGCTGTTCACCACCCGAGAGGTAGCCGGCGCGCTGCGTTCGGCGCTCCTTGAGCCGCGGAAAGTACTCGTAAATCAGCCCCGGATCGGGCTTCTCCGGGCGGCCAATCAGCGCGTTGGCAGCGGCCACGAGGTTCTCGTCCACCGTGAGGTCTTCGAACACGTGCCGGCCTTCGCGTACATGGGCCATACCACGGCGTGCCAGCAGATGCGGAGCCACTGCGTCGACGCGTTCGCCCTCGAAGTAAATGGCGCCTGCGCGCACCTCGCCCACCTCCAGCGGCAACAGGCCCGACACCGCCTTGAGCGTTGTGGTCTTGCCGGCGCCATTGCTGCCCAGCAGCGCCACGATCTGCCCCTGCGGCACCACCAGCGACAGCCCGCGCAGCACCTGCACCGAGTGGTGATAGACCACCTCGATGTTGTCAATGGCCAGCGCGGACGTGCTCATCTCTTGGCCACCGTTCAAGCCGTCTTGATCCAGCCGCTGGCTGGCTCCATCAGCTTGCTATCGGTGTTGTAGGCGTAGATCCGTCCGCTGGCAATCTGGTGGCCCTTGAGCGAAACCAGCAACCCTGTGAGGCCGCCGGTATCCCAGTTGTCGATGGACTCCAGCGCCGCCTTCATGTTGGGCCCGGTCAGGGGCTTGCCGGCCTTGAGAACGCGCTCCATCACTTCGCTGAAGATCATGCCAACCAGCCAGCCGTGCGTGTAGAAAAGCGGCACGTATTTCATGTCCGGCCGGGCCTTGGCGGCGTAGTCCTTGATCGCCTGCATCGTGGGTGCATCCTTGGTGTCGTAGGTGTAGCGGTAAGGCATCACACCCATCCAGCCCTGGGCGGCAGCACCCATGGCGCCCACGGTGGTCTGGTCCATGCTCCATATTGTGCCCATGGGTGTGGTACTCATGCCCGACTCGCGCATCTGCTTGATGAACTCGGGAATGGGCGCCAGCACATAGCCGTGGAAGATCACGAAGTCGGGCTTGGCCCGGCGCAGTTTGGCCACCTCGCTGCTCACGTCCACTGCGCCGGGCTTGGTGACGATCTCCTGCACGATGGGAATCTGCAGCGCCTGCGCCTTGGCCTTGATGCCAGCGATGGGATCGCGCCCGAATTCGGTGTCGCTGTAGACGACGGCCACCGCGGGCTTGGTGGCGCCACGCGAGGTGCGACTGATGTATTCCAGCAAAATCTCGCCCATCGCCGTATAGGTCGGACCAGCCATGAAATAGTACGGCACGTTCGTCGGGTCGGCCAGGTCGGACGCGAAGCTGGGGCTGCTGGTGAGCGTGTTGCCGAGCTGGCTGACTTCCTTCGACGCGGCCTTGGCCCAGGCCGTGCTGTCGCCGTAGAACACTGGCGGCTTGTGCGCACCCATGAGCTTCTTGAACACACTCATCGCCTGGTCCATCTTGTAGCCGGAGTCCTCCCCGACATAACGCAGCTTGCGCCCGGCCACGCCCCCCTTGGCCTGGTTGCGCCAGTCGCAATAGTCGCCCAGTCCCTGGTGCAGCCCCACGCCCGCGAAGGCAAACACGCCGGTGATCGGTTGCGCGGCGGCCACGACGAGCTCGCCACTTTGCGCCAGCGCGGCCCGAATGGGTAGCGTCGACAAACCCGCGGCGCCCAGTCCGGCGCCCACGATACGGCGGCGTGAGGAATTGATAAGATCATTTGTGTGCATGGCGTGTCTCCTTGTTGCAGTAGTGGTCGGGAAGGGTGGCGAGAAACATGGGCGATGAAATAGCGTGGTGATCAGGACCTGAAGGGCCACAGGTGAAAGCTGCGCCGCAGGCGCCGCCAGATCTCCAGCAGGCCATGGGGCTCGAAGACGAGGAAGCCCATGATCAGCAGGCCGAACACCAGCTGCTGCATGGGGCTTAGCACCTCGGTGGCACGCGGCGCCCATTGCGCCACCAACGCCACGACGGCGCGCAGGATTTCGGGCACCAACGTCATGAAGACTGCGCCCAGGATGGTGCCCAGCATGCTGCCCAGACCACCGACGATGATGGCCGCCAGGTAGAAGATGCTCAGTTGCAGCGTGAAATACTCCGGTGTCATGGCGCGATAGAAGTACCCCAGCAGCGCGCCGGCCACGCCGGCATAGAACGAACCGAGCGCGAAGGACGCCAGCTTGTACTGCAGCAAGTCGATGCCCAGCACCTCGGCGGAGATGTCCTTGTCGCGGATGGCGATGAAGGCCCGCCCGACCCGCGTGCGAAACAGATTGCGCGCGCCCACCAGCATCAGCGCCGCCACCGGCAGGATCAGGTAGTACATGCGCTGGTCGCTCAACAACTCGAAGCCCAGGATGTTGGCATTGGGCACGTTGACCCCCCGTACGCCACCGGTCACGCTGTCCCATTCGCGGAAAACATACACCAGCAGGAACTGTGTGGCCAGCGTCGCCACCGCCAGGTACAGGCCCTTGATGCGCAAGCTGGGAAGCCCCACAACGACGCCCAGCAACGCCGCCAGACTCCCGGCCCACAGCAAAGTCAGCAACGTGGGCACGCCGCGCTGTGCCGCCCAGGCCGCGGCATAACAGCCCACGCCCATGAAGGCAGCATGACCGAGTGAGATGAGGCCGGTGTAGCCGGTCATGATGTTCAGCCCGGCCGCGGCGATACAGTGGATACCCACCATGCAAGCCAGGCCGACCACGTAACCGTTCACGCCCATCGGCAGCGCCAGAAGGGCCACGGCCAGCGCCAACAGCCAGGCTTGCTGCACGCGCGTGGGCCACAGCGCCTCGTCGTGCACATAGCTGGCTCGAAAGTCACCGATACGCATTCAAAGCCTCTCGATCTGGCGCGTGCCGAACAGCCCGTAAGGCCGTATCAGCAAGATTATCAGCACAGTGGCATAGGGCACGATATCGCGCACCTTGCCGCCCAGGTACGCGGCAGTAAGGCTTTCGATCAGGCCGATGATGAGTCCTGCAACGATGGCGCCAGCGATGCTGTCCAGGCCGCCGAGAATGATCACCGCCAGCACCCCCAGCGCTGCGCTGCCCAGCGCCGGAGACAGACTGGTCATGGATGCCACCACGATGCCTGCCACCGCGCCCACGACGCCAGCGAACATCCAGGTCAGCGCCTGCGTGCGCCGCACGTCGATGCCCAGCACATAGGCTGTCATCGGGTCGCTGGCTGCGGCCCGCATCGCAATGCCGGTCTTGGAAAAGCGGAAGTACAGTGTGAAGGCGGCGATGACGAACGCTGCCAGCACGAAACTCCAGAACAACTGGCCGGGAATGAGAATGTCCCCCGGTGTGAGCGGTTTGCGCGGCAGCAGTGCGGGCATTTCGTAGTTCTTGCCGCCCCAAAGCACATCCACGCCGCCATGCAGGGCACTGGCCAGGCCGATGGTGGCCATCAGCACCGAGATCACCGGTTGGCCCGACAAGGGTCGCAGCAGCGTGCGCTCAATCAGCGCCGCCACCAGAGCCACCGCAGCCAGCGTGAGCGGCAATGCGACCACCGTGGGCAGCTTCCACATGACGCTGGCGGTGTAGAAGAAGTAGGCCCCCAGCATCATGAACTCGCCCATGGCGAAATTGATGACACCGGTGCCCTTGTAAATGAGCACGAAGCCCAGGGCCACCAGCGCCAGCAGTCCGCCCGACAACAGACCGAGGGCGCTGTACTCGACAAACGCTACCCAGTCGAATCCGGTGCTCACGCGCTGGCCCCCGCTGCGGCCGTGCCGCCCAGGTAGGCGCGCACCACATCGGGCTGATGCCGTACCTCGGCCGGCGTGCCCTGACCGATCACCATACCGAAGTTCAACACCACCACGTGATTGGAGATGTCCATCACCAGGCCCATGTCGTGCTCGATCAACAGCACGGTGATGCCACGCTCCTCCTGGATATCGAGAATGAAGCGCGCCATGTCTTCTGTCTCTTCGCGGTTCATGCCAGCGACGGGCTCGTCGAGCATCAACACCTTGGGCCGCATGGCCAGTGCACGGGCCAGCTCCACACGTTTCTGCAGCCCGTAGGGCAACGATGCCACGCTCTGGTTGCGCACGTGATCGATCTCCAGGAAGTCGATCACGTCGCGTTCGATCTCGCGCCTCAGCGCCGTCTCTTCGCGCCGGGCGGGCCCCAGGTACCACAGCGCTGACAACGGGTTGGCATGCAGCCGCGTGTGGCCGCCGAGTTTGATGTTGTCCAGCACGCTCATGCCACGGAACAGCGCCACGTTCTGGAACGTACGAGCCAACCCCATCGCGGCCCGTTTCGCTGGGCCTTGCCCGGTAATGTCGCGCCCCTCAAAAGTCACCTGCCCCTGCTGCGGCTTGTAGAAGCCCGAAATGGTGTTGAAGAGGCTGGTCTTGCCTGCGCCGTTGGGGCCGATGACGGCGGTGATCTGACCTGACAGCGCCGCCAGCGACACGCCCGACAGCGCCTTGATGCCGCCAAAGCCCAGGTGGATACCGGCGGTTTGCAGCAAGGGTGGGGCCATCTGCATCACGCCCTTTTCACCGCCACAGGCAGCGTCTTCATGCCCCGGAAAACCAGTGAGTTGATCCACTCGGGATCGGGGCCTGCGGGTTCAATTTGGCTGTAGTGCGCCAGCAGTGCAGGAAACGCCACTGCGCCTTCCGTGCGTGCCAGCGGGAATCCCAGGCAGATGTGCAGTCCGAAGCCGAAAGCCAGGTGAGGCACACCGTCGCGCGTCAGATCAAGGCGGTTGGGGTCGGGGTAGGCGCGCGGGTCGCGGTTGGCACCATTGATCATCACGAAGATGCGCTGGCCGGGCTCAAGCGCCTTGCCGTGCAGTTCATGGGCCTGGGCCACGATGCGCACCAGCGCTCCCGAGGGACCTTCGTGGCGCAGCAGTTCCTCCACGGCTGCTGCGGCCAGCCCCGGGTCGGCTCGCAGCCGCTGCATCTCCCCCGGAAACTGCATCAGCGACTGCATGCCGTTGGCGATGTGATTGGTTGTCGTTTCATGGCCCGCAAACAGCATCAGGATGCAGACTGCGACAAGCTCGTCGTCGCTGAAACGGTCGCCATCGTCGTAGCGCAGGTGGACCAGTTCGCTCAGTGCGTCGGCGCCAGGCTGCGCGCGGCGTTGGGCGATCAGTGCGCGGAAGAATGCCGCCATCTCCTGCGTGGCGGCCTCGGCGGTGCCGTACTTCTCGGGGCTGTTGCGACTGCTGCCAATGAAAAGAGCAATCTCGTCTGACAGGCGCTTCAAATCGGCGAGCGAGTCGCGAGGCACGCCCAGCATGGCCATGATGACCAGGCACGGCAGCGGGCCGGCGTAGTCGGCCAGCAGGTCGATCTGCTCGCGCCCTTCGAGCGCGCCAAGCAGCCAGTCGGAGATCTGCTGCACCTGCGGGCGCATCGCCTGCATCGACTTGGCGCTGAACACACGACCGGTCAGGCGGCGCAGGCGGGTGTGTTCGGGCGGGTCCTTGAACACCATCCACAGCGACAGGTAGCGCATGATGTCGCCGATGCGTGCCGCCTCTGCGCTCGGCATGCTGGAGAAAAAGGGCCGCAGCCGGTCAGACGAGACACGCTCCTTGTCCAGGCACACGCGCTTGACGTCGTCGTAGCGTGTCAGCACCCAGCTCTTCAGGCGTGGACTCCAGTGGCAAGGATCCTCGTCGCGCATACGCGCGAAGATCGCGTAGGGGTCAGCCAGCGTGGCCGGGTCTTCCGGCATCCAGTCGATCGCCGGCGCCGCGCTCATTCGCATTTCTCCAGGATGTGTACCGCGCAGGCGGCCTCGTCAAAACCCATCACGCCACCGCCGTTCTCAATCAGGCCCAGGGTCGCGCCCGGCACCTGGCGCGCGCCGGCCTCGCCGCGCAGTTGCTGGCAGGTCTCGTACACCATCGAAAGCCCTGTGGCTCCCACCGGGTGCCCCTTGCTCACCAGGCCGCCCGACAGGTTGACAGGCAGGCTGCCGCCGAGTGCGGTCGCGCCCGACTCGACGAAGCGTCCACCCTGGCCGCCGGGGCAAAAGCGCAGCATCTCGAGCTGGAAGATCTCGCAAAATGAGGTGGCATCGTGCAGCTCGACGATGTCGATGTCAGCCGGCGCCAGGCCGCTGCGCGCATAGGCCTTGTCGGCGGCGATGCGCGACAGCCCGGGCTCGTCAAGCGCGCGGTACTTGCCGCCGGAAAGCTCTGAGGCCCGCACCTTCACGGCGCGCGCGCGCGCGGCTGGCGGCAGGTTGGCCAGCCCCGCCTTTGAGCATAACAAGGCCGCCGCCGCACCGTCGCCCAGCGGAGAGCACATGGCGCGCGTCAGCGGCCAACTGATCTCGCGGTCGGCCAGCACCTCGTCCACGGTGAGTTCGAAACGGTACTGGGCCTTGGGGTTCAGGCTGCCGTGGTGGTGGTTCTTGGCCGCGGCGATTGCGATCTGCCGCTGCGTCGTGCCGTGGGTTTTCATATGCCAGGCCGCCTGCATGGCATAGGTGTCCATGAACAGCGTGCGGCCGGGGCCGGTTTCGAATGGTTTGCCGGCCACCTCGCCAGCACGCGCGTAATAGGCATGCCAACGCTCGGGCTGCAACTGGTCGATGGCGGTTGCGAAAATGGCGGCCACACGCTCGGGCTGGTCGGGGCTGATGAGCTTTTCGACGCCGATGGCCAGGCTCATCTGCACCTGCCCGGACAACACGTCCTTGCACGCGCCATGGAAGGCGAACGAAGCGGTGGCGCAGCCACCTTCCACGTTGATCATGGGCACGCGCTCCGGGAACAGCCCGTCCTCGACCAGCGGGGTGAAGCACACCTGGCCGCGGATGCCCCCTTGGCCCCACTGCCCCAGGCCGCAATTGCCGAACCATGCCTGTTCAATCAGCGCGGCGTCGGCCGGGCCCAGGCCTGCATCGGCCAGCACCTGGGCATAGGCCTGCCGCGTGAGGTCCTGAAAGCTCGTGCCCGCCTGTTTGCCGAAGGCCGTGCAGGACGTGCCGACAATGTAGAGATCATTCATCGGGTTTGACCAGCGCGACGAACTGGCGCGCAAGCGTGCGTGGTGAGGCCGCGCCGTCAGCGCGGTACCAATGGGGGGCCCAGTTCAGAGCGCCCAGCAACAGCAGCCGCAAGGCCTTGCGATCGGTGCGGCGCGGCAGCGACAAGGCGTCCGTGAGTTCGACCCAAACAGCCTCGTAGCGGTTGCGCTCCTGCACCAGTCTCGGGCCGACCTCGCTCAGGCCAGCGGGCCGTACCCGCACCACCACACGCGCATAGTCGTCGTCACGCAGGATGGTTTCCAGGTGCGCCACGCAGGCGGCCTCGAGCCGCTCCCAGGGATCGCTGCGCCGCTCCACGGCGGCCTGCACCACCTGGCAAATCTGGTCGACCCCGCGCGTGTACACGGCCGCCAGCAGTTCTTCCTTGTTGGCGAAGTGGGAGTAAAGCGAGCCCGGCAGGATGCCTACAGCGCGGGCGATGTCGCGCACCGTCGTACCCTCGTAGCCCCGCTGGCAGAACAAGCGCGCCGCAGTATCCAGCAACTGGGGCGCACGGCTGTCGGCATGCACGATGGGTCCTGCAAGGCGTGCGGATGCGATGGAGGAAGAGACTCGCCTGGGAGTGGTTGATATGGCCATTGACTAAACAATAGCAAACAATCGTTTGCTAAGCAAGCGGGTAAACGCTATAGTGTTTCGAGCGCTTTCACCAGGGTCCCCCGTAACGTCTTCAGGAGCATCTGCCCATGGGTTTTCAAGAAATCGTGCTGAGTTCAGGCGCACGCACACCGTTCGGCGATTTCGGCAAGAGCCTGCGCGACGTGCCTCTGTGCACCATGGGCGTGCACGTGGTGAAGGCCAGCCTGGAGCGTGCCGGGCTCGAGGCCAGTCAGGTCGACCACCTGGTGTTCGGCAACACCGCCCCGGTGGACCATGATGGTCTGTTTGTCAGCCGCAAGATTGCGCTCAATGCGGGAATGCCCGAAGACAGCGCTGCGATGGGCGTCACGCGCGCTTGCGGCACAGGCTCGCAGGCTATCGTCAGCGCGGCGCAGCAGATCCAGTCCGGCCATAGCGCCATCGCGGTGGCCGCCGGTGGCGAGAACTATTCGCGGGTGCCCTATCTGGCGCACAAGGTGCGCTGGGGCGCGCAGCGCGGCCCCTTCGAATTCATCGATGGGCTGGACTACATCTACCGCTGTCCGTTCACGCGAGAGCTGATGGGCGACACGGCCGAGAACGTGACGGCGCGCTTTGGGTACACCCGTGCTGCCATGGACGACTGGGGACATATGAGCCAGCAGCGTGCGGGCGCAGCCATCGCGTCGGGCTTTCTAAAGCGGCAGATCGCACCCATCGACGTGCCCCACGGCAAGGGCGAAACCCGGACCTTCGACACCGACGAGTTCCCCCGCCCCACCATCACGCGGGAAAAACTCGCATCCCTGCTGCCGGCATTTCGCAAGGATGGGCAAGGCCAGGTCACCGCAGGAAACTCCAGCGGCGTGACCGACGGCGCCGCCGCCCTGTTGGTGGCGGACGCGGAAGCTGCCGCACGCGCAGGCATGAAGGCAGAGGCACGGCTGGTGGACTGGGCCGTGGTCGGCGTGGCGCCAGAGATCATGGGCACCGGCCCCGTGCCTGCCATCGCCAGGCTGCTGCAGCGCACCGGCCTGGCGGTGGCCGACATCGACTACTGGGAGATCAACGAGGCGTTTGCTGTAGTCAACCTGCATGCCGAAGCGCAACTGGGCATACCGCGCCAGCGCACCAACCTTTACGGCGGCGGCATCAGCATCGGCCACCCGCCGGGCGCCACCGGCATCCGCATGACCATCACGGCCATGCACCACCTGGCCGACACGCGCGGGCGTTACGCCGTCATCAGCATGTGCCTGGGATCGGGCATGGGCATGGCCACGCTGATCGAAAATCTGGTGCGTTGACGGCTGGCCCTGCCCTGCAAGGTGCGGGACGCCGCGGTCCGGCGCACCAACTGCGAGCCGATGTCTATCGAGGTAGCCGCGTCCGGCGACGGCGTCTTGAGCAGGACCCCTGTCCGGGATCCGCCGTCCACCTTTGTGCTCTTCTCTTGCCTGCACGACTACGTTGACAACACTCGGTCCGATGGCGTACGCGACATCAGGCCTTCAACATGCGCCTGGCGTACGGCAGAGAAGATCTCGTATCGCAACGCTGATCACGTTAGTGGTGACCGGGTCGATGCCGCTTGCGCTCGCGTGGCCCCAGTTCCCCGGCAGCTCGACCAAATGTGCGTTCGGCGCAGTCCTGATGACCGCGTGCGCAGCCTGCGACGGGTTGTAGAGGTCGAGCGTTGGCACCAACACCAGCGTCGGTGCCACGATCGACCGCAACGCGGCGGCCGTGTCTCCCACAAACGACTGTGTGGTGCCGACGTCATGGGCATCGTAGGCCCAGCTCTGATAGCACCAGTCGAACGGATCAGGCCCGTCCTGGCCCAGCACCATCGCTTGCGTGTCGAGCCACTGGGTTAACTGCGCCTGAGATTCGAAGCTGTCCATTGCACTGGGGGTGCGGGTCATCACGAGTTGGGTCAATGGTGTCCACAAGCGCATCGCGTCGTCGCGCTGGCGCGGGAGACGGCAGGCTGGGTCCAGGAACAGTGCGCGCCGCGACATTTCGTTGACGAGTTGTGACCAGCGACTGGTGCGAGCCATCGGCGTCATGGCTACCAGTGCCGCCATGCGCTGTGGATGGCTGACGCCCCATTGCAGCACCTGCATGCCGCCCATGGACGCACCGACTACCGCTTCCAGTCGCCCGATGCCCAGGTGGTCGAGCAGCATGCGTTGTGAAGCAACCATGTCGCGGATGGTGAAACGCGGGAATGCGGCTCCATGTTGCCGTCGGCTGTTGGACGGGGAGATCGACAGGCCATTGCCGATCGCGTCGACCACGACGATGGCGAACTTGTCGGTATCGAGGGCCTTACCCGGACCGATCAAGAAGTCGAGGCGATGGTGCGTGCTGCCGATGGCCGTCGTGGCGAGGATTGCCGCATCCTGCAGGCGTGATGCGTCGCCGTGGACCACGTACGACACGAATGCGTCATGCAACATCTCGCCCGACTCCAGGCGCATGCTGCCCAGTTCGAGAAGCTGGTGTGGTCGGTCGATCCAGCCCGGCGCAAGGGGAGGATGGCGCATCTGTCAGTTCATCAATCGAAACACACCACGTGGCGGATGCCCTCGCCTCGCCGCATCTTGTCAAAGCCATCGTTGATGTTGGCAAGCGCAAGGCGCGACGAAATCAGCTCGTCGAGCTTGAGCTTGCCATCCAGGTAGAGCTGGGCAAGCCACGGAAAATCGCGCCGGGGGCGGGCTCCACCATACAGCGATCGCGCGGCGCCAGAACGTGGACATGGTCATCCAGGCGACCGGAGGCTGAAAGGCTACCGCCATTCTGGGTCCGTCTCGGGCATTCCCAATGCCAAAGCCGGAGCGCCACGAACAGCGCTCAGCGCAGTTTCACTTCAATGTGAAGCGTACCGTCGCCGGCTTGCCCGCGACGGTCACGACCGCCACGGCCTTGGTGCCGGGTCCGACCTTGAAGTTGCCCGTGGCCTCCAGCTTGTCGCCGGCCAGCTGGAGCACGACTTCCTGCTTCTCGGTGCCGGTCAGCAGCGTGACCTTGGCGGTAGCCTTGGACAGGTCGGTCGCCTTGCCGTGGTCGCGCAGGTAGCGCTGGACCGCGGTCGCCTTGGCAATCAGTTCGTAGTCGATGTCCTTGACTTCGACGACCACACCCCATGCAGCGGCTTGTGATCAGGAACTGGCGGACCTCGCCGCCGATCGGTATGACCTGCGCGACGCCGGGCACCGTTCAACAGCGCGGGTGCCATCGGCCTGGCGCTGATGCGCGTGGTGGCTGAACTCCCCAGCAACAGCCAGTGATTCATGCCAGCAGTACGAGGCTACAGCCGCCCCACTGAACTGGAGCGGCAGTAACATGAGTAGAACGATGGTGAGGAAATGGCGCACGGGCGTACTAGCAGAGCTAAAGGGTTTGCCTGGAACCCTGCGAGCGCGGGGGTGGGGAAATGGGGGATGTGGGGGATATCGGAGACATCGGGGTCATGGCAAATGAAATACGTGACCCTGGTCTCGCGGGCTGGCGCGCCCGCCTATTCCAGAACGACCCGCGGGAAATACAGCGACACGACCCAGTTTGGCATATCGACGATGGAGCTGATGCGCAGGTCGGCGCAGACGCTGCACAACATGTAGGCATCGATGGGCGCGTAGCCGAACCGCTTGCTCAGCAGCTCGATCATCTCGGACACGGCTGCTCGGGCACCACTCATCAGGTCGGGGCCGATGCCGGTGGTGACCTCGTAGCCCTTGCTGTCGAAGTGGTTGGACACCGGCCCCGGCGTCGTAAAACGCGGCGACTTCAGGTGCGCGCCCTTGATAAGCTCGAACTTCAGGGCCACGTCGATCGGGCTCTCGATGGCCGTGCCGCAGACCTCGCCGTCGCCCTGCACGGCATGCGTGTCGCCGACCGAGAAGATCGCGCCTGCGACCTCGACCGGAAGGTACAGCTCCACCCCCTCGGTGATGTCGCGGATGTCCATGTTGCCGCCCACGTTGCGTGGCGGGATGATGCTGTGCAGACCCGCTGCAGCCGGCGCATTGCCGATCGTGCCGCACATCGGCCGCAGTGGCACGCGCCCGCCCGGCCCGTACATGACCGAGGTGGCGCTTGCCGGGTCGTAGTTCCAGTGGTGCAGGTGTGCGTCGGGAAACTGGTCGGTCAGCAGGCCAAAGCCGGGGATGTTGCCGGTCCAGCCCCAGCCGGACGGCTTGAACGAAAGCACCGTGACCTTGAGTGCATCGCCCGGCTGCGCGCCTTCGATATAGACCGGCCCGGTGACCGGGTTGACGCGCCCCAGATCGAGCTTGGCCAGATCCGTCGCTGTCGACCGGCGGTTGAGCTGTCCAGACGATGCGTCGAGTGTCTCGAACTCGATGGATTCTCCCGGCGCGATGCGCAGCTGCGGCGTGAAGCTGTTGTCCCAGCCGTGGTGGATGTGGGCGCGATGGATGGTGTGCTGCGGGTGGCCATGGCCGGCGCCGGCGTGCGAGTGTGTGCTCATGATGGTTTCGACCTTACCGCTATTTATACGGCCACCGTCAGCGCGCCGTCGATGACCAGGTTGGTGCCAGAGATACGGCTGGCCACCGGGCTGCTGAGAAATACAACGCCATTGGCCACCTCCTGCGGCGTGCCGAACTTGCCGGTCGGGTTGACCTTGACTGTCGAGGCGTACAGGTCGGGCAGGTTTTTCTCGATGTTCTGCCAGATGCCGCCATCGAAATAGGTGTTGCCAGGCGACACGCAATTAACGCGAATGCCCTTGGCGACCAGCTGGCGGCTCAGGCCCTTGGCGTAATGGATCAGCGCGGCTTTCATCGCGCCGTACGAGCCAGCCGCAAAATCGACCTCAAAGCCCGACACGCTGGAGATCAGCACAATGGACGCGTTGTCGGACTTCTCCAGAAACGGCAGCGCCGCCGCGACCGCGTTGACGGTGTGCATCATGTCGACCTGGAAAGTTTTCTCCCATGTCTCCTGCGAGTCGCCCACTGCCAGCGCGCTGACGTTGCACACCAGCGCGTCGATGCCACCAAGCTCGGCCGCGCTGGCCTCGACCCAGGCCTTCAATGCCCCCGCATCCCCCACGTCGAGCGCGCTGCCGCTGGCCTTGACGCCACGCCCTTTGAGCTCCGCAACCGCCGCGGCCACCTCCGCCGCGTTACGCGCGCAGATCGCCACATGGGCGCCCTCGTCCGCGAATGTCTGTGCCACGGCACGACCTATGCCTTTGCTGCCGCCAGTGATGAGCGCGTGTTTGCCTTTGAGTCCAAGATCCATTTGACTGCCCCTTCTTGTGGATTGTTTGCTGGGTACCGAGGTGACTGCAAGCCACGTCGGAGAACCACTTTAGCAGCGAAGGGGGTTTTGGCAAGATTACTGATGCAGCGGGCCTCCGGCCCCTACAGCGCCGTTTCGGCCGTCACCACCTCACCCCGCAGTGAGCGCATCGGCGCCTCAGTGATGCGCACATCCACCATCTGCCCGATCAGGCGCTGCGCCCCCTTGAACACCACTGCCCGATTGCATTCGGTACGACCGAA
>Ga0105050_10002402_pt1 | contig 26879 bp, 23 predicted proteins | sample FRY01_FD_78088 | JGI IMG/M metagenome (GOLD analysis project Ga0105050, IMG submission 78088) | Freshwater microbial communities from Lake Fryxell liftoff mats and glacier meltwater in Antarctica - FRY-01 | ecosystem: Environmental > Aquatic > Freshwater > Ice > Glacier meltwater ...
AGGACCTGCTTGCCCTGGCCCGGGAGCCGTACTTCGTACCAGAAGGCACGCCTCTGCATACACAACTCGTCAACTTCCAGAAAAACAAACGACGGGTGGCGCTGGTCGTCGATGAATATGGCGACGTTCAGGGGATTGTGGCGCTGGATGACATCCTCGAAGAAATTGTTGGGGAGTTCACTACAGATTTTGCGGCCAACGTTCCGGAAATCCATCCACAGGATGATGGCAGTTATCTCATTGACGGGATGGCGCTGCTCCGTGAGGTGAACCGCTCGCTTGGCTGGACACTGCCGACAACAGGACCACGAACGCTCAATGGGCTGCTCCTGGAGACTCTGGAGATGATTCCGGACAACAATGTCTGCTGTCAGCTCGGACCGTACTACGTCGAAACCCTGCAGATTTCCGGCAATATCATCAAAACCGCCAGGCTGTGGGACTCTCGCAACGAACATGGCAGCGCTGCTGAATCCATCGAAGAGGCCGGGATCTGATCCGGCCCCACCTCTGTACTGGTTAACGCAATCGCCAGCGACGATTCATCGCCGAGACAATCGCTCCCAGTGATGCGGTAATGGTGTTGCGACTGACGCCGATTCCATAACAGCGACTCAGGTCACCGTTGTTGATCGCCAGCAGGCAGATCGCCTTGGCATCCTTCCCTTCGTCCAGCGAGTGCTCGTGATACTCGATGATATTGATCGGTTCATTGAGTGTATCCACCAGACCATTCACAAATGCCTCGATCGGACCACTGCCTTCACCATCAATCGTGACCTTGTTGGCCGAAACTTCGATCTGCGCAACAACCCGCTGATCATCCTGGCGGCCGCTGAGCAGATCGTAGTTGACCAGCCGGTACGGGCCGTTATCAACGACATACTCGTCCATCAACGCCTGCAGAATCTCGTCGACCTTGATCTCGCGATCATGCTGCTCGGTCAGTCTCTGGATGACGCCGCTGAATTCCACCAGCATTTCCCGCGGCAGGGTAATGCCAAAATGTTCTTCCAGGATGAAGCCGATACCACCTTTGCCACTCTGGCTGTTGACCCGCACGGTCTCCTTGTAGGAGGAACCGACATCGGCCGGATCGATAGGCAGATAAGGAACTTCCCAGTTGTCCCGATCAACACGTGACATGCCTTTGCGAATGGCATCCTGGTGGGAGCCTGAAAAGGCCGTGAACACCAGCTCACCGGCATAAGGATGGCGCTGATGAACTGGCAGCTTGTTGATGGCTTCCACGGTGCTGCGAATCTCGGGCATACGACGAAAATCCAGCTCAGGATCAACGCCCTGACTGAAGAGGTTCATCGCCATGGTCACAAGGTCGCAATTGCCAGTGCGCTCGCCATTGCCAAACAACGTGCCTTCAACCCGATCAGCCCCCGCCATGAGTGCCATCTCGGTCGCCGCAATACCGGTGCCACGATCATTGTGTGTGTGCAGGCTGATCACCGCGGAATCCCGTTTGGGGAAACGTGTGATGAACCACTCGATCTGGTCCGCGTACACATTTGGAGTTGCCATCTCGACCGTAGACGGCAGGTTGATGATCATCTTGTTTTCGGGAGTTGCGCCCCAGACCTCTGCCACGGCAGTGCAGATCTCCACTGCAAAATCGAGTTCCGTGCCGGTGAAGCTCTCCGGCGAGTACTGGAAAGTAACGTCAGCATCGAACGAAGCCAGCCCTTGCTGAACCAGCCGGGTGCCAGCCAGTGCCAGATCGATGATGCCTTGCCGATCCATATTGAAGACAACGCGACGCTGCAACTCGGAAGTCGAGTTGTAGAGATGGAAGATCACCTTCTTTGCGCCTTGCAGGGCCTCGACGCTGCGCGCAATCAGTTCTTCCCTGGCCTGACACAGGATCTGGATGGCGACGCCATCCGGAATACGTCCCTCGTCGATGATTCGCCGAATGAAGTCGAAGTCCGGCTGCGAGGCTGCCGGAAAACCGACTTCGATCTCGGCAAACCCGACGTCCAGAAGAAGTTCGAACATGCGCAACTTTTCTTCAACATTCATCGGATCGACCAGCGCCTGGTTGCCATCACGCAGATCGACACTGCACCAGCGCGGCGCTCGAAGAATGCTGCGTGTTGGCCACTGACGGTCAGGCAGATTGATCGGCTGAAAGCGCCGATATTTCTGGAACGGCATCTTCTGGATGCCGCGATTGGTGGAATGACCTTGGTCTTTCATGTCCGGTCCTCTCGATTGTCAGGCCAGCGTGTGTTGTTGCAGGCCATGAGTACAAGTTGCCTTGTCTGTCGCTGTTCGGGTTTTTTCAGGGTTGGGCGTACGCCCATGAGGAAACAGGATATTGCCGGCTAAGCCGGCAGCAGCAGGAGGTTCAGTGTGACGGCAGACAATGGCGATCGAGGCACGATGCCCGCAATTTGTGAGACTGACTGGACTATAGCCGCAGGTCGGAAAACGCACAAGACAGGCCGTCGTCGCCGAACAGAAAAATCGGCCTGGTTTGGAAACTCGACTCGCGCAGACGACTGCGGCACATTTTTTGTTATCCCGTTTGGTAATCCCGCCCGGTGCTGTTAGAGTGCGCCCGTCGATCATCCTTCGGTGGGTGTCCGACAATCGGGCTCCGCAATCATGCAACCCGATAATCTGCTCATTTTGCATACCCACACCAGGATGGGGTTCACCGTACTCGCCAATGCCCAAGCATGCTCAAGTCATGCCTCGGCAAGGATAAAGCCGCAAGGTTTGCGCGAACCGGAATCACCCAGACTGCCTGCCCCTCACCGACAAGCGATCAAACATCTGCTTGCGGGGCACCCCAGGAGAAGTTTTTTACATGTCTTTCAATGAACTCGGTCTCGAGACCGATTTGCTGCGTGCGCTGGCTGAAGCCGGCTACACCACAGCCACCCCCATCCAGTTGCAGGCCATTCCTGTTGTACTGGCTGGCCGCGACCTGCTCGCCGGCGCGCAGACAGGGACCGGCAAGACCGCCGGTTTTGCACTGCCTCTACTCCAGCGTCTGCGTGCCGGCCGCCCGCTGAAACGCACGCCCAGGGCGCTGATTCTGGTACCCACACGAGAACTGGCTGCCCAGGTCAGCGAGAGTTTTCGAACGTATGGCCGATACCTGTCACTGCGTACCGCCGTGATTTTTGGCGGGGTCAGCATCCGCCCACAGATCGAAGCGCTCAACCGTGGCACGGACATCGTGGTCGCGACACCAGGCCGCCTGCTCGATCATGTCATGCAGCGCACGATCGATCTGCGTGCAGTAGAAACTCTGGTGCTGGATGAAGCCGATCGAATGCTCGACATGGGCTTTATTCGCGATATCAGAAAGGTGCTCAAGCTGCTGCCTGCGCAGCGGCAGAATCTGTTGTTCTCGGCAACGTTTTCAGACTCCATTCGCGAGCTTGCCCATGAACTCATGAACGATCCTGTTGAAATACAGGTCGCCGCACGGAACCAGACAGCCGAGCGTGTCAGCCAGACGGTCCAGCTGGTGGACAAGGCTCGCAAACGCGAAGTGCTGTCCCACCGGATCGGCAGTGAAAACTGGCGTCAGGTGCTGGTGTTCACCCGAACCAAACACGGCGCCAGCCGACTCGCCGAACAACTGGAGAAGGACGGCCTGACCGCCGCCGCCATCCATGGCAACAAATCACAAGGTGCCCGGACCAAGGCACTGGCTGATTTCAAGGCCGGCAAGGTCCGCATCCTCGTGGCAACGGATATCGCGGCCCGTGGACTGGATATTGACAAGCTGCCCCACGTGGTGAATTTTGAACTGCCGAACATTCCGGAGGACTATGTTCACCGGATCGGCAGAACCGCCCGTGCAGGTGAAGAGGGGAACGCGCTGTCCCTGGTTTGTTCAGAGGAAATCGGCTTGTTGAAGGATATCGAGAAGCTGCTCAAGACCCGGCTCGAACGGGTGGTCATGCCTGGTTATGAACCCAGTGCCAACCCGCCACGAGCGCTTGCAGAGCCCTCCCGGCAATCCAGACCCGGCGCCGCCGGGCAACAACGACGTAGCCATGGCAACTCTGCGCCTCGCCCTGCAGGCAGAGGTCAGCCACGTCGGGCGAACGGCTACTGATCGATCGCCGGTGATCCGAACTCGGCGCGAATGGCCTCACCATTGGCGCCGAGCGCGGGAACCCTGGCGGTTCGGTGGGTTGACTCCCCGTCAATCCGTACCGGCGGGGCTACCAGTTGAACCTCACCGCTCCCGACAGGCTGCTCATGGCGTCGTAGCGCCGGATGCTCCGCGAGTTCGGCCAGAGAATTCAGTGATCCGAAGGCAATGTCACCTTCACGAAGGCGTTCAGACAATGCAGCCCGCGACAACGTCGCGAACACCCCGGAGATGATTGAGTCCAGCTGCTTGCGATGCTGCAGCCGGGCGGTGTTGTCTACAAAACGTGGATCCAGGGACAACCCGGGGCGATTCAGGACCGCAGCACAGAACCGTTGCCATTCCCGCTGGTTCTGAATGGAAAACACGACCTGCCTGCCATCACGCGTCTGGTAAGCGCCGTATGGCGCTATGGTGGGGTGATTCAGTCCGACCCGCTTCGGTTCAAGGCCACCTTCCAGTTGCAGGAGAGGCACAGCCATCCAATCGGCGATTGCATCGAACAGTGAAACTTCGATGCCACGGCCCCGACCTGTTTGTTGTCTTGTCATCAGGGCCTGGAGAACGGCGGCAAACGCATTCATTCCACAGGCAATATCACAAACAGACACTCCGACACGGCCCGGTGAATCTGGACTGCCGGTAATGGATGCAAGTCCACTTTCGCTCTGCACCAGCAAATCATAAGCCTTGAGATGCGCAACTGCGGGCACATCGCCATAGCCGGTGATGTCGACGGTAATCAGACGAGGGTGGCGTTCACGCAAACCCTGGCTTGCGAAACCCAATCGAGCCAGCGCGCCTGGTGCAAGGTTCTGCACAAAAACATCTGCCCTGGCGATCAGCGTCGCAAGCAATTGGGCATCAGCAGGCTGTTTCAGATCGAGGCAGACCGATTCCTTGCCACGGTTCAGCCAGACAAAATAGGCACTTTCACCGGCGGCGGCCCTGTCATAACCACGCGCAAAGTCACCTTCCGGCCTTTCGATCTTGATGACCCGGGCCCCCGCCTGTGCCAATCGCAAACTGCACAGCGGTGCCGCAACGGCCTGCTCCACACAAACCACGAGCACGCCGTCAAGCGTCCGTGTGTACTCCTGAGCTGCATTCAGCAGATTAACCGGGTCAGCCGTTATATCCGGATGCATATTACAGAGCAAATTTCACTTTGGCTGCCGCTTCGTTGGCACGTCGACGAGCCTCAAAGACGGAGTCCGCCAGCGCCAGAACAACACCCATGCGTCGTTCACCCTCAACCGCAGGTTTGCCAAAGAGGCGAATCTGCGTGTCGGGTTCGGCAAGCACCGCGGACAGATCATGGAAGACAACGTCCTGTGAATGCCCTTCCACCAGCAGCACCGACGATGCAGCCGGCCCTCGGGTCCGGATATTGGGAATCGGCAGGCCCAGCACTGCTCTGGTGTGCAGCGCAAACTCCGAGAGGTCCTGACTGATCAGGGTCACCATGCCGGTATCATGCGGACGCGGGCTGACTTCGCTGAAATACACGGCGTCACCTTTGACAAAAAACTCCACGCCAAAAAGACCTCTGCCACCGAGTTCATCCGTTACCAGGCGCGCGATACGCTCGGCTTCTGCCAGCGCCGTCGGGCTCATGGGCTGTGGTTGCCAGGATTCCCGATAGTCCCCACGCTCCTGTCGATGACCAATGGGTGGGCAGAAACTCGTACCGCCCACATGGCGAACGGTAAGCAGCGTGATTTCATAGTCGAAGTCCACAAATCCTTCGACGATCACCTTGCGTGTGCCAACACCACCTCTGGCGCCGGCCTGTGCGAATATCCAGGCAGCACCAGCGGCAGCCGGAGTCTGCACTGTCGATTGGCCTTTGCCCGAACTCGACATCACCGGTTTGACCACACAAGGTGTTCCTATGCGCGACACAGCCTGATGGAACGCAGTTTCACTGTCCGCAAACTCGTATCGCGAAGTTTTAACCCCCAACTGCTCCGCAACGAGCCTTCGAATACCTTCCCGATCCATCGTCAACCGGACAGCGCGCGCCGTTGGAATGACGTGAAAACCTTCGCTCTCCAGCTCCACCAGGGTCGCCGTGGCGATGGCTTCGATTTCAGGAATGATGAGATCGGGTTGTTCGGCTTCGATGACACTGCGCAGCGCCTGGCTATCCTGCATGCTGACGACATGGGATCGATGTGCCACCTGCATCGCCGGCGCACCGGCGTACCGATCCACTGCGATGGTTTCGACGCCAAGACGCTGCAATTCGATTACGACTTCCTTGCCAAGCTCGCCAGAACCCAGCATCAGCACGCGTGTATTTCGTTTTGCGCCTGGGGTACCGATGGTGGGCAGCGGTTCAGCCTTACCACGCATCAGCCTGCTCCTGTACGGCCAGCTCTGTACTGAACCTTTGACCATTCTGCACATAGTGGCGAGCGTTGCGCAGGAGCGCTGCGGCCTGCTCATCGGTGAAGGTGCGAACGATTCTGGCCGGTGCACCCATCACCATTGAATTGTCAGGAATTTCCTTGCCTTCAGTGACCAGTGCTTTTGCACCGATCAGACAATTGCGACCGATCTTTGCACCATTCAGCACAACCGCACCTATCCCGATCAGAGAACCCTCACCCACCTGACACCCATGCAGCATCGCCATGTGCCCGATGGTCACGTTTCTGCCCAGGGTCAACGGAAAACCAGGATCGGTGTGCAGGACAGCACCATCCTGCACATTGGTATTTTCACCAATGGTGATCAGTTCGTTGTCACCACGAATGATGGCACCAAACCAGACACTCGCGTTGGCTTCAAGCAAGACATTGCCGATCACCCGTGCGCTGTCGGCAACATAAAACGATGCCCTGGCGCGGACCCGCATATTCCCCAGACTCATCAACATCTATCGACCTCCCCTTCCATCCATCACATCAACCCTATCAACCCAATTAACCCAATTAACCCAATTAACCCAATTAACCCAATTAACCCAATTAACCCAATTAACCAGAGTGTGCCCAGCCGCAATCGCCCAACAGGCTCCCAGGGACTCACAAAAGCCTTACAGAACACTCGTATCATTCACCTGATCCAGATCCGCATAGTACCTGATCACGGAAGTACGACGAGTTCGAAAGACCATGAGAGAACTGCCAGAGTTTGATGTCCTGGTGGATTTGGCACGTCACGATCCTCAGGCGCTGGAAAATCTGCGCAAGCGGCTGACCGAAGCGGTGATCGACGGGCAGATCGATCCGCTGAAACGACAGCGGCTCAAAGGACTCGCGTTCCAGATCGATATGGAGCGTCAGCGTGCACGCTCACCGATGGCGGCCACCATCCGGCTGTCCGAGATGATGTGCTGGAAACTCGCCGAGCTGAATCGCTGTTTTCTGAAGCCGGAGGATGCGATCGGTGACGGTGCCATACCGGAGGCCAAGCCGCGCATGGCTGAGGTCATTCCCATGAAGCGGCCACCGCATTGAATTGACGGTTCGATCGCAGACACCCATGCCCCACACCACTGCGACCAACCCGGTCGCAGTTTGGCGATAAAGGCCGCCCCTCCGGTAGAATGATGGCATGAACTTCTGCAGCCACTGTGGCAATCCGCTGGCTTCGCGAATCCCGCCGGGCGACAGTCGACCTCGTTACATCTGCGACAGTTGCGGCACGATTCACTATCAGAACCCGCGCGTGGTGACCGGCTGTCTGGTCACGCACGAGGACAAAGTGCTGCTTGCCCAGCGGGCCATCGCGCCGCGGCACGGCTTCTGGACCCTGCCCGCAGGATTTCTCGAGAACGGCGAAACTGCCGCTGCCGGCGCCGCTCGGGAAACCCTTGAGGAAGCCTGTGCGGCCGTCGACATCATCGAGCTGTACACGATGTTCAGCCTGCCGCACATCAATCAGATTTACTGCTTCTTTCGCGCTGAAATGGCCAATCCCGATTTTTCGGCAGGCTCCGAGTCATTGGACGTCAAACTGCTGGGGGAGCATGAAATCCCCTGGGATCAGCTGGCGTTCCCGGTGGTCACCGATACCCTCAAGTTCTACTTCGCCGATCGACAGAAAGGGGTATTCACACCCCGCACACTGGACATCATTCGCCCGCTCGCCAAGCCCACCCGGTAGCCCCGGCAATACTGCATCAGCGCTACTGGTCGAGCGCCACCCGGGCGTTCTGGAACAGTCTCAGCCACGGACCATCTTCACCCCAGCTGGCATCACGCCAGGCGTTCTGAACTGATCTGAACACACGCTCGGGATGTGGCATGAGAATGAGCACACGACCCTGCGCGGCGGTCAGGCCGGCGAGCCCCTCAATGGCGCCGTTTGGATTGAGGGGGTACTGCATCGTCACATTCAGATCCGTATCCACATATTGCATGGCCACTTGTCCAGCTCGTTTCAGGGCCTCGAAATCGGCTGTGGAATGAAACTCCGCCCTGCCCTCTCCGTGTGCCACGGCAACCGGCAACACACTGCCCTGCATGCCATCTAGCCACGGCGAACGCACCTCATTGATGCGCAGTTGCACGGTCCGCGCCTCGAAGCGTTCGGATCGATTGGTGACAAAACGTGGCCAATGCTCCGCACCGGGGATCAGTGACTTGAGCTGGGCCATCATCTGGCAACCATTGCAGACCCCCAGCAACAGTCGATCACGACGAACAAACTCGGCAAACTGGTCACCGAGCGCTGCGTGGTACAGCAGCGATTTTGCCCAGCCACCCCCCCCACCCAGCACGTCTCCGTAAGAGAACCCGCCACAAGCGGCCAATGCCGGGAAGGTGTCGAGACTGACCCTGCCGCTGAGCAGATCGGTCATATGGACGTCTACCGGTCCAAAGCCGGCACGCTCGAACGCTGCAGCCATCTCCATATGTCCGTTCACACCTTGCTCACGGAGAATCGCGATGGCAGGTTTGCCGTTGTGCACAGCCGGCGCCCTCGCCGGGTCAAACGTCAGCTTCGCAGAGAGACCGACGGAAGGACGGGCAATCGATGCAAACTCTTCATCGGCACAACGTTCGTCATCACGCTGGCGCTGGATGCGATAGCTGGTTTCAGCCCAGGTTTGTTCGAGTGCATCACGCGTGCTGCGGAAAACCTCACTGCCGTTGTGATGAACCACCACCGACTCATCTTCTCGAACCGTTCCCACGAGGCGTGTGTGCAGGCCCGCTGCCAGCGCTGTCGCCATGACTCGCTCGGACTCCTCGGCAGAAACCTGGACCACGATCCCGATTTCTTCACTGAACAGTCCCGGCAACAGGTCACCGGCAACATGCAAGTCCACACCGACTCGACCGGCAAAGGACATTTCAACCACGGCAGCAAACAGCCCGCCATCACTGCGATCGTGATAGGCAAGCAGGTCACCCCGGCGTTTGCCAGCATCGATGACGCTCAGCAGTGACACAAGGTTTGCCGCCTCGACATCGGGCGACTCACTGCCCAACTGGGAGACTACCTGCGCCAGCACGCTGCCACCCAGACGCTGATCGGATGTGCAGGCGACGAGGACGAGACAACTTCCCGGCAGGCGCTGCAACTGCGGCGTCAACGTCCGTGACGCATCATTGACCGGCGCAAATGCCGAGACAATCAGCGTCATTGGTGCAATGACTTCCTGGTCAGCCCAGCGGGTGCGCATCGACAGACTGTCCTTGCCGACCGGAATCGCGATGCCCAGTGCGGGACAGAATTCCTGACCAATCGTGAGCACGGCCTCGTGCAAGGCCTGATCTTCCTGCCCACTGCCGGCAGCGGCCATCCAGTTCGCGGACAGAACCACACGTTCGCGAGCGATCACATCGGCACACCACAGATTGGTCAGTGCTTCAGCAACGGCCATTCGCGCAGAAGCTGCGGCATTGATCAGCGCCAGGGGGGAACGTTCCCCCATGGCAAAAGCCTCGCCGTGCAGTGTGTGGTAGCCGGCGAGGGTTACCGCTGCATCAGCAACCGGTACCTGCCACGGACCTACCATCTGCTCACGTGCCACCAGTCCCGTGATGCTGCGATCTCCAATCGTGATCAGGAACTTCTTGCTGGCCACAGCCGGGAAACTCAGAACCCGGGCTATCCACTCGGCGATGGAAAGTTCAGGCAAGACGAGTGGCTTGACTGGTGTTGCCGCAGTCACATAACGGCGGGTCATTCTTGGTGCCTTGCCAAACAACACGTCCATGGGCAGGTCTACCGGTGAGTCGCCCAGTTCCGGGTCACTGACGTGCAGGTGCTTGTCACGAGTAGCTTTTCCGACCACGGCATATGGACAGCGCTCCCGCTCACAGATGGTCCCGAATTGCGTGAGTGCTGCACTGCGAATGCCCAGGACATACCGCTCCTGCGCCTCATTGCACCAGATCTCGAGTGGTGCCATACGACGATCCGCATTGGGTATTGCCCGCAGGTCAAACCGACCGCCAACATCGGCATCTTTCACCAATTCGGGAAACGCGTTGGACAGTCCACCAGCACCAACGTCGTGAATGAGGAGTATCGGATTGTCACGACCCAGCGCGACACAGGCATCGATGACTTCCTGACATCGACGCTCCATTTCGGCGTTGTCTCGTTGAACGGAGGCAAAATCAAGCGCACTGTGACTGCTGCCGGCATCGACACTGGACGCTGCCCCCCCACCCAAACCGATCAGCATCGCCGGGCCGCCAAGCACGACCAGTGCGGTCCCTGGTGGAAATGGCAAGGATTCAACATGCTCGGAGCGCACCATGCCAACCCCACCGGCGATCATCACCGGCTTGTGATAACCCCGCAGGGACTGATTGGCATCAAGAATTTCCAGGGTCCGAAAGTAACCCGTCAGCGCCGGACGGCCATATTCGTTGTTGAACGCCGCTGCACCCAGTGGCCCATCGGTCATGATATCGAGCGCCGACACCATATGATCAGGTTTGCCGGTATTCATTTCCCACGGCTGACAAAAGCCGGGAATGTTGAGATGCGAAGTGGTGAACCCGGTCAGGCCAGCCTTGGGTTTCGAACCACGACCCACCGCGCCTTCATCACGAATCTCACCACCGGAGCCAGTGGCCGCACCGGGATAGGGTGATATTGCCGTGGGGTGGTTGTGCGTCTCGACCTTCATGAGGACGTGTACGGGTTCGTGATGAAATCGATAACGACCACTGCCTCCCTCGATGAAGAGCCTGTCATCCGTGAACCCTTCAATCACTGCCGCATTGTCACGGTACGCCGACAGCACACCTCGGCCGTTGATCACCTTGTGAGTGTTGCGGATCATGTCAAAGAGGGACCGATCCAGTGGTTCACCATCAATCACCCAATCAGCATTGAAGATCTTGTGCCGACAATGTTCGGAGTTTGCCTGCGCAAACATCATCAGTTCGACGTCGGTCGGATCACGGTGCATCTGCCGATAGGCAGTGTGCAGATAGTCAATCTCGTCTTCGGACAACGCCAGCCCCAGCAACTGGTTCGCCTGGCGCAAAGCTCCGAGACCATCTTCCCCGAGGGTTACCCGTGCCAAAGGCTTGGGCGGTGCTTCCAACAGCAAATCACCGAACTCCCCATCATCAGCCCAGCGCTGCGTCATACGGTCATAAAGCGGACTGAAATCAAGCGGTGACCCTGCGTGGTCGACAAACCATCGCACCCCCCGTTCAACCCGGCGCACTGCCGACAGACCGGTGGTCCTGAAGATATCGGTCGCCTTGCTCGACCACGGTGAAATGGTTCCCAATCGAGGGAGCACCACGCCCACGCAGACGCCTTTGCGCTGCGGCATGTCCGCAAGTGGCCCATACTCGAGCAGCCGGGCGGCAAGTTGTGCGGATTCGGGCAACAGCACCTCATCAATCGCGAGCAGATGGATGTACTCCGCGTACAGCGAATCTCCGGCAACACCCAATCGAGCTGCAAACTTGCTTAGTCGAAAGGCAGAAAACGCAGACCGCCCTTCAAACTGCATCAGTTCTCTCACGCCGAATCGCTCCTCATCTGATTGCCGTTCACCTCCTGACGCCGCGCGGCAAAAAAGCGCTGCAGCAACTCGGTCGACTGCTCGGCGAGGACCCCGGATTCGACACCGATCTGGTGGTTCAATCGTGATGCACCGAGTACCTGAAATGCCGACACCACCGCCCCCGCCCTCGGCTCAGAGGCTGCAAAGACAAGTCGCTGCACACGGGCATGGATCAACGCACCGGCGCACATCAGACATGGCTCAAGTGTCACGAAGATGGTCGAACCCGGCAGACGATAGTTCGCCACTTTGGCCGCCGCCGCCCGCAGCGCAACGATCTCGGCATGCGCCGTCGGGTCCACGCCTGAGATCGGCTGGTTGAATCCTTCTCCCAGCAGCTCGCCTGCAGCACTGACCACCACGGCGCCAACCGGCACTTCATTGAGCGCCGCAGCGAGGCGAGCGAGATCAAGCGCACGCAGCATCCACTGCTCGTCGGTCATTCCCACTCGATGGTAGCTGGCGGCTTGCTGGAAACGTCATACACCACCCGTGAAATGCCAGCGATTTCATTGACGATGCGATTGGCAACTTTTTCGATGAGTTCAAAAGGCAGACGCGAGACGTGCGCAGTCATGAAATCCGTGGTTTCAACTGCGCGCAGGGCGATCACTGGTGCATGACGACGCGCATCACCAACCACGCCAACCGACTTCACCGGCAGGAACACCGCAAATGCCTGGCTCACCTTGTCATACCATCCCGCCATACGCAGCTCAGCGATGAAAATCGCGTCGGCTTCACGCAGCAAAGCAGCGGCCTCGGGCGTGACATCACCAAGAATGCGAACACCCAGTCCTGGACCTGGAAATGGATGCCGATAGACCAGTGCATCCGGCAACCCGAGATGCACACCGATGCGGCGCACCTCGTCCTTGAACAGTTCCCGCAGCGGCTCGACCAGTTTGAGTTGCATGCGCGCCGGCAGGCCACCGACGTTGTGATGTGACTTGATCACATGCGCCTTGCCGTACTTGCTGGCAGCACTTTCAATGACATCAGGGTAGATCGTCCCCTGGGCCAGCCACTTCACATCGCCCAGTTTACCGGCTTCGCGTTCGAAGACATCGATGAATGTTCCACCGATGATTTTCCGCTTGGCTTCCGGATCACTCACACCCGCCAACCCGTCCATGAATTCATCTGCCGCATCAACCACAACCAGGTCGAGAGCCAGCGTATTGGTTGGTGAAAACGCAGCTTCTACCTCCTGCCGCTCGTTTTTGCGCAGCAGTCCGTTGTCGACAAACACGCACGTGAGCTGGTGGCCAATGGCGCGGGACAGAAGCGCCGCCACAACACTCGAGTCCACACCGCCGGAGAGTCCGAGCAACACCCGGTCCTTGCCAACCTGTCGTCGGATCTGGGTGATGGCGTCCTCAACGATGTTGCTGGCGGTCCAGAGACCATCACACCCCGCAATGTTCCGGGCGAAATTCGCAAGCAGACGATGCCCATCCCGTGTGTGCGTGACTTCAGGGTGAAACTGCACGCCATACCAATGGCGGACAGGATCAGCCATGGCCGCAATGGGGGCACTGGGTGTGCTGGCAATGCAGCTGAAACCCGGTGGCAGATTGGTGACCTTGTCACCGTGGCTCATCCAGACCGGCAAGGTATTGGCAGCACAAAATTCCTTATCGATGAAGAGTGCGCTGTCTGCTTCCTTGTGAATCAGCGCATGCCCGAATTCCCGGACTGCACTGCTTTCAACGATCCCACCCAGTTGGGCAGCCATCGTCTGCATGCCGTAACAGATGCCGAGGATGGGCACACCAAGCTCGAATACAGCCTGTGGAGCACGGGGTGTGTACTGCTCTGTTACCGACTCCGGTCCACCAGAGAGGATAATGCCTTTGGGAGCAAAAGCACGCACCGCCTCGTCGGGCATGTCAAAAGGATGGATCTCGCAGTACACGCCCGCTTCGCGAATTCGGCGCGCGATCAATTGGGTGTACTGCGCGCCGAAATCGACGATCAGCAGCCGCTGGGCATGAAGGTCCTGTTTGGTCACGTGCCGCTCAACTCAAGGGATAATTGGGGGCTTCTTTGGTTATCGCAACATCATGCACATGGCTTTCCGCAATTCCGGCGCCACTGATTCGTACAAACTGCGGTCGTGTCCTCATTTCATCGAGATTGGCACACCCGGTATAACCCATCGCTGCGCGCAGCCCACCCATCAGCTGATGAACGATCGGACCGATCGGCCCCCGATACGGCACACGACCTTCGATACCTTCGGGAACAAATTTTCGGGCATCTCCCTCAGGCTCTTGAAAATACCGGTCGCTCGAGCCGTTCACTCCTGACATCGCGCCCAGTGAACCCATGCCACGATAAGCTTTGTAGGTGCGGCCCTGGAACAGTTCAACTTCTCCAGGTGCTTCGTCTGTACCCGCAAGCAGGCCACCGATCATCACCGCACTGGCACCGGCGGCAATGACCTTGGCGATATCACCGGAATACCGGATACCGCCATCGGCGATCACCGGTATGTCCTCTTCGAGGGCAACAGCAGCAGCTTCTGCCACCGCCGTGATTTGCGGTACCCCGATCCCGGTAACAATGCGTGTCGTACAGATTGATCCTGGGCCGATACCCACTTTGACTGCGTCCACTCCAGCGTCGATCAAGGCCCTCGCCCCGTCTGCAGTGGCGACGTTGCCGCCGATGACACTCATGTCGGGATAACACTGCTTGATCCAGCGCACACGGTCCAGCACCTTGCGGGAATGACCATGCGCGGTGTCGACCACCAGCACGTCGACCCCGGCCTCGACAAGTGCGTGCACACGAGCCTCGGTATCCTGACCCGTACCCACACTGGCGCCGACTCTCAGTCTCCCCTCACCGTCCTTGCAGGCGTTCGGGAAACGGCGGGCCTTGTTGATATCCTTGACGGTCACCATGCCCGTGAGTTTGAAATCATCGTTCACCAACAACACTTTTTCGATCCGGTGTTTGTGCAGCAGCGCGGTGATTTCATCGAAACTGGTGCCTTCTTGCGCTGTCACCAGGCGATCCCGCGGGGTCATGACATCACGGACCCGCGCGTCGAAGTTCTTTTCGAAACGGACATCGCGGCTGGTGATGATGCCGACCAGTTGTGTTCCTTCAACAACGGGCACACCGGAGATGGAGCGCTCCATCGTCAACTCGAGCAACTGGCGCACGGATTGATCCGGATGAATCGTGATCGGGTCCCGGATGATGCCAGATTCGAATTTCTTGACCGCATGCACCTCTCGGGCCTGCTGTTCAATTGGCATGTTCTTGTGGACGATACCGATGCCACCTTCCTGGGCCATGGCAATCGCGAGCCTGGACTCCGTGACCGTATCCATGGCCGAAGAAACGAGCGGTATGTTCAGGCTGATCTGTCGTGTCAGGCGGGTTTCCAGCTGGGTTTCGGACGGGAGCGTGTCTGAGTAGGCCGGAAGAAGAAGAACATCATCGAACGTGAGCGCTTCGCTCGCGATTCTCAACATTTTTTGGACCCCACAAAAATGGCAGTCTACCGATGCCGTCCTGACCTGTAAATTCCGCTGACTGGCGAACGTGTCACCAAGAGCCTGGTTGCGGCCGTTGCCAGGCTGCTGGCAACACGGTCAGTTCGGTACTACCATCGGGCACCAACACAGGCTTTTTGGACAGGGGATAACGATGCGACCTGCAGCATGGGTGTTACTGACGGCGTATCCGCTCTCCGGATTTGCGCACGAAGGGCATGGCACATTGTCGAACTCCGTGCTGCATCAGCTTGGCGAGCCTCAGCATGTTCTGCCTTTGCTCCTGATTGTCGTCGGCCTGCTGGCTGTCGTGCTGAAGCGGAAACTCGACAAAAACCGGTAGTCAGGACGGAGACTGCGCTGTCTCAATAACTGCGTGGCAATCCCAGTACGTTCTGGGCCACGAAGTTGAGCACCATGTTGTTGGAGATGGGCGCTGTGCGCCATAACCGCACCTCGCGCCACTTTCGCTCGATGTGATATTCACGGGCAAACGCAAACCCGCCAAAGGTCTGGAACGTCTGATCAGCGGCGTACCATGCCGCTTCAGACGCCAGGAACTTCGCGATATTCGCTGCCTCGCCGCAATCCTGAGCATTGTCGTACATGGCCGCAGCTTTGCGCACCATCATCTCTGCCGCTTCCAGCTGTGCGTAGGCAGTCGCCAGTGGGAACGCAACACCCTGGTTCTTGCCGATGGGGTTGCCAAATACGGATCGCTCTTTTGCGTAGTCGACCCCGCGGGTCAGGAAATAACGACCGTCACCGAGCGCTTCAGAAGCAATCAGTACGCGTTCGGCGTTCATGCCGGCGAGAATGTTCTGGAAACCCCGGCCCTCGACACCGACCAGTGAATCCGCAGGAATCACCATGTTGTCGAAAAAGACTTCAGTGGTGTTGTGATTGATCATGGTCTTGATAGGCCGGATCTCGCAGCCCTTGCCGCGCACCTCGCGCAGATCCACGAGAAAGGTGGACAGACCCTCGGTCCGTTTCTTGACCTGATCCACGGGCGTCGTGCGGGCCAGCAGCAGCATGAGATCGGATTGCAGGGCACGACTGGTCCAGATTTTCTGACCATTGACCACATAGGTATCGCCCCGCCGGTCGGCGCGAGTCTTCAGCTGGGTAGTGTCAGAACCGGTGGTTGGCTCGGTGACCCCAAACGCCTGCAGTCGCAGGGCACCCGATGCGATGTCGGGCAGATACTTCGCTTTCTGTTCGTCCGATCCGTAACGCAATACCGTTCCCATCGTGTACATCTGCGCATGACATGCCGCGGCCGAACAACCAGTGGCATGGATGGTCTCGAGAATCACCGACGCAGCCCGCAAGGGCAGCCCTGCCCCGCCGTAGGCTTCCGGGATGAGTGCTGCGAGATAACCCGATTGTGTCAGCGCGTCGACAAACGCATGCGGGTACTCGGCTTTTTCATCCAGCTCCTGCCAGTAGGTGCCCGGAAACCCGCCACAGATACGACGCACCTGCTCGCGAATGTCGGAATAATCGAGACCATAATCGAAACTGAACATAGCGGCGGGTTATCTCCCGATTGCCTGGTTGACGGGTTGTTCCATGGGCTCTTTCACAGCCGCAGCAGCCACCGCAGGCTCATGCTGGATCAGCGAATTATAGAAGAGCCCAAATCCGGTATTGGTCACCGTGCCGCTGATCAGACCATCGTCATCACATCGGGCGGCCAGTGCCAGCAAGCGTTCAAACGTCTGGCGAAAGTTCATCGAGTGCTTCCGACGAATTTCCGTGCCATAAAAGACGTGGGCCCGTCGATCCCGCAGCGGCATGGTGTTGGAAATGAACTCACGCACAAACACCTCGTTGTCACCTGTGGACAGCGCGTGCAACAACTCGCCAATCCGTTCATCGGTAACGATGTTGCCTTCTGAGCTGCCGAAGGCCGAGATGAACTGCATCGCGTTGATCATGCCCAACTGCTTCTTGACGTTGTCAGCAATCTTGAAAAAGGCTTCCTGACGGGCATTGATCTCCATCGCTGCCATCGCCTCGGCCTGTTGCTGCGCCTGTAACATGGACTGACGCATCACTTCGGTGTTATCGGCAAGTTCCTTCTGCTGGATGAACATGCCGATCACCAGCCACATGAAAGCCAATGGCGCAAAAGCGCCTTCCAGAAAGCCGCCGATTTCATCAATGTGCAAATCCCGCAGGTTGGCTGGCTGGAGATGGAAGTAGATCAATCCCCCCGCAATCCAGCCGAGAGTCACGACGGCCCCCAGCATCACGCGCCAGTCAATCAGCTTCAGGCGTTCAAACAGCGTCAGCTTGTGCATCGACCCAGTTTAACCCGTGGTCACCGTCCGGCGTAAACTGCCGCCGATGCAAGCTGCAAACACCAGAACGCTGTTCCTCGAAGGGCCGATCCTGCCAACCCTGCTTACCCTGGCGGCGCCCAATGCGCTCGCTTTCCTCGTCCAGGCCGGTGTGAACATGACCGAGGTCTGGTACGTCGGCCAACTGGGTACCACATCCCTGGCAGCAATGGCCTTCATCTTTCCCGGTTTCATGCTCGTGCAGATGCTGGCCGGTGGTTCATTTGGTGGCGCGACAACAAGCAGCATTGCCCGTGCTCTGGGTGCGGGGGACATCCTCAGGGCCAATGCGCTCATCTGGCATGCACTGGCGCTGGTCGTCTGTGCGGGGGTGTTTTTTGCTGTCCTCTTCTGGCTTGCCGGACTCTCCGCATTGCAGATGCTTGGTGCAGAAGGGCCAGTCCTGGAAGAAGCCTGGTTGTACGGGGCCATCGTGTTCAGTGGCGCCGTAGTCATCTGGGGCTCCGCACTCACCACCAGCTGCATACGAGGCACCGGCAACATGCGTTTCCCGGCGATACTGATGATCGTCAGCGCCATCATCCAGGTCCCGCTGTCGGGAGGCCTCATCCTCGGCTGGTTCGGCCTGCCGAAACTGGGATTGGTGGGCGCTGCAATATCCAATCTGACGGTCGGCAGCATCACGACCCTGGTGGCCCTGGCGACCCTTGCCTGCACCACCAATGCGGTGCGCCTGACACGTGTGCATCTGCGGCTGCGCTGGACCCTCTTCAAGGACATTCTTCGTGTTGGTGCGCTGGCAGCGTTCTCTCCTGTTTTCACCATCCTGACCATCTCGACCATCAATGCGCTGATCGTCTCGTTTGGCACCGCCACGGTCGCCGGTTACGGCATCGGTGCCCGACTCGAATTCCTGCTGGTACCCATGGTGTTTGGCTTTGGCATGGCCATGAACGCCATGGTTGGCATGAATGTCGGCAGCAGAAACCTTGCGCGGGCCGAGCGAATTGCCTTCATCGGCGGGCTCAGTGCAGCCGCGATCACCGGGGTCATCGGGATCACCCTCGCCATTTTCCCGCATGCGTGGATGAGTTTGTTTACCAGCGATCCAATGGTCGCTACAGAAGGCGCAAAATACCTGCGACTGTCCGGCCCGGTATTTGCGTTCCAGGGACTTGGCCTTGCACTCTATTTTGCCTCACAAGGGGCGGGTACCGTGATCTGGCCGGTGATCGCCAACTTTGTCCGTTACGTGGTGGCTGCAGGTGGAGCCACCCTTTGTGTGCATGTTTTTGTCACCCGCGTCGAGTGGGTATTTGCCATGGTCGCACTGGGCATGGTTCTCAATGGGTTGGTGACGGCTGCGGCGATCCACTTCGGTGCCTGGCAGCGGCACCATCGAACCTCAGCACCGGCAACATGAACACAAAACCGATCGCGATGCAGGCGCAGGCGAAGTATCCATTCAGCAGAAAGCTGTCACCAAGGTCACGTACATAACCGCCGGCAAACGGTGCCAGCGCTCCACCCAGCAGAACAAAGGCAGCATGTGCGCCAGCCAGTGTTCCCGTGGTATCGAAACGCGACAGTACGCCAAGCAGGATCGGTAACAAGGCCGTAGGTAACGCTCCGAACAGTGGTGCGGCGATGTAGAAGGGCCAGGCGGTTGTGGTACTTGCTACCACGAAACAGGCAATCAGCAGACCACTGACAATCACGATCATGGGTACCAGCGGTCTCATTCGTGCACCGATGAAACCGGCAACCAGTGGTGCGGTTATCCCCACCAGAGCGCCAACCATGAACACATAGCCGATCGTGGTCCCGGAGAGGCCGAGCTCACGACCCACACGAACCAGGAAAATACCCAGCGTGCCATGACCAAAAAACATGAAACCCAGTGCCCACAAGGCTATCCAGCCTATGCGCCCCGGTGACTGCTTCGTACTTGCAGACCGCTGGCTGTTGTCATGTACCGATGGCACACCACGAACAAAGAGAAACGCCAGCAGACCACAGACAATGTAAACGATGTACAGACCGTCCAGTTCGTCGTAGGTCCAGCCGCTACTGCCCGACCGTGCATTGAGCTCTACATGCCAGTTCAATGCCCGTGGCAGCACATAGGCCATGAACATGCCCATTGCCCCGACAGCGGAGTTGATCACACCAAACGTCGCTTCCGGCGAAGACGATCTGGCTGCTGTCGCCATGCTGGTGGCCGAAACAGCGCCAAGTGCCAGTCCCGTGGGGATTCGCATCAAGAGGAGCGAGAACACGTCCGATGCGAGCATCGACATGAGATTGCCGACCAGAATCAGCGAGATGCCAAAGACGTAGATCCGCTGGGTTGGCCAACGACCGGCAAAACGGGCAAACGTCAGTACCCCTGTTGCGATCGCGCCAAGTTCGGCGGATGCAACCAGGCCCGCCGCAGAATTGGTCGTGCCATAAGCCAGCGCGATGGCATCAACATTGAACGCCATCCCCAGTGACGCGGCAAAAGCGAGCAGCAGCACTGCCGTCAACGCGGTCAATTGCCACGCGGAAAACTGAATACCCATACCAGGAACGCTCCAGATTAAAAAACTGTCAGGGTCGAAAGGTCAGTTCGCGAACCGACATTTCGGTGGCGGCCTTGCCACGCACCCGCAGCCCCAGGACTCGAGTGTCCTGATTCAACTGCCGGTCGATTACAGTCAGCCTGTCATCCCAGAAAATCGGTCGACGGAACTGCACCTGCGCAACCATGGAATGCACGGGATGGTGCGACCACAGAAGGGCGGTCAGGTAATGCACACCCATACCTCCGCCAATGATCGGCGCACGGAATCCAGCCCGACGCGCCGATTCTTCTTCGTGATGAATACTGTTACCCGAGGACGAATAGGCCTTGACCTGTGCGGGGGTCAGTTCGTACTCGGTGCCAGCAGTCAGCGTGTCGATATCGTCGAGCAGTGAAATCGGTCGGTCGCCAATGCCACGAGTGTTACCGGCTTCAGCATGAGGTTTGAGAGATTGACGAGAGGCCTCGATCACGGTTTCACCGGCCGCCGTTTCAAATCGCACCACGGTATGCACCACACGCCCTCGTGGCACTGGTTCGACCGCAGTTATGCCACCAAGAGCAGTCAACGACTCGCCGAGCGCCAGCGGCCGATGCTGCACCAGGTGTTGAGCGAGATTGACGTTACCCTCGGCGCTGATCCCGCTCTCGATGCCAGCATGAATGGCCAGCCCGATAAAAAACGCCGGGTCTGCAACCTCTCCAAATACCCTGGCATCAATGCCGCAGGCGGTCAGCTTCTCGCGCTGGTGTGCAGCCGTGATCTCGACCGGCATCGGTCGGTAGCAGAAACCCGGATATGGATCGATCCACTCTACCCTGTCCACCTGGTACTCTCTCCACCCCATTCCTCTGCGACGAACTGTGGGGCTGCAGTCTTCAAGACGCAATGTTTGGTCATGGGAGTCTGCTCGGAAGAAGCTGTGCAGTTGCGTCTGCGGCAGCGCAGGCTTCTGGATGCAAGCGGGTCTTGATACATTCCAGATCAGAATGTATTGGTGTCCGCTCATTCCAACGAAGTTGGGTTAGAGTGCGCGCCTCTTTCCTTCCGGCCACCTGAGGATCCACCCATGACCTATTCACAGCACGTTGAAGATGTACGGCATCTACTCACGCAGAAGGGCCACGAATGGCGGGCCATCAAGCCGGATTTTGTTGCCCGGATGCGACTGCAGAACCGGTTCCGCACCGGCCTCGACATCGCCCGGTACACCGCCGACATCATGCGCAAGGACATGGCGGACTATGACAAGGATCCTGGCAGGTACACCCAATCCCTGGGTGCCTGGCACGGTTTTGTTGCCCAGCAGACGATGATGTCCGTCAAGAAGCACTTCGGCTCGCTCGACAAACGATACATCTATCTGTCCGGTTGGATGGTCGCCGCCCTGCGTTCCGAATTCGGCCCGCTGCCAGACCAGAGCATGCACGAAAAAACTGCGGTGCCGGCCCTGATCGAAGAGATCTACACGTTTCTCAAACAAGCCGATGCACGCGAACTGCGGAATCTGTTCGCAGAACTCGACGAGGCACGTGCCAAAGGCGCGAACGTCACGCAGATCATGGCGAAGATCGACAATTTCCAGACTCACGTCGTACCGATCATCGCCGACATCGATGCCGGTTTTGGCAACGAAGAGGCGACTTACCTGCTCGCCAAGAAGATGATCGAGGCCGGCGCCTGTGCCATCCAGATCGAGAACCAGGTGTCTGATGCCAAACAGTGTGGACACCAGGCCGGCAAGGTCACCGTTCCGCATGAGGACTTTGTGTCCAAACTGCATGCAATTCGGTATGCATTCCTCGAGCTTGGTGTCGACAATGGGATCATCGTGGCACGCACCGACTCTCTGGGTGCAGACCTCACACAGAAAATTCCGGTCGCACAACGTCCCGGCGACCTCGGCCACAAGTACTGCGATTTCCTCAAGGCGACGCCGGTGAAAAATCTGTCGGAACTGAGGGAAGGCGATATCACCATTCATCAGAACAGCGTGCTCTGCAAGCCGGAACGGCTTGACAATGGTCTCTACGCGTTCCGCGAAAACACAGGTGTCGACCGTGTTGTACTCGATTGCATCACCAGTCTTGAGCATGGTGCAGACCTGCTGTGGATCGAAACCGAAAGCCCGAACCTCAAACAGATTGGCGCCATGGTCGACGAAATCCGCAAGGTCAGACCGGAAGCCAAACTGGTCTACAACAACTCCCCATCCTTCAACTGGACGCTCAAGTTCCGGCAGCAGGTTTATGGCGAGTGGAAAGCAGCCGGCAAGGACGTCAGTGCCTACCCCGATCCGAAACAATTCGAAAAAGGGCTTATGGATGTGAAACTGGACGACAGCGAACTGGCACTGGAAGCAGATCGTCTGATCCAGAACTTCCAGGCCGATGCAGCGCGCCACGCGGGAATCTTCCATCACCTGATCACCCTGCCGACGTATCACGAAACCGCATTGGGCGTAGACCTGCTCTCCGAAGGTTACTTCGGCGCCATGGGCATGCTGGCTTACGTGAAAGGTGTGCAACGTCGTGAAATCCGTCGGGATCTCGCCTCGGTGAAACACCAGGATCTGGCCGGCTCCAACATCGGTGACGATCACAAGGAATACTTCCTTGGCGAAAAAGCACTGCTTGCAGGTGGCGCTGCCAACACGATGAACCAGTTCTAGTTCATTGCTGCAGATCCACGATCAGCAGACTTAGCAGAAGGCCCGGCTTGCCGGGCCTTTTTGCATCTGCTCCGGAGATCTCACCTCGAGCGCAGCCAATCGGCTCGCGCGAGCCACCCCTCAATCGCCTCGCTGGCAAGTTCATGACCCTCCGGGCTCGGATGGGTGGGGTCGTCCGGGTCATTACGCAGGTCAACCAGCCCACGGCGTTGGAACACGCCCAGCAGGTCGAGCACCGGCAAGTGCAGCCGCATCGCCTCATGCGCAATGATTGCGTGGGCAACCTGATGGGGATATCTGCCCTCCGGGTCGGTTTCCAGCCAGGGAAACACCACGATCAGCACGCGAAAACCATGGGTGTCGCGAAGTTGGGCAAGCTCGGTAAAGGCGTTTCGCAAACGGCCAACACGGTCTTCATCCCGATACCAGGCAGAAGGCAATTGTTCGGCAGCATCCTCAAGCAGAGCACGCAGTTCGTGTTCATCAGAACCGATCACATCGATCTGGGCGCCATAGCGTGTACGGAAGGCCTCGGGTTCATTCGCCGCCGCCTCGAATCGGCGACCCTGCAGACGATCAAGCAACACCAGTATCAGCTGTCCGAGTCGACTGGCCAGCAGCCAGGATTGTTCCGAGTAGGTGCGCATGCGTTCCAGATATTCAAGATTGGCAGACACCACGCCTGCATCGTTGAGGCAGAACCCGACGATCACCAGCTGGGAATCAAGCGGTACGCCATGCCTCTTGAAGACGGCCACTTCCTGCAAGGTGTCATAACCGCTGAGCGAGAGGTTCTGTACATCAAAACGATGATCGCGTCGTCGAAGGGACCGACGCAACCGATCAGGGAAGGCGGTATTGGCAGGTAATTCACTGCCAAAACTGATGGAGTCTCCCAGCACGACAATCCGTCGCACGTCATCCGCCTGACTCGGCTCCGGACTGCGAAAACCAAGCGAGTTCGCTTGCACATCCGTCTTGAATGCACGGCCTTCACTGCCTGGGATGAGTTCGTAGGCAATGTCCCCATCACTCGACTGCCGGAGCACAAGATCCTTGCCCGCTGCCATCGCTTTCAAGGGCTCGTACCCGAGCCATCGAAGCGCGCCTTCAACAAGCAGTCCGGAAACCACCAGACTTGCCAGGACCAACAGCAGGTTGGCAAGCCGGTGGTTCACACACTGACCGGGGTTCAGCCCTTGGCGCGCGCGCGCGCCAAGGCAGGCCGTGAATAACAGGCCGTCGCCCAGCGTTTGATATTCGCGTGGTGCGAATAGTCGTGCTGCACCATGTCCAGCAGCAGCATCACCGCGGCAACGTTCAGATCCGCAACGCTGAAACTTTCTCCCAGCAGACAGGGTTTCCTGGCCAGTTCCTGATCAAGCACCTTGAAGGGGCGCTCAAGGCCTTTGGCCGCATTATCGATCATGGATTGATCCCGTTTGTCTGCCGGTACGAACAATCGCTGGATGACGATCTGCATCTGCAGGGGTTCAATTTCGCTGATCGCCCAGACACTCCATTGCCACGCCCTGGCTTCTCCCGCTGCATCCCGGGGATACAGATCGCCGCCATAGGTCTTGGCGAGATAGAGGTTGATCGCCATGCTCTCGAACAACACCAGATCACCGTCCACCAGCGCCGGAATCCGACCGTTAGGGTTGACGGCTGCGAAGTCCGCGGAGGTTTTGCTGTCGCGGAAATGTTGCGGCACATGTTCGTAGTCGATGCCAGTTTCTTCAATACCCCAGATCGAGCGCAGTGCGCGCGATCCGGAGATGCCATAGAGCTTTCTCGCCATGACCGATTACCCTCTTTCCCGGTAACCGGGCGGACGTTTGCCATGTTCATCGAGGACCTTGAACTCTTCGCCAAGATCTTCAACCCACTGGATGGTACTCGTGCGATCCATCAGCTTGTCCTTGGCCATCAGCATGGCGACCACACACCGACCCACAAACAGCGGCGTCTGTGACTGCGAAAGGTCCATGCCACGTTCCTTGGCTGCATCCTGGATGAACTCGGTACTGACCGAACCGGGATACAGAGCCATTGCGGCAATCCCCTTCGGCTTGAGTTCGATACCCATGTCAGCAGTCAGGCGATCCAGACCCGCCTTGCCCGCGCCATAGGAGCAGGAAAAGTGATAACTCTGACCACCCGGTGACGACACGTTCACGATTGCGCCACCCGGTTCTGCCTTGAACAGCCACTGCGCGGCGTACCAGCTCGCCACGTAGTGCGCACGCATGCCGATACCCACCTGATCATCATAAATCTGGATCGGATGATCCCAGAAACCACCGCCCCACGCCGGCGGACTTGGAATCTTGTAGACATTGTTGATGAGGTAATCGATGTGGCCTGCCTCGCGCCCGACTTGCTCAAAGACCCTGGCAATCTGTGCGTCCACCGCATGATCACACTGGATCGCGATGCCTTTTCCACCCTTCTCCGTGACCTGACGGGCGGTGGTATCGATCGTTCGCTCCCCGCTGCCGGTGGTGCGGCCGGTCACATAAACCGTCGCCCCCTGCTCGCCGAGGGCCAGGGCGATGCCCTTGCCGATACCCCGGCTGGCGCCGGTGACCACGGCCACCTTGCCTGTCAACTCTCCCATTAACTTCTCCTTCAGGACGCCATGCGGTCCAGTCGTTGATGAATGATGTTCTCTGCTTGCGCCATGATACGTGACACCAGCTCCTTGCAGCTTGGAATGTCGTGGATGAGCCCCTGACTTTGCCCAACCGTCCAGATTCCGCCATCGGTGTCCCCCGCGCCCAGCACGTTGGCCCGACCACGTACACCTGCCACCAGCTCACGCACGTCGTCGATGGTCCTGGTGGCATCCTGCTGAATTCGTACCACTTCCTCAGAGATCGAATTTTTTGCCACTCGCGAAGTATTACGCAGCGTGCGATTGATCAGCAGCGTATCCCGCTCCGAATTGCTGACAATCTGATGTTGGACGTTTTCGTGGATCCGCGCCTCGACGGTCGCCATGAAACAGGTCCCCATGTTCACACCGTCCGCCCCCAGTGCCAGCGCTGCGATCAGGCTGCGTCCGTCCGCCATGCCGCCGGAGGCGATCACCGCAATCCCGACCTGGTCACAGGTGGATGGCAGCAGCACCATGATCGTAACGTCGTCTTCACCAGGGTGACCGGCGCACTCGAACCCTTAGATGCTGATCACGTCCACGCCAATCCGTTCAGCGGTGACAGCATGACGCGCAGAGGTGCATTTGTGGATTACCTTGACGCCATTGTTCTTGAAATCAGGCAGGTGCGGCTCGGGATTGCGGCCAGCGGTCTCGACGATCTTGACGCCCCCTTCAATGATGGCGCGACGATATTCATCGTAGGGAATCGGATTCAGTGACGGCAGGATCGTCATGTTCACGCCAAAGGGTGTGTCGGTCAGTTCGCGGGTACGCGCGATCTCTTTCAGCAGATCTTCGGCCGAGCTGAACATGTGTGCGGTGATAAAGCCCAGCGCGCCGGCATTGGCCACCGCAGCCACCAGATCAGCATCGCCAACCCCGGTCATTCCTCCCATGACGATGGGGAACTGGGCACCGAACATTTCCGTGAGCCGGGTCTTGATCATTTGCGAGCCTCCTGGTGTTGCGAGCCTCCTGGTGTTGCGAGCCTCCTGGTGTTGCGAGCCTCCTGGTGTTGCGAGCCTCC
>Ga0105050_10002405_pt1 | contig 26874 bp, 36 predicted proteins | sample FRY01_FD_78088 | JGI IMG/M metagenome (GOLD analysis project Ga0105050, IMG submission 78088) | Freshwater microbial communities from Lake Fryxell liftoff mats and glacier meltwater in Antarctica - FRY-01 | ecosystem: Environmental > Aquatic > Freshwater > Ice > Glacier meltwater ...
TCCGCCGAGACTGCTTTTTGGACTCCCATTGGACGCAGGAGTAGATGCCTCAAAAAATCCCCCATTCTGGACAGATGCCACTAAAATCCGAGAAGAACCATTCAATGCTTCACCAAACTTCTTCGCGATGTGAAATCGGTCCAAAATATTCAGCGTCTGCGTTGCGCGACGCTTCAGCACCTTCAGGTAAGCAGGCCACATGTCCGTGCAGGCGAACTTGATGCCCGCGATCATGGGCTTGTCCAAGATGTCAAAGAATCCGTTCAGGCTGGCTTCCGTGCGATCCTTCGCGACGTACAGCAATCGCGTCGCACTTCCGTTACTTCGGATTTGGCCACAATGCGATAAACCTGACGGCAATGAGAGCAGCATCAGGCGCATTACTCATCGGTTTTTACCCACAGATTCCGCCGAAAAGCCTTTTTTTGAAATACTCTCTCGGATGCTTCGCTAACATGAGCGTGTCCTTCCCATGCTCCACGCGGCGGTGGTTGGCACCGATAACTAAGCACGCATCATCATCCACACTTCGCCTTGCCCACCGGCACTTCGATCCCCAAGGCTGCGGCTCACGGGATGTGCTAAGGCGTTAGAAATCTCCGGTGCATCATATTTTAAGTCCGTCGCCAACAGTCGCATCACCGCGAGGTCCTGGAGGCGCGGAGAGCCAAACATGACGGGATCAAGAATGGCAGGGCAGCCCAAGATGAGTGTACCTCGCTTCATGCCGGCGGCCACATATTTACCCGCTTCGTGGCCCACCACGATCGTACCGGCAACCATGTCGCTGGCCACCGCATCGCCACAACTTCCAGCGACCACAATCGTGCCACGTCTCATCCGATGACCGACGTGATGACCCGCGTTGCCTTGTACAATCACTCGCCCTCCACTCATCCCACTTCGGCGACCGGACAAAGGGCCTCCGAGATAGTCACCGACGTCGCTGCTGACTTGAAGGATCCCTCCTCTCATTTGGCAACCGACGTCACGGGACGCGTTTCCCCGAAGTTCGATGTGACCACCTCGCATGTGGGTCCCCAATCCGGCACCCACATCGCCCTCGATCAACATCGAACGGCGTCTCCAACCAAAGCCGATGCGATGTAAGAACGGCACATCACCAATGATTACAATCCGGTCATCGTTCCGCTTTACGATTCGGAACAACTCACCGGCAAGAACGGTTTGCGATGGTGTTGATGCAGTTAAAGCCAGCTGGTTTGCTTCTTTTTCGTTCGCGATCTCTTCCAGGCACGAAAGCGATGAAGCGTCCAAAGCGAGGCTTGGCGGTTTGATCAAATGCAGTTCCCATCCCGTCATCAGAACAACTCTCGCAAATAAATGTGGTGTCGCCCGAGCTTCCCGCCGTAATTGCCGGCCGTCACACCGACCAAGCCGTCGGTACCCACCGCATCGCAAGCGGCGACAATTCCCAAACGCATGGCTTCTGCGATCCGCTCGGGTGACATTCCATCGATGACCACTTCCAAAATCGCTTTTACCTCGTCACCAAAAGGTTGAGCAACCAATCCAGCGAGCGACGGACAAAAGGTTTCATTCGTCGAAGCAACCAGTCCTGAATACTTGGAACCAACCTTGCTACCGCTTCGCGTGGCTCCCCCAGGAAAAGGCGTGATGACTCCTGGAAGCATTGCGATCGCGGTCGTCGCAGCACGGCACGACTTGGCAACGGCGTCGAGCGATCGTCCAAGCAGTAGGAAATTACCGCCGCCAACCGCATCAACCCGGGCGGTATCTTCCTCACAAAGAAACTCGCCATCCATTACCGGAATTCGCCAGTACCTACGTCCCGCGATCGATTTGCTGATTTGAAATCCGTCACCGAAGTAACGCAGCGAATTACCCAACGGGATTCGTTTGTCACCAGCAAGACCCGCGAACAACGATGTGGTTGGACAGGTCAATACACATTGACCCGCGCGGCGCGGAATCTGTTTCTCCAGCTCTTTTCCCGACACGGCAAAGGCAAGGACCGCGACGCCAGGACGACCATCGGGCGTTTGATCGGCGCCTAATTCACACTCAATTGCCATCTCGATTCCACAGGCAATCACGCTGGTCGCAAACCCCGCAAAGGCAATCGCTGCATCGCGAGCCCAATCAAGCGTGTGCGCGGTGATCACTACCCGCGTTGCCTTCATATCAAAGGCTTCGGCGAACGTGTCTTCCACGGGAACGCCAGCCACCGAAATTGCCGCTGAGTTTGTCATCGCGATACCGCCTGATCGAATCGCTCGTTGCAGGGATGCGTGACCGCATGGGAACCAATTTGATTCGCCAATTCATCATCGGAAATGATCAATCGGTCCATTCGAAACGATGCCGATTCGGCGTGCATCGCAGCGAGGCGAGGAATGGACGAAGCATCAAAACTCGGTCGGACGGTGTGCGTGAACTTTTGCAACATCGACCAATCATGCGCGGCAGATTCGTTTGACTTTAAATCGATCTGCCTTCCTCGACGGATCATCATTCGTGGCTGCTTGAACATCTGCTCGCGATTTGATTCGTCTTCATAGACAACCACATCTGCCACCGCACCCGGTGCAAGCGTTCCCAGGTTTTCAAGGCCGAGCAGCTTCGCAGGCGCCGATCGCGTCATGACGGCAATATCTTCAAGCGTGTACTCTCGCGTCAATCCGCGAAGCTGACTGGATGCCGCGGCGTCAGGGTTGATTTCGTCGAGAGCCGTTTCGCGGAACGATCGATCCATCAACAAGCGGATCAAATGCGGGTAGCTGGTAAACGGCGCACCATTGGGATGATCCGTTGTCAAGAAAACTCGCGAAGGATCATCGACCATCAAAAACAGTTCTAAGCCGATCGCCCACTGCAACGAATGCACAAACTGCTTGTCACGATATCGAAAGGGAACGGCTCCGCAGCCAGCCTCACATTCGATGTCGATCAACACCGACTTTCGTGGTTTCGCAAAACGCATGTTATCGTATTGGTGCATCGTATCGCCGCTGACGGTGACCGTTTGGCCAAACATGATTTGGCCTACATCGATCGTCACGTTGGGATGATCGTGCAAGGCCTTTACCAGTTTCGTCGCCGCAGATGAAAACCGTTTCTTCCCATCGTTTCCATAGCTGTGAAATTGCGCATGCGTTAAATGAATTGGATGACCATCGGCAGCGCGAATGGTGGCAAGCGTACTGTCAATGTTTCCGGGAACGCCGAGGTTGCTGCAGTGCACGTGCAGTGGATGCGGCAAACCGATTTGTTGCACCGCTGCCGCCAGCGAGCGAAGCACCTGCCCCGGCGTTACGCCCCAACGTGGATGCGGCGTATCGACATCCATCGCGCGAATGCCGAACTTGAATGCGTCGATGCCACCTGCGTTAACAACCTTAACGCCGATCGCCTGAGTCGCGGTAATCATCCATGCGACGTAGTCGTTGATGAATGATTGGGGAGCCGACTCGGAGAGCATTCGCAGCAGCACGGCTTCGTTACCAAGCAACACGTAAGCGCCTGTATCGAGGTGCGGCGTGTCAGCCATTTCGGCGTGAGCTTGTCTTGCGTTGCAAGCGATCATCGCCGGTTCAAACGCCGCGCTGTAACCCATCGATGCGTAGGCGTTCCCGGTTGCCAATGTCGTTGGGAGAAAATCACACGGCCGTTGCTCGGGCAAAAGCATCCGTGCGATGGTCATCTTGCCGCCTCCGATATGAGTATGCAAATCGATTCCGCCCGCCATCAACACACAATTTCGAACATCAACCGACGTTGCGGCCGAAGCCTGTCTTGCGTCCAGGCTCTCAGAATCGACAATCCGATCACCGTCGATCCAGACGTCACGATGCACGTCGTGTTCACCCATTGCCGGGTCAAACACTCTCCCGCCAATGAGGCGTGTGATAGTCGACAAATTTTAGCCTGAAAAATGACGTGAGATGTTGAACAACTAATTATGGGCTCTTGCGACTCGCGGGCCCACTGCCTTGCTCAGGCATCGTGAACCCCGAAGCAAACCGGTTTGATCCTACAAACCGGTCGGCGAACATTCACAGCGTTCCTTCGAAACGCTGCTTAAGGATCGTGTGAAAAATAAGTGTCAGGTCTCTTTTGTGCGAAGCATTCGAGGGGCCAGTTCCTGGCAAAAGAGATCTGACACTATTTTCCCGCTCACTGCTAAATAAGTGAGTCAAGCTCTGCGGTCAATGTGGCGAAACGCTGGAGCGTCGTCTGAATGGGCTTGGGGCTGGTCATATCGACCCCCGCTCCCTTGAGCAAATCGAGCGGATCTTTGCTGCATCCGGCTGACAAGAAGCTTAGGTAATCCGCCAACTCCGCAGCACCACCTTCAAGCACTCGTCGCGACAATGCCACCGCGGCACTCAAACCGGTTGCGTACTTGTAGACATAGAAGGCTCGATAGAAGTGGGGGATGCGAAAACATTCAAGCTCAAGCACAGGATCGATCGTAAAACTCGGCCCAAAATACGCATCGAGCAATTCACGGTAAACCGCTCGCAACGACTTTACGGTCAACGGTTCTCCCGCTTCGGCCATCTCGTGCGTTCGCTTCTCAAACTCTGCAAACATCGTCTGGCGAACGACGGTCCCCCGAATCCCATCAAGCTCATTATTGATCAAATAAGCTCGCTCGCGATCGTCGGCAGCGTTGCGGAGCAAGTGATCCGCTAACAACTGTTCATTAAACGTGCTCGCAACTTCGGCGACAAAAATTGTGTAACTGTAATACTGAAATGGCTGGCTTCGCGACGAATACCAACTGTGCATCGAATGGCCAGCTTCATGTGTAAGCGTGAAAACATCATTCAGCACCTCATCCTTAAAATTCATTAAGATATAGGGATCACCGTCGAAGGAACCGCATGAAAATGCGCCGCTTTGCTTCCCGCGATTTGGATAACGATCGGACCATCGCCCACGCAAACCTTCCTCGAGGACTCCCGTGTATTCCGAACCAAGCGGCGCGAGTGATTCCAAGACCACGTCAACCGCCCGATCCCATGTGTGATGTTTTTTGACACCGCTGAGGATCGGCACATAGGTGTCGTAGTGGTGAAGGGAATCGAGATTCATTTTGCGTCGACGAAGTTCTAGATACTCATGAACGGCAGGCAGCGATGCTCGCACGGACTGTATCAAGTTGTTGTAAACGTCTTCAGGCACATTGTCTGGAAAGAGCGACGAAGTAAGACTGCTGGGGTAGTTCCGTGCCCTTGCATAATAAACGTCTCGGTGAACCGTTCCGGAAAGCGTCGCGCAAAGCGTATTTTCGTGATCAGCGAATTGTTTATAGTATTGATCAAATGCTTTGCGCCGCACACCACGATCAGGACTTATGAGCAACTGACTGAACGTTGCATGCGACAACTCCAGACGTCGCCCTTCGTGGTCTTCGATCTCGCCAAAACGCAAGTCCGCGTCGTTAAGCTTGCGAAACGCGTCACCCGCCGCCATCGCCATCTCGCCTTGCATGGCGAGCAATCGTTCTTCGCCATCACTGAGTGTATGCGGCCGGTACCGCGTCAAACGCTCTAACTGAAGGCAATAAACCGCCAAGCGATCGTCCGACATCAATTCCGCCATTCGCGATTCAGAAATCGCGAGCAGTTCTGGTCGCATGTAGCTTGTCTCTTGCGCCGCACGAACCGAAAGGTTCTGGAAGCGAGACTTCATCGCCTGAAAATCGCTATTGCTCTGGTCTTCGGTCGTCTTCAAAAACGCATAAGTTCCCAGTCGCTCCGCCAGGCGATCAAACTCGCTATCGAAATTAAGTGACGCGGCCAGCACCTCCGCTGATTCCGCCAATCGTCCACGATAAGCCGCAAGCATTGCAAGCTTGTCGGACAAAACCTTGAAATCAACCTCCCAGGCTAGCGCGTCGACGTAGAGGCTTGATAAATCCCACGTATCGCTCATCAGAACTTCGGAACGATCTGGAAGTGTGGTTGTGCTCATCAGCAAGTAGAATCCCAATAGTTATTGACGGCGTCGCTAACCAATGACGACACTTTCAAATTGTAACGCGATCGATAAGGCGTGAAACGTAGCCAGGTTGGTTCCAGGGGTCGAACAAAGCCTCTTATCGCGAGTAAACTAAGTGCACACTAAATTGCACTAAACAAGTGCTCCGCAGTTCTTCACGCCAAAAAATTCTCCACTGAAACGATCACGATGCTCCAAGTCCGTTGCCAAAAATGCGCCACTGTCTTGGCTATCAAGCAGGCCCCCACATCGGGAAAAATGAAATGCCCTAAATGCAATGCCGTTATCTCAACCACCAGCGCGCTGTCGGCTAGTGCGCCGCCTGCGTTTTCTCCAAACCCGAACATAACTCAAAGCGAAATCGACTTTCGCGGAATTCCTTCGCAGTCCATCGCTACCCCAAGCGGAAATTTTCCTGTTCACACACGCCACCGAGTTTACGACGGACCGATCACACTGGATCCCATACCTGAACCAAAAGTAGAAGAACCTACCAAAGGCAATGGTCACTCACACGGCGCCATCTCACAACCACAGAAGGCATCCAACAAAACTGCTGGAAAATCAAATCGAACTCGCATGATTCTTGGAGTCGTGACATTCATGATTCTTTGTTCTATTTTCGGAGCCATCCTTTACTGGAAATTTGGTCCGACAGGAGGAAGCAATGCAACCAGCCCTACCCCGCCAAGCATTTAGTTGAAGGGGTTCCCACCATCTGAAACGACGATCTCGCACAACAGCAATCCTGCTCGCAGACACGCTTCAAGTGGCCTGTACGCCCTGACGTTTAGCGACTCGCGATCTGATGTCCTCAAAAACCAAAACGGGAGACCGCATCGCATCGATTCGCTCAACCACTCCATGCCCTGCATAGTACTGCAGCAACGGCGCGGTCTGCGTGTAAAACACTCGCAGTCGAGCCGCGATCGTGTCCGCTGTATCATCCGCACGATGCTCGATCTCAGCTCTCTTCAACATCCTCGAAATCAACTCTTCTTGATCGACTGCAAGATCAACGACCATCCCCACGGAATCACCATTGCCAGCAAGATGCTCATCCAAAAGCTGAGCTTGGACAATCGTCCGTGGAAACCCATCAAACAAACAACCGCCCCTGCAATCCGATTCCATCAGACGCTTCCTGACGATTCGCATGACCAAATAATCGGGAGCTAGACGACCGGCGTCTATGTAAGAAGAAACAAGCCGACCCAAGGCTGACTCTTTCCTGGCCCCGCGGAGCATCTCACCCGTCGAGAGGTGTGGAATCGACAAATAGTCCGTTAGCAACTTGCACTGCGTGCCCTTTCCAGCGCCTGGCGGCCCGATGAACACGATCCGCATCGACGTCTTTCAGTGTAACAAAACGCCTAGGGCGGTGACTGGACAGGTTTAATTGCTAGAACCGGGGTTGCTACCGGAGCCTTCCAGCATGCCGCGATAATTTCTCATCACCAAGTGGCTATCAATCTTCTGAATCAAATCAAAGGCAACGCTGACGGCGATCAACAGTCCTGTACCACCGTAAAATCCAGCTATCGAATAAGAAACCCCAAGAGATCCGTAAACAACCGTCGGGACAATTGCAACCAAGGACAAAAACGCTGCCCCAACGTAGGTGATACGAACCATAACCTTTTCAAGATAATCCGTCGTCCGTCTGCCTGGCCGGTAACCAGGAATGAACGTACCGCTCTCCTTCAAATTGTCAGACATCTCCTTAGGATTGAATGTAATCGCCGTCCAAAAATAGCAAAAGAAGAAAATCATCGCGATATACAGAAGGTTAAAGATAAACGATGACTGATCGTTCAACGTGCCACTCATGCGTGTGAACCCGTTGAACAACGTACTTCCCGTGGAAAAACTCTGGGCCAAAAATCCAAAAATCACACCAGGAATCATGAGCAGACTGCTGGCGAAAATTATCGGCATCACACCCGCTTGATTGATTCGCAAAGGAAGGTGCTGGCGACTGCCACCGTATACTTTACGACCGCGCGTAAACTTAGCACTCTGAGTCGGAATCTTTCGCTGGCCCATGGTAATAAAAACAACACCAAAAACCACACCCACAAACAACAACACCAAAACAATCAGCGTTTCGACACCCACCTGACCACGACTCAACCCCGTGAGTTCGACACGCATGTTCCGAATCAATTCATAGAGTGCCATCGGCATCTGTGCCAAAATCCCAGCCATGATCAAAAGACTAATACCATTGCCGATCCCATACTCGTCAATCTGCTCTCCCAACCACATCAGAAAGATCGTTCCGCAGGTCATGACCATGACTGCTACGACTTGCCAACCCCAATAAAGCCCATCACCGGTCGCATTAAGAAAATTAGGACTTATGTCACCGTAGCCGGTTTCCCCACCCGCCATGATCATGAATTTCAAATACATCCAACTCTGCACCAGACAGATAAGCACCGTCAGGTAACGGGTGTATTCATTAAGCTTCTTACGACCTGCTTCGCCTTCTTTCTTCAATTCTTCAAGGGGCTTGTAAACCGTCCCCAGCAATTGAAAAATGATAGACGCAGAAATATACGGCATGATCCCAAGACCAAAGATCGTGGCGTTCCGCAAGTCGCTAGCTGCGAAAAGACTAACTTTCTCTAGAAAGTTAGATGCTCCGCCACTAGAGGCTTGCAAATCGGTCGCTACCATCGGAAGTGGAATATGAAATCCAATCCGATAAATACCCAATAAAGCAAGCGTTAGGAAGATCTTCCGACGCAATTCGGGGATTGAGAAAATAATTCGTAGTTTTTCAAACATGATTCAGTCAAGCCTGGGCACGGTCCGTCAGATAGCCGAGGAGTTTAACGAGTTCGTCATCGCGGGACGATAGGGAACGCAAACTACCACCAAGCACATGAACGCTACTTTAAAAAACCTTCAAAGCCCCAAGCCATGAGCTCAGGACATAGAACTTGAAGCTCATATCACCCCTGTGCAGAAACAAAGCACAGGCATTATGCTTTTGCTAAAGCAGCAACACGCTCTTTCGGCGTACGCTTCGCAGGGATCTTTACCACCGTACCGCCAGCAGAAGTGATTTTTTCCTCTGCCGACTTACTAAAGCGATGAGCCGTTACGGTCAACTTCTTCGTGATTTCTCCATCACCAAGAATCTTCACCTCGTCGAAAGTGCCCTTCGCAATATTCTTGGCGGAAAGCATATCCAGTGTAACTTCAGCACCGTCATCAAAGCAATCACTTAGCCGACCGACATTAACTGCGAACACCGTCGTCGCCCATTTGTTCGTAAAACCACGCTTTGGAATACGACGAATCATCGTCGCTCCAAAAGTGACTTTGCGACTATAGCCACTACGGCTCTTGTGGCCCTTGTGACCACGACCTGCGGTCTTACCTGTTCCCGAACCACAACCACGACCAATTCGTTTGCGATTCTTGAACTTATGGATTCCGCGATTTACGTCGTTGAGATTCATTTCAGTCGAATTCTATAAAGTGGACGCCGCCAATCTTACTCTGATTGTCGCCGTTTCAGCGAACTAATTTACTTACCGGTTCCAACATCAACACCACGAAGCGCCGCAATCTGCTCACGCGTCCGCAATTTCGTCATCGCGTCAATCGTCGCCTTAACTAGCGTGACAGGATTATTGGTCCCGAAACTCTTCGTCAAGATATCGTGTATTCCACAAGCTTCACAGACCGCACGCACCGCTTGACCGGCGATAATACCAGTACCGGCCCCAGCAGGAAGCAATACGACCTTCGCCGCACCGAATTTCCCCCAGACTTGATGAGGAATCGTGCCCTGTACCAAAGGAACTTGGACCATGCCACGGCTCGCTTGTTTCTGAGCCTTGGTGACGCTCGGCGGAACCTCGTTCGCCTTACCGTAGCCCCACCCAACTTTTCCCTTGCCATCACCGACGACAACCATCGCCGCGAAGCTGAAACGGCGACCGCCCTTAACGACAGCCGCGCAGCGTTTGATCTTCACGACGCGATCCAGCAGGTCGCCAGGCATACCCGACTCTTCCTTTTCCTTGCGATCGCGGGGTTTGCGTCCGCCGCCACGCTGTCCCTGCTGTGGTCCACCGCCACGCTGCCCCTGCTGTTGTCCACCGCCACGCTGTTCCTGCTGTTGTCCGCTACTCATCTTTTCATCTACCTGATGTGTTTTATGACTTTAAAACTGCAAGCCGCCCTCACGGGCCGCTTCAGCGAAAGCTTTCACACGACCATGATACTTGGTGTATCCACGATCGAGCCTGGCCATGGTCACGCCCACTTCCGCTGACCGCTTCGCAATTAGCTTACCAATCTCAGCTGCCCCTTCACAATTGCCTGATGCGGCAATCGCATCTCGAACCACCTTATCGCGAGTCGAGGCACTTGCAAGCGTCTTACCTGACAGGTCATCGATCAACTGGCAACTGAAATGCTTCAAGCTACGATTAATACTAAGACGCGGACGCTGAGCATCACCACGCAACTTATTGCGAACATGCTGGCTACGTCGAAGCCTACGCTGAGCTGTTTTCTTATTCTTATCCATCGCCGTTCAACCAAAAATAAATAGCCTATACAACCCTGGGAATTCTCAACGCAACCGAAGACCAACATCACTTCGTCGCTGATTTCCCAGGCTTGATCTTAACCTGTTCGCCCTGGTACCGAACGCCCTTACCCTTGTACGGTTCCGGCTTTCGAAGCGACCTTACCTCTGCAGCGAACTGACCAACTCTCTGCTTATCACAACCCTGTACGACAACGTGTGTTTGGTCGGGGCAAGTGACCTTCAGATCAACCGGAATTTTTTTCTGCAACTCGTTTGCAAAACCGACCCTAAGTTGTAACGTGTCGCCTTGAATTGCAGCCAAGTATCCGACACCGATGATTTCAAGCTTCTTCTCGTAGCCCTTGGTCACACCGACAACCATGTTGGCCACCAGTGCTCTTGTCAGACCGTGATACATTCTTGAACTACGGTTCGACTGATCTCCCGATACAACCACATGCTTACCGTCCTCATCAACAGCTACCGAAACCTCTGGACGATGCTCGTAAGTGAGCGTCCCCTTGGGCCCCTCGATCTTGATGACGCGCCCATCGATAGACACTTTCGCGCCGACCTCGACGACCACCGGCTTTTTCCCAATTCGACTCATAGCGAATACTGTCTGATTAAATGCTTCTTTTGGGCAATATTTTGCCCGTCAAACAAACTAAACTCAAAGTTATGCGACTTCGCACAACACTTCGCCGCCGACGTTGTCACGTCGAGCTTCGCGATCACTAATCACACCCTTACTGGTGCTGATGATGCTGATTCCAAGCCCACCAAGCACCGGCTTCAGCTCCCGGCTTCGCGTATAAAGGCGACGCCCAGGCTTGCTAACGCGCTTGATCGACTGAATGACACGCTCGCCGTTGGGACCGTACTTCAACTCCACGCGAAGCTGAGCAACCGGTTCACCATCGGTTTCGATGTCTTTCCAATCCCAAATGAAACCTTCTCGCTTCAAAACATCAGCGATCCCGCGTTTCACGCGGCTGGTTGGGATATCTACATAAGGCCGCTCGACACGCACCGAGTTTCGGATACGGGTTAGCATGTCGGCGATCGGGTCTGTCATCATAATCGGGGTTCCCTGTCGTCTCTTACTACCAGCTCGCCTTGCGTACGCCCGGAATCAAGCCAGCATTGGCTTGCTCACGAAAACAAATCCGGCATAAGCCAAACTTACGATAGACCGCACGCGGCCTACCACAAAAGTTGCAGCGGTTTTCCTGGCGGGAGGAAAACTTCGGCTTGCGTTCTGCCTTGGCGATCTTTGATTTACTTGCCACGGAGGACTACCTGGCGTATACGTTGGGTGAAAATTGCTAACAAACTAACTACGACACGGTCTCAACCACAAAACTATTCGTCCGAACCAGCCGTTTAGGCTACCCCGGTCTTCTTTGCATCCTGCTTGAACGGCATTCCAAACATTTCCAACAAAGCTCTCGCCTCATCGTTTGTTCGTGCTGACGTTACTATCGAAATCGTCATGCCCTGCGGGCGCGTGTATTTATCTGGGTTCAACTCAGGGAACACCAACTGCTCACTTAAGCCCATGCTGTAATTCCCGCGCCCGTCAAACGCCTTGCGACTGATACCGCGAAAGTCACGAACTCGCGGCAACACAACCGAAACCAAGCGATCAAAAAATTCATACATCCGCCTGCGACGCATTGTTACCATGCAACCGATCGGCATCCCCTCACGGAGCTTAAACGTGGCAATTGACTTACGAGCATTTGTCAGTACTGGACGCTGCCCAGCAATGTCCATCATGGCATCGAAAGCAATATCCAAAACCTTCTTATCCGTAACTGCCGCACCCACGCCCATGTTCAGAGTAATTTTCTCAAGGCGAGGGATACGGTGCAGGTTTGCATATCCGAACTGCTCAACCAGCGCTGGCCGGATGTTTGTCTCGTATGCAATCTGGAATCGTGGTTTATTTTCAGACATGACAAAATGATCTATTATGTAAATTCACTAACTGACGCTGAACTACTTACTGAGTGCGTACTTCGGATCCGCTGGAGCGATCTTCCCAAGACTCACACCACTCTTCTTTGCAAATCGCTCCTTGCTGCCATCGGCAAGATACCGTACACCAACTCGCGTTGGCTTCCCGGTCTGAGGACAGACCATCATTACATTGCTCGCAGCAATCGGCATCTCTTTGTTAAGACGCCCACCCTGAGGATTCTTCTGACTCTTCTTGACGTGCTTCCAAACCTTTGCAATACCCTCAACCAGAACCTTGTTCTTCTTGCGGTCAACCTTCAGCACCTTTCCGGTTTTACCCTTGTCGGCACCGGTAATGACGATGACTTGGTCTTCAGTTCGAAAAAACATGACTATCAACTACTGATGAATGGTGTCCGGATAGATTCCGGGAAATACAGTTCAATCAAACAACTTCACTTGCCAAACTGACAATCTTCATGAAGTTTGCATCCCGCAACTCACGCGCAACCGCACCGAAAATACGAGTACCACGCGGAGTTTTGTCCTTATCGATCAGAACAACCGCGTTGCTGTCAAACTTGATGTAACTGCCGTCAGCTCGACGCGTTGGATGCTTGACACGCACAACCACCGCACGAACAACGGCCTTCTTTTTGACTTCACTGCCAGGAATCACGCTCTTGACACTGCAAACAATAACGTCGCCCAAACCCGCTGTTCGCCGGCGACTGCCACCCAACACCTTGATGCACATCACCTGACGCGCGCCGGTGTTGTCAGCAACGTCTAGTCTTGTTTCTTGCTGGATCATGTGGAATGTCTTAATGACTACAAAACGAATGCTTACTGGCCAACTCGGCTTCTACGACTCGACCACCTGATCGAGTCGGTCCTCACCAACCTCGGGAAGGACAAAGCCCTTCACCGCAACCAACCTGAGAAACTTCTTAAGTTTCAATTTCGACCGAGAGGCTTCCCTTGCGTGCTGCCTTCAGCGCTGCCAAGTCCACGTCTGTACTCTTTGTTAAAACCTTCACCAACGTCCAACGCTTCAGCTTACTAAGCGGAGGAGACTCGATTATCTCCACCTTGTCGCCAACCGCCGACTCATTGTTCTCGTCGTGTGCATAACAAATGGTCCTCCCACGAATATACTTCCCGTACATCGGATGCTTCGTAAGTCGAGCCAACTCGACACGTCGAGTCTTACTCATCTTGTCGCTCGTTACGATTCCTTGCACAACTCGTTTTGGCATTTTCGCTCAGACTTTACCAGGCATTTTTCACTAAATCGCAACTCAGCTGCCTGCCTTCTTGCGACTATTCCAATTTGAAAGCGACGATTTACTTCGCCACTACCGTTTTCTGTCGTTCTGTTTGTAGCGTCTTGACCCGCGCGATCAAGCGTCGGTTCTTACGAATCTCACTAGGAACATCGAGACGCTCGGCCTGCGACTGAAAACGCAACCGGAAAAGCTTCTCAGCTGCCTCCTTTGCGGTCAACCCAAGCTGCTCGTCGCTCATTTCGCGGAGTTCAGCGGCATTGTTCATCGGATCTCTAACGTAACCTTAAGAGGACACTCACACCATCCACGGCGAAGGGTAAATTACCCGTTCGCCATCATTCATCTACTGCAACATCGATCAATCATCGCAACTAGAAACTTCGCCTTGCAACAAATCGAACCTTGATCGGCATCTTCGCTGCCAACCGTGCAAAACACACTTTAGCTTGTTGTTCAGTCACACCACCGAGCTCATACAAAATCGTGCCAGGCCTAACGACCGCGGCCCAAAAGTCAGGCTCTCCCTTACCCTTACCCATTCGTGTCTCCAGCGGTGTGCTGGTGACCGACTTATCTGGGAATATCCGGATGTAGAGCCTGCCCTCACCGCGTACGTACTGCTGACCAGCAATACGACCCGCTTCGATCGTGGTCGCCTTGATCCAACCTGGTTCTAAAGATTGCAAGCCAAAGTCACCGAACACGACCGTGTTACCGCGAGTCGCACTACCTTTTATGCGACCTCTTTGGCTTTTTCGATGCTTGACCCGCTTGGGCATCAGCGCCATCGGTGTCGTCTCCGTAAGTACCTTGGTTTATCCAAACCTGAATCCCGATGTGCCCCTGTGGCGTCATCGCTTCAGTTTTTCCGTAATCAATCTTCGCTTGGAACGTGCTGAGTGGGACTGATCCCATACTCTGCTTCTCGCGCCTTGCCATTTCAGCTCCGCCAAGTCGTCCGGCCATCTGGATCTTAATCCCCTTAGCACCGGCGTCCATCGTCTGCTCAAGTGACCGCTTCAACGTCCGACGAAAGCTCGAACGCTTGGCTAACTGCTGCGCGATATCCTCGGCAACAAGTTGGGCCATAATCTCAGGTCGTTCGACCTGATCAACCTTTAAATTAACCCGTCGCCCGATCAAATTCTGCAATTCGTTTTGGAGTACTTCAACTTCAGTCCCCTTCTTTCCAATGATCAAACCCGGACGGGCCACGAACAACATGACCCGAACTTCATCCCGCGTCCGCTCGATCTCGATGCGATCGATCCCAGCGCTTTTATACTGTGTCTTTTTCGGATGCTTCGTGATGAAGTGTCGGATCTTTCGATCCTCTAGCAACAACTCTGCAAAATCCTTCTTCGACGCATACCAGCGGCTGCCCCAACCTCGGGTGACACCGAGACGAAACGCGATCGGATTGACTTTCTGACCCATGCTTAATTTCGACTTGTGACTTTAGAACGAAACCTTAGCTACACTCTTAAATTTCATCGATCGGTGACAGACCGACCGTGATATGACTGCTTCTCTTTCTAACCATGAACGCCATGCCTCGGGCCATTGGACGCACCCGCTTGAACATAGGACCACCACCAACCTGAACATTGGTGATCACCAGATCTTCCATCCGGTAGCTACGACCGTTGTTTTGCGCCGGATCCGCTGCATTACCAACGGCACTCTGAATGACCTTCTCCAGCATGCGAGCACCTCGCTGTGGCTGATACTTAAGGATATCAAGTGCCTCGTCTGCGTACTTACCTCGCACCAAATCCGCAACCAACCGAACCTTTCGGGAGCTGATGCGTGCGTTGCGATGAATTGCTTGGATCGCCATGGATTCGATTCACTAATCAAACGATTGAAAATACAACTAACTGTGTTGGTCCAACAGGCATAAGCCCGAGACACAACCACACTACTTCTTACCGCCCTTACCGCCGTGACCCCGGAAGGTACGAGTCGGAGCAAACTCTCCCAACTTATGACCGACCATATCCTCGGTGACCAGGACCTTCACGTGCTTGCGCCCGTCGTGGACCATAAAGGTCAGGTTAATAAACTCAGGGACAATCGTACAACGACGAGCCCAAGTTTTAATCGGTTCATTGCGTCCCACCTCGGCCTGCTTTTGCACCTTGAAAAACAGCTTTGGATCGACAAACGGACCTTTTTTACTACTACGACTCATATGTCAAACTCTTTCGCCTACTTGTGCAGCTTTAATTGACCATTACGACGGCTCTTGCGACGGCGAACAATCGCGCTGTTGCTAGGTTTACGACGCTGTCGGGTTCCACCACCCTTGGCGCTCTTGCCCTGTGGACTGACCGGATGGCGCCCGCCTTTGGTTCGACCCTCACCACCACCGTGGGGATGGTCGATCGGATTCATGCATGTACCACGAACGTGAGGCCGCTTACCCAACCAACGATTACGACCGGCCTTGCCAATCACGACCTTCATGTGATCCGTATTGCCAACACGACCAATCGTCGCACGACAAGCACTCGGCACTCGACGTATTTCGCCACTGGGCAGTGACAACTGTGCCCAATTCGCCTCGCGAGCCATCAGCGTCGCTGACGTTCCCGCACTTCGACACATCGAGGCGCCCGTTCCCGGTCGCAACTCGATACAACACACCGTCGTTCCAAGAGGAATATTCTTCAACGGCAGGCAATTCCCAACCTTTGGTTCTGCATCGGGACCATTCTCGACCACGTCACCCGCTTTTATCCCATCCACAGCAATCACATAGCACTTATGGCCATCGCGGTATGCAAGTAGTGCAATACGAGCAGACCGGATCGGGTCATACTGAACACTATCGATCTTTGCGGCAATCCCATCTTTCGAGCGACGAAAATCAATCACCCGGAACATCTGCTTGTGACCGCCACCGCGATGTCGCGACGTAATCACACCTTGGTTATTGCGACCGGCATTCTTCTTTTGCCTGCGAAGCAAACTACGCTCTGGCGTATAGCCAGGCGTCAAGTCAGCAAAATCGCTAACCGAAGCGTTTCGACGACCGGCGCTGGTCGGCTTATATATTCGGATGCCCATGACTTCGTATCTAAAATGAGTGCTTGGTATTTTAACTAAGCCCGTGAGAAGGGAGAGACAATCACCCCTCAACACCGACTAAAAGAAATCGATCTTACTGTCAACGTGCAAATGCACAATCGCCTTCTTCCAGTCTTGCGTCTTACCGATTCGGAACCGATAGCGACGCGATTTTCCCTTACGTGTCTGCGTACAGACCTTTTCTACCTTGACATCAAACAAGGCTTCAATGGCCTTCTTTACATCAAACTTATTCGCTTCACGATGAATCTCGAAAGCGTACTGATTATTTCTCACCGACCGATGAACACCCTTCTCGGTGACCAACGGTCGAAGCAACACCTGATGCGGCTCGAGCTTGCAGCTTCCCGACTCAGGCGTTGGAGCTTGAACTTTTCCCATCGTGGCTAACTTCCGACTGTCGACGTTACAAACAAATTCTTTCTCGAAACCCATGCGTCGCAACCAGCGACTTCGATCACGGCTCTGCTCAAACCGCAGCAAGCGGATTGGCGAAGCTACCATCTTTAATCTTGTCCAGAGCGTCTTTTGTAAAGACCATCCTACGAGGCTTAAGTACTGACAACGCGTTCAAATCGCGAACCGTCGATACCGAAACCCCAGCGATATTCCGGGCGCTCATATAAACCATCTGATCGATTGCAGCAGTCGCGATCAACGTAGTCGAACCGTCAAACTTCAAGACCTTCAGAAAATTCGCGACCTGCTTCGTCTTCGGAACATCAAAGTCAAACTTATCGACCACAACCACTTCGTTGTCGTGAATCTTGGCCGCAATCGCCATCCGCGTAGCCAACTTGATTGCCTTCCTCGGCAATCGATAACTGTAATCGCGGGGCTTGATCGTATGACCAACCCCACCACCACGACGGATATTCGTCCTCTTTCCGCCGGCACGAGCATTGCCCGTACCTTTCTGGCGATACATCTTCTTCTTGTGGCCACTCACTTCAGCGCGAGTCTTCGCACTGTGTGAGCCCTGTCGCAAATTCGCCTGATACATAACCACAACGTCATGCATCAACTGCTTGTTGATACTCGGAGCGATCGCAGCCGGATCAATCTCGTACGTTCCGACCTGAGTGCCGGCCATGTTGTAGATAGGTAGACTTGTCATAATTGTTTTGCCTAATCTCGCCTTACTTAGCGAAGCATGTTGGTTTCGCAGATGGTGACAAAACCGCCGTTTGGCCCGGGAACCGAACCGCGAACCAGCAACAAATTGTTTTCTGCGTCGATCCGCACGATCTCAAGATTTCTTGTCGTAATTCGAGTATTTCCGTACTGCCCCGCCATCTTCATCCCCTTGATGACGCGACTTGGATCCGCACTACTTCCCGTACCGCCAGGATGGCGGTGGCACTTCTTCACGCCGTGCGTCGCACGTTGGCCAGCAAAGTTATGACGCTTCATTACACCCGAAAAACCACGCCCCTTCGAAGTTGCGGTGACATCCACTCGCTTCACATCGGCGAGGACATCAACACCAACCAATGCACCTACTTCGAGAGCCGATGCACCGCGAAATTCGCGAATAAAACGCTTTGGCTCACAATCAGCCTTCGCGACGATCTCAATGCCCGCAGCAGCACGAGTCTTTGACCGCTTGCTCTCAATCTTGGCCACGTGACCACGCTCGCTTCGTCGAGCAAGGCGACGAGGTTTATCACTAAACCCAAGCTGAACCGCCTCATAGCCATCGCGGTCCATGCTACGAACCTGCAGCACGCTACAAGGGCCAGCTTCGATAACGGTCACCGGAACGGCAGTGCCGTCTTCTCGATAAACCTGCGTCATGCCGACTTTGCGGCCGAGTATCCCGCGTGACATTGTCAAGCGCCTCGATTGGCGAAAGGGTAAAACGATTCCCCGGAACAACTTACTGCCCGATCCATTTCTGCAAAAGCCGGCCTTAGCCGAGACACAGAACCGATATCGAGCGAGCTTCCGTGATACAGGAAACCGACTTGAAACAAACCTAGAGCAGCCTTCACGCCGCTCATCCGAAACGCCGTCCACACAGAACGACGCCTCACCAAAACCAAAACAGCACAGCAAGAACTATCTTGCCGAAGCCTTTATTTTAATGTCTACACCCGCTGGCAAGCTTAACTTATTGAGAGCTTCGATCGTCTTGGCAGTTGCCTGGACGATATCAATCAATCGCTTGTGGGTTCTAATCTCAAACTGCTGACGAGCTTTCTTGTCAATACACGGACCCGAAAGGACCGTATATCGCTCGATTCGCGTTGGCAACGGAATCGGGCCATGAACTTCACTGTGGGTCCGCTTGACCGTGTCAACGATCTCTTGAGCACTCTGGTCGAGCACCGAATGATCGTACGCCTCCATGCGGATGCGGATAACTTCGTTAGATCCAGCCGACACGGAACACCTACCTACACATGAACCAAGCAATTACGTGAATTCAAACTCGCCTCTTGTCAGAGGAAGCGAGAAGGTATCGCTTCGGCCTGGCCAGGTCAACGGCTTTCGTAAAGTTTGTGTGCGATTTTTTAGAAGTTCAGGGTTAGCGAGGAAAACAGCGAGAAGTCGATTGGTGTGAGACTAGCACGTGGAGAGAACGGCAGCAAAGTATTTCCCGGACGACGTGAAGCGAGTGGGCGAGGATATTTCTGGACCCTTTTTTGACTCCTTCGGACTGGCGAAAGGCAGCACGTCTGCATTCGTCGCTCTAGAATGCTGAAGAGGTTTTGTTTTTGCGATCATTCTCCGCTTGCGTTGGAATTCTCGATTTGTCTACGGTGCCAGAGTGCGGACTTTCCATTCGGCTTGCCATGCTCGCCGGGGCGATCTTCTTGGCCTGTCCCCTCGTCATTGCCACGCAATTGCGACCGGCGACCGACGGATTGGGGACTCACCAACAACTTGGCTTGCCCCCGTGTACGGTGAGACTGTTTTGGGGAATCCGTTGTCCGGCGTGTGGAATGACAACTTCGTGGGCCCACTTGGTTCGTGGTGATGTGATTGCGAGCGCCAGGTCAAATCCCGGCGGCTTGATCTTGGGTTTGATCGATATGTTGCTGGTAATCGGACTGGTTGCTCATGCGGGCCGATCGCATTGGCCAGAAAGAAAATGGCTCGTTGCGTTTGCGATGGCAATGGTTTCCGCAGTCACTGTCGCCCTGGCGGACTGGGCCTGGCGAGCATGGGCCACGGCGTGACGTGGTCAAGCGATGAGCCGATCGTTCGAAATGGTTTTGGTTCGGATAAATGCGAAAGGATTCGTGATGTTCAACAAGGTTTGCGGTCTCGCGAGAGCATGGTCAAGTGCTTTACTGCCGCTGTCTCTGGCGGCGATCGTTATCTCGTCACAGGTTGGCTGCCTCGGGCTCGCGGCGAACCTGATGAATGTCGTGAAAGGCCACACGGTGAAAGCTGAGTTTGAGGGCCTCGAGGAAAAGCGAGTGGCCGTGGTAACTATCACGGATAGTAGCCAATACAGCGACGACGCTTCCGCACGAATCCTCAGTCGTCGCGTTTCGGACATCCTTCAAGCGGAAGTCAAAAAAATCGAGATCGTTCGCGAAGACGAAGTTCAGCAGTGGCGTGATCGCAACGGCTGGGACGCGATCGAATTCATCGATATCGGCCGCGGCGTGAAGGCAGACAAAGTGGTTGCGATTGAAATGACAAACCTCCGGCTCCGCGACGGCGCAACGCTTTATCGCGGCCGTGCCACCGTCACGACAACCGTCTACGATGTTAAGACCGGCAATGCCGAGTTCCGCCGGCACCTCGATGAATTCACTTACCCCGAGACCGCTGGTCAGTACACCAGCGAAACAACCGAAACCCGTTTTCGCGCGCTATACCTGAGCGTCCTGGCAAGCCGCTTGAGTCGCTTTTTCCACTCCTACGACTACAGCGACACTGTGGCACTGGACGCGACGATCATCACGCAGTAGGTCGATGGCAACAAGTCATCAGGGCAAAGGGCGATATGGCAAGGCTCTCGCCCAACCGACCTTGCCTCACAGGCTGATGGGAACCATTTTCGCCATCTCGTCAAGACCAAGACGCCATGTGTCGCATGTTTGCCGTTCGCGCAACCCACGCAACCATTGTCGCCAATGAACTGGCCGCGGCCGAGCATTCGCTGCGATACCAAAGCCAATGCGATCTCATCCATCGCGACCATTCTGACGGCTGGGGCGACACGAAGCTTGCCAATACGCACCCGTTTGCTTTTGGCCTATGGACCTTTACCCACAATGGCATCTTCACCGCACTCGACGCCCTGCGAGACGGAATGCTGAGAAAAATCCCTGCTCGACTACGAGACAACACTCAGGGACAAACCGACAGCGAATTGATGTTCTACTGGCTACTTCGCCGTCTCGAAATCGACAAAGCGATCGAAGGAAATCGCTGCCTCAGCCTAAACAAGATGCGAGAGATTCTGGCAACGGAAATCCTTGAGCTCGACCGCCGCAACTTGGCCGCCGAGGCGATGAGAAGAAGCGATGAACAAGCTAAGCTCAATGTCTTTCTTACCAACGGAAGCGTCTTTGTCGGTACCCGGTTTCGCAATACGCTTTTCATGCTTGAGCACCAGGCGGCTCGCCCCACGGGAAAACCATTGCAATCGATCGCCGTCGCCTCCGAGCCACCGGATTTCTAGCCATGGCTAGAAATCCCCGACCGCAGCGTCTATTCGATTTCCAGCAGCCTCCAGTGGACCCTGCAGCCGATCGACTGATCAATCCATCGCCGCAGCGCCGTGGTTCTCGACTGGAACCGCTGGCCGCAACTCTGGCCGCAACTCTGGCCGCAAAAAAGACCGAACTAATTTTTGATTGCCTGCTTGCATTTGGATTTAGTTTGGAAATAATCTTCCACGTGCTGATTGCATTCTTTCATTAATAACGGGTTAAAAGTTGCTGCTTGTGAGTGAACAGCGTCGCGGGGAACTGCGGCGAATCGTACAAACTCGAGGGTTTGCATCGCTTTCGGACTTGGCTGATTCGCTGCAGGTCAGCGAATCGACGGTTCGGCGTGATGTCGAATTCCTGGAACAACAGGGCGAGGCTCGACGGACTCACGGCGGCGTGTTTTGGACTGGTTCAGCGGCTGAGATGCGTGTTTTCGACACTCGCGGAGATTTGGCAGCACCCCAAAAACGTGCCATCGCGGCGGTCGCGGCAGATCGGATCGCGGATGGAGAAACGGTCCTACTCGATGGCGGAAGTACAACCTACGAGTTAGCTCGGCAGCTCGTCTCGCGACCTCTGCAGGTCGTCACCAACAGCCTTCCTGTCGCGAACTTGCTAAGCAGTTGCGAACAGATTGATCTGGTGTTGATCGGCGGATGCGTACATCACAAAACCGGCGTGACGATTGGGCCGATTGCGGATTCACAGCTGTCGACGCTGCGAGTGGACAAAGCATTTCTGTCGGTCGCGGGGATCGATGAGGAAGGTTTTTACAACAGCAATTTACTGCTGGTGGAGACCGAGAAAATGATGCGACGGATTGCCAAAGAAACCATCATTGTCGCTCACAGCATGAAGTTCGGACGAGCCAGTTTGTCGCGATTATGTGCGATGAACGAAGTCGGCACGGTCGTGACCGACAAAGACTTATCAACGCCGTGGCAGAAGAGAATGCGTGCCGCCGGCATCGAGCTGGTGTTGGCGGAGTTCGCCTAGGCTCGTTAACAATCTCATCAGAAAATTCCGATCAACTGCATCGTCGCCACATACCGTTTCAAACGTAATCTACCTGCGAGTCACCATGACTCCGATCGATTGCATCCATTCTTCCTGTCAGCAAAAATTCGATTTCCTTTTCAAAGAAAGCTTCCGCAACCATGACCAGTTACAAACACGTTAACTTCGCCTGGGATGATAAAACCGCCGATAGCAAGGACGCCGTCGAACGCCTTGTCTACCGATCCAACCTGCTAGGCTCCGACCAGCGAATCACCAACACCGGTGGTGGCAACACCTCGTCCAAACTGACGCAAGCCGATCCCCTGACGGGTGAAGGCACGACGGTCTTGTACGTGAAGGGTTCCGGCGGTGACTTGCGAACAGCCAAGCGGGAAAACTTTGCGTCGCTTTACCAAAGCCGATTACTGGCGATGCAGACGCTCTATGCCGCGCGGAATGACAAAGGCCTGAAGTCACCCGCTGAAGACGACATGGTGGGGATGTATGAACACACGACTTTCAATTTGAACCCGCGGGCGTCGTCCATCGATACTCCGCTGCATAGTTTTTTGCCTGGAAAACATGTGGATCACATGCACCCCAATGCCATCATCGCGATCGCAGCGAGCAAGCATTGCGAGAAGCTGACCAAGGAGATCTTCGGCGACGCGATGGCGTATGTTCCATGGATGCGTCCTGGCTTTGAATTGGGTTTGGCGATGGAGAAAATTTCGAAAGCACAGCCTGAGGTTCAAGCGATCATGATGGGCCAGCACGGCTTCATCTCGTGGGATGACGATGATCGCAATTGCTACACGCTGACGCTGGATTTGATTGAGCAGGCGGCCGAGTACATCGAGCAAAAGTATCAAGTCAATGGAGGCGATGCGAAGGCATTTGGTGGGGCGAAATACCAGACGCTGCCCACGGAGCAGCGTCGCGACCTGCTCGCTCAAGTGATGCCTTGGTTGCGTGGTCGCGTCAGTCAACAGCGTCGGTTCATCGGAACGATTCAAGACGACGATAAGGTATTTCGATTTATAAATTCGGTCGATGCGGAACGGCTTGCCGAGCTGGGAACAAGTTGCCCTGATCACTTCCTTCGAACGAAGATCAAGCCTTTGTATGTCGACTGGAATCCCCAAGCAGAAGATTTGGCAAGTCTCAAGTCGAAGCTGGATTCGGGACTGAAGAAGTATCGCGAGGATTACGCGGCCTATTATCAAGCCGGCAAGCGTTCGAATTCACCCGCCATGCGTGACCCGAATCCAACGGTCGTACTGATTCCTGGCTTGGGTTTGATCGCCTGGGGAAAAGACAAGTCCGAGTCGCGAGTTACGGCTGAGTTCTACAATTGTGCAATCGAAGTGATGCGAGGTGCGGAAGCGATTGACGAGTACATCGCGCTACCTCAACAGGAAGCGTTCGACATCGAGTACTGGCTGCTCGAAGAAGCCAAGCTGAAGCGAATGCCGGCGGAGAAAGAACTCGCTCGCCAGGTGATCGTAGTCATCGGAGCTGGCTCGGGCATTGGCAAGCAAACGGCGCATCGCTTGGTTATCGAAGGCGCTCACCTTGTCTGTGTCGATCGCGACTTGGATTCGGCGAACGCGACGGCAAAGGAAATCACCGACAAATACGGGCTTGGAATTGGCGTCGCGGGCAGCGATCTTTCAGGCTGCGGCACGGCGATTGGATTGGCGTGTGATATCACGAATCGAGCGACGATTCGTAATATGCTGGATCAAGTCGCAATCGCCTATGGAGGATTTGATTCGATTTGCGTGACGGCGGGCATTTTTGTGGCCTCCGATACCACGGGACACATTCCTGATGACAAGTGGGCGTTGACGTTCAATATCAATGTGGCAGGCAGTTACTTTGTCGCCGACGAAGCCGCCAAAACTTGGCAAGAGCAGGGACTCAAGGGCAAGCTCGTTCTCACAACCAGTGCCAACGCCGTCGTCGCCAAGAAAGGCTCACTCGCCTACGACACCAGCAAAGCGGCAGCCAATCACCTGGTTCGCGAATTGGCCATCGAGCTTGCTCCCTTGGTTCGCGTGAATGGTGTGGCGCCGGCCACGGTGGTGCAAGGCAGCGCAATGTTTCCTCGCGACCGCGTCATCGGCTCGCTGGCGAAGTACAAGATTGCATTCAGCGAAGATGAAGCAACCGACTCGTTGGTCGGCAAGTTGGCTCAATTCTATGCTGATCGCACTCTGACCAAGACGCCAATCACTCCGGCAGATCAAGCCGAAGCGTACTTCCTTTTGGTCAGCGATCGCCTAAGCAAGACGACGGGCCAAGTCATCGCGGTTGATGGTGGGTTGTACGAAGCGTTCTTGCGATAGTGGAGATCGTTTGTACCGAGATCGCTCGGGGAATCGAGCGGGAGACGATTGCAAGGTTAAATTTACGATAAGCTTATCGCCGCTGTGTTCATTGCAGCGGCTTGGACCGGACGGAATGAGGCCATCGACAGGCGAAGAACCATGCAAGACTTAGATCAAATCAAAATGGACATGTGCGACATCGGTCGTCGCATTTACAACCGCCAATTTGCGGCGGCGAACGATGGCAACATCACGGTCCGGGTCGGCGAAAACGAACTTCTCTGCACGCCGACAATGCACTGCAAGGGTTTTTTGGAGCCCGATGACATTTCGCTTGTGGATATGAAGGGTAAGCAATTGTCAGGCAAAAAGAAGCGTTCCAGCGAGGCACTTCTGCACATCGAAATATACCGTCAACGTGAAGACATCAAAAGCGTCGTTCACTGCCATCCGCCACATGCGACGGCCTTTGCGATTGCTCGTGAGGCGATTCCACAGGGCGTCCTTCCCGAAGTCGAATACTTTCTCGGAGATGTTCCGATCACGAGATATGAAACTCCGGGTGGACAAGCTTTCGCCGACACGATCCTGCCGTTCGTCCGCAAGACCAACGTCATCATTCTTGCCAACCACGGCACCGTCAGCTACGCAGAAACGGTCGAGCAGGCCTACTGGAAGACGGAGATACTCGACTCCTATTGCCGCACGTTGCTGTTGGCTCAGCAACTCGGAAATATCGCCTATCTGGGAGAAGCAAAGACCCTCGAGTTGTTGGTTTTGAAGGAGCAAGCGGGCTACCTGGATCCTCGCAACACGGCAGAGTTTAAAGACTGCGACGTCTGTGCGAACGCCGTCTTTCGCGACTCCTGGGCTGAAGCCGACGTGGCAAGACGCGCCTTCCCGGCACCCGTGGGCGGCTCTTTTTCGGCAACGGGTAGGAGCGAAGAACGGTTGGTGAAGATGGTCACGGAGGAAGTCATACGACAGCTCCAAGCGAGACAATAAAAACAGCAAGTCTCAGGGAACCGGAGACGCTTCTGCGTCCAGGAGAGACGATTCTGCGTCCAGAAGAGACGATTCTGCGTCCAGGAAAGACGATTCAAAGGCGTCAAGTTGAACTTGCAACGAAGCTTAACCTCGGCGTCTGGAATGATATTTGCCGGGAATGTTTGGCTGTTCGTACTCACGCATTCGCGAGACGATTGAACGTGCCACTCCTTCATAGCGGATCATCATGCAAAAGTGTGTCATTGCAGAATTTGAAACCCTAGAAGCCACAAGAACTGCGTTGGAAGCGTTGGAAATAAGTGGCTACACGATCGAGAATGTGTCGGTCGTTACGAGTGTTGATGATCCCGCAGCAAAACATTTGGCGGTGCTTTTTGGCGAAGAAACAAGCCTTGGCAAAGGAAGCAAAGAGCCCGATGTTGAAGCCAAGTCAACTAGCACCAAACCCGATAGTCGCGATGTAGGACTGGGAATGGTCCTTGGGGGCACGATCGCAGCACCGCTCGCAATTGGCACCATGCTGGGGCCTTTCATGATCATCGGCCCGTTAGTGGGAATGGGAGTCGGAGCCGTCTTGGGTGGTTTGCTCAGCGGTTCCACCGGTTCCAGCGATGATAAAATTGGTAAAAATTATGAAGAGCGAGTAAAAGCGGGGTCTCTCTTGGTTATTGTGCACGATGACGATGATATTCTGCTGCGTGAGGCAAATTCGACGCTGCAAACGATCGGCCCTTTGTCCATTGAGCAGTTCGAATGATCGATCCCCGCTCTGTCGATCACGGTTGTTGGCGGATTTGCGAGTTTTTATTTTTGGCTCTTCCGCAAAATCTGTGGGTAGATTCAGATTGGTTTTCAGTAGCGTTTCAGGGTTGGCACGATCTTGAGGTCTTCGCCCATGCTGAATCCAGGGCGCGGAATTTTTTTAGGCATCCGCTCCTGCGTCCAATGATATTTTGCATCTGAAA
>Ga0105050_10002409_pt1 | contig 26863 bp, 25 predicted proteins | sample FRY01_FD_78088 | JGI IMG/M metagenome (GOLD analysis project Ga0105050, IMG submission 78088) | Freshwater microbial communities from Lake Fryxell liftoff mats and glacier meltwater in Antarctica - FRY-01 | ecosystem: Environmental > Aquatic > Freshwater > Ice > Glacier meltwater ...
GCCGGGGGACTTCTTGTAGAGACGCGCCTCGGGATCGGTGACCGGGGCATGGGTCGCGTTCGACCGCTTCTGGCCGCGGAAGTCGACTTCGGCATTGCGATCTTTGGGTTTTTCGGTGGTCATCGGGGCGGTCTCCGGGCAGGTTTCGGCATCGGCATCGGCATCGGCGTTGGCGTTGGCGGCGGCATCGGCTGCGGCGTTGGCGGCGGCATCGGCGGCGGCGTTGGCGGCGGCATCGGCGGCGGCGGGGACGGCGGCGGTGGGGACGGCGGCGGTGGCGGCATAGGCATCGGCATCGGCATCGGCGGCGGCGGCGGGTGGCGGGGACGGCGGATCGTCCGGGCGATCGCCTCCGGAAGGAGCGACCTCCGGTTTGGGCTGAAAACTGTTCATGGACGGTGAGCCACGGTGTCGCCATCGGTTCGAGACCCATGCCCAAGCCTTGACCAGCGTGCCGTCGACCGGGAAGTGTTCGTCCGACAAGAGCGGCGCCACTTCGCGGTGCGCAAGGACCGCCGCCAGCACCTTGCGGGCGACATCCGTCGTAAGCAGCCAGTCGCGGTTCTTCGTGAACACCGCAGGCCTTCGGCCCGGTGCTCCGGGTTCAGGGCTGACATCTGTCCACTGGACAGATTTCCAGGCGCCCTTCACCCCAAACCGCGTCATCGATGCCAAAGCCCTGCGAACCAACGAAACATCAGGTTATACTGCATCTGTTCCATCAGTTGTCGTGTCGTGCCGAACGCACGCCGCTGGCGTGATCGCACCGAAAACAGGATATGGATCAGACTGGCGCGCAGCCGCCGCTCGGGCTCAGGCTCGGGCGCGATCGACGGGCGACCCTCAGTCGAATAAGGCACGTCAAAGTCGCCATCGAGGCTGGCAAGCGCATCGCTGACGATCTGCCGGATCTTGCGCAGCGGATGCCGGGCAGGGATGCGCGCCTCAAGATCGACGTAGCTGAACAGCGACCCGCTCGTCTCGTCCGTGCCCCGCGCCGTATTCCCCCGTCAAACCACCCGGAAAGCGAATCACGTTCTGGATCCGGCGTCCAGGGTTGAGTTTTTCAGCGGCCTGTTAAGGGCAGACGTCCTGTCGACCACAGGTATGGGCCATGGAAGCCCTGCGCCTAACCGTGCGCCACTCTTGGTCGTCCGGAAGCTGTCGCGGTGACCATGGCCTCGATGAACATCGCCCGACCCTCGACCTCTGCCTCGCGCACATCGCGCGTGACAACCAGCCGCAGATCCTCGGCCCCCGCGCCGCGCGCCCGTCTGGATGCCTCGGCGATCACCGCGGCCTCCATCGTGGCCAACGCCTGTTCGCGGTCGTTGAATGCGACCAGCCCGGTCATCAGATGCGCCACGAACCGCCCCGCGGACGGGCTGCTGACCAGCCCCTGCGCGCGCTGGCTGACCTGGCCCACCACCGCGCCGATGGCATTGGCGACACCTGCGTGTTCCGGCAGGATCATCTTGCAGCCCAACCGCGCGCCGACTGCACCGTAATAGAACGGTGCAGATGCCCCCAGCCCGATCACCGGCACACCGAGCCCCACGCGCACCTCGACCACACCGCGATGCCGGTCCAGCCCAGCCTTGGTCAACGCATGCCGCGCCAGCCCCTCCGGCCCCTGCCCGGCAAAGCCTGCATCCTCGCCGAATGCGGCCTCCAGCAGGCAATCCACCGTCTGCGCCGTCAACTGATCCACGATCTGGCCCGCCAGTGTGGCCGCATCCACCGCGAAGCGCTCGCCCGACCCGTTGCGCCGCCGCGCCAGCAACCGCACCGCCTTTTCCGCCGCCTGCCCGTCCCACGCTTCCAGCCGCCCCAGCACGTGGCTTGCATCCGACGGCGTCACCCCGGCAATCATCACCAGCCCCCGCGCGACCAGACGCTGCAACGCCGCCGCCTCCAACCGGCTGGCCAACGCTTGCGCCATCGGCATCGGGGCTGTGATCCGGGCCAGCACCGCCTGTTCGCGCGCGGAAAGACCCCCCGTCTGTCCGGTCATCGGCACTACGAACCGCCCATCGAACTCGCCCACGGCATCGACGCTCAGCGCCCGGTCAAGGGCTGCATGCACCATCGGCCCATGATCCACCGCGATCAAGGACACCGGCATCAACCGGCGCGGGCCCAGCCGAAGTCCGCCGTCCAGACCCTCGGTGATCAAATGCACTTCGCTGTCGCCGCCAAGCCCGGTGGTCCGCATCGCCACCGCCTCGACCATGGTGCGAAAGCCGCCGACGCGCGCGCCCTGCGGGTCAATTTCGGGCAACCCACCGCGCAGCAACGCCACGTCGGTCGTCGTCCCACCGATGTCCGACACCAGCGCATCCGTGGCCCCGGTCAGCCACCGCGCGCCCACGATGCTGGCAGCCGGACCCGAAAGGATCGTCTCGATCGGCCGTTCGCGCACCATCGCCGCACTGATCAGCGCCCCGTCGCCGCGCACCACCATCAGGGGGGCTATGATGCCCACCGCCGCAAGATGCCGCTCGCACGCAGCCACCAGCCGGTCGATCATCCCGATCAGCCGGGCGTTCAGCACCGCCGTCAGCGCCCGCTTAGGCCCGTTCAACTGCGCCGACAACTCGTGGCTGCACGTCACCGGCCGCCCCGTCACTTGGCGGATCATGTCGCGCACCGCGACCTCGTGGGCAGCATTGCGGGTGGCAAACCGTGCGGCGACCGCAAAGCCCATGACCTCATCGGCCAGCCCGGCCACCTGAGCCTCCAGCGCGCCAAGGTCCAAAGGCGCAGCTTCGGTTCCCGCATGGGTATGCCCACCCGCGACCTGCACCACCGGGTCGCCGCGCAGCGCCTCGATCAGCCCGCCGCGTTCCAGATCGCCCGCATCGAACCCGATGAAGATCAACGCGACGCGCCCCCCCTGCCCTTCGACCAGCGCATTGGTGGCAAGCGTGGTCGACAGCGACACCAGCGCCACCTCGGCAGCAGCCACCCCGGCCCCGGCAAGGGCCGCGTCCACCGCCCGCCCGATCCCCTCGGCCAGATCGCCGCGCGTGGTCAGCGACTTGGCCGACCCGATCACCCGGTCGGCAGCCTCGTCCACGATCACCGCATCGGTGTAGGTGCCCCCGGTATCGACCCCCAGAAAATATGCCATGCTGTCCCGCCTGTTGCCCCGGTCTGCTATATGCCACTCACGGAGCCGGGTCACGCCCCCGCTTCGGATTTTTCGCGCAGTCCCCGGATCTTGCGGCGATGCACAGGCGGGATGCCCAAGGCCGCGCGGTATTTGGCAATGGTGCGCCGGGCGACCGCCACACCACTTGTCGCCAACGCCAGCGACAGTGCTGCATCCGACAGCGGCGCAAACTTCGGTTCGGACGCCACCAACTGCGCCAGTCGTGCGCGCACCGCAGCCCCGGACGACGCGCCCGCCCCTTCGCCAGTCTTGGCACCTACCCGCCCGCTGAACAGACGACGCACCCACCAGGTGCCGCGCGGCGTGTCCACCGAGGTGCCGGCAACAACCCGGCTGACCGTGCTTTCGTGCAGGCCCAGCGCATCGGCCACTTCGGCCATCGACATCGCAACCAGTGCGGCCGGCCCCGCATCCAGCGCCGCGCGCTGCCGCTGCAGAACCTCGCGGCCCACCCGCAGCAAGGTGTCGTTGCGCATCTCCAGCAGCCGCACAACGGCGCGAGCCCCCGCCAGCGGTGCTCCGCCACGCCCCGGCTCGCCGCAACCCGTCTCGGGCCGCAAGACAGACACCGTCGGCAGGCACGACCGGTTCAGCGATACCTCCCACTCTCCCGCCGCGGTTTTGCGCACCAGAAGGTCCGGCTCGCGCTGCGCCGCAGCCGAAAGCGGGGCAAACTGCGCACCGGGTTTTGGATCCAGACTGCGGATGACGCGAAACCGTGCAGCTATATCGGCAGGGGTGGTGCGTGCCAGCCGTGCCAGCCCCGCCAGGTCGCCCCCCGCCAACAGATCGAGCCGCCCGAGGATCACCTGCATCACGCCGTCCAACGGCCCCGCCTCGGTCAGTTGCAGCGCCAGACATTCGGCCAGATTGCGCGCGAAAAGCCCTGCAGGTTCGATCCGCTGCAACCGGGCCAGCTTCTGCTCGACCTCGGCGACGGTCGCGCCCGCGTCCCTTGCGATGTCGGCCAACGGCTTGCCCAACCACCCCGACGGCTCCAGCGCTTCGGCCAAAGCGTGCGCGATCCGCGCGTTTTGCGGGGTCAGCCCAATCCGGTCGATCGCCCCCATCACATGCGCCATCAGGCTGGCTGCCGGGGCCTCGGCCTGATCCAGCGCCCGACCGGCGTCCGCGCCCCCACCCGAGGACGCGGCCCCGCTTAGCCCGCCCATAAGACCGCCGATCACCCCCGTCCAGCGCGGCAGCCAATCCCCCGGGGCAGGCGACGGGGCCGGGTCCAGCCGCAGATGCGGGTTCGCGTCACACTGTTCCTCCAGATAGCGGGTCAGACCGGGAGCATCGGCTCGCAGCATATGGATCGACGCCTGCAGTCCTGCAGTCAACTGCAGGCGCTTAGTCTGGGTGACGGAAAGGCGATTGCGCGGCATGGGTATACGCTATGCGAGCGGCAGGACGCGCGCAACGTCAGGCTCTTACCTTTGGTGCGCGGGGTGAGTATGGTCTGTTGCGGGCGATCCTTGCGGACAAACCGGGGGCCAGCCCCCGGGCCCCCGGGATATTTATGAACAGATGAAGCGGGCGGCGCGTGTGCTGCCGCCGGAAGGTGACGTGTTGGACTATCCCCCTGTGCCTTTGGTGCGCGATCTGGTGCTGGTGGGCGGCGGCCATGCGCATGCGATTGTGTTGCGGATGTGGGGGATGAAACCCCTGCCTGGAGTGCGGCTGACGCTGATCAACCCCGGCCCGGCCGCCCCCTACACCGGCATGTTGCCGGGCTACATCGCGGGGCACTATCCGCGCCATGCGTTGATGATCGACCTTGTGCGGCTGGCACGGTTCGCGGGCGCACGGCTGATCCTCGACCGTGCAGTCGGGCTGGATCAGTCGGTCAATCAGGTGAACCTTGGCGGGCGGGGCCCGGTACGTTATGATGTGGTCAGTCTGGATATCGGGATTTCGTCGGACCTGCCCGATCTGCCGGGTTTTGCCGACCATGCGCAATCGGCCAAGCCGCTGGGGCAGTATGCCGCGCAGTGGGAGGATTTCGTGGCGCAGGCGCATCCCAGCCCGTCCGTAGTGATCATGGGCGGAGGGGTGGGCGGCGTTGAGTTGGCACTCGCCACGGCGCACCGGCTGCGCAAACTGGGGGCGCGGCCCACGATCACGGTGCTGGAGCGCGGGGCGCTGGCGCTGCCGGGCGTGGGTGGTCCGACGCGCGCCCGGCTTTTGACCGAACTGACCGCCGCCGGGATCGATCTGCGGCTGAACGTCAGTGCCGCGCGCGTGCAGGCGGATCATTTGATCCTGACCGACGGCAGCACATTGGCCTCGGATTTCACCCTTTCGGTTGCAGGCGCGCGGCCGCAAGAGTGGTTGGCGGACACCGGGCTCGATCTGACCGAAGGATTCGTCGCGGTCCGCCCGACGCTGCAATCGTCTGACCCCGCCATCTTTGCCGTGGGCGACACCGCGCATCTGACCCACGCACCGCGCCCCAAGGCCGGCGTGTTTGCGGTGCGCGAGGCGCCGATCCTGCACCACAACCTGCGCGCTGCCCTGACCGGGGGGGCGATGCGCGCCTACCATCCGCAGCGTGATTATCTCAAGCTGATCTCGATGGGCGACCGCCGCGCTGTGGCCGACACGTTTGGCCTGCGCGCGGGGGGGGGCTGGCTTTGGCATCTCAAGGACTACATCGACGGCAAGTTCATGGCCAAATTTGCCGACTATCCCGCCATGCCTGCGCTGAAAGTGCCTCACCCCGCCCCACCCGATCTTGCCGAGGCGATGGGGCCCAAACCCCTGTGCGGCGGTTGCGGGGCCAAGGTCGGCGCCGTGGCGTTGCACGCGGCGCTGCACGTCCTGCTCGCCCCGGCCCGCGCCGATGTGCTGTCCGGCCCCGGCGACGATGCAGCCATCCTGCGCACCGGCGCAGGCGTGCAGCTTATCACCACCGACCACTTGCGCACCTTCACCAACGACCCGTTTCAGATGGCGACCCTGACGGCGGTTCATGCGCTTGGGGATATCTGGGCAATGGGGGCGCAGCCGCAGGTGGCGCTGGCGCAAGTCACCCTGCCCCGCGCCACCCCCTGCCTGCACGCCGACATGCTGGCCGAAATCATGACCGCCGCCGCCGCCGTCTTCACCGCCGCAGGGGCAGATGTGGTCGGCGGCCACACCAGCATCGGGGCCGAACTGACGATCGGGTTTGCCGTGACCGGGCTCGCACAAACCCCGATCACCAAGGCCGGTGCCACCCCCGGCGCTGCGTTGATCCTGACCAAACCGTTGGGCACCGGTACCATCCTTGCCGCCGAAATGGCTATGGCCCATGTGCCGGGCGTGATCCTTGGCGAAGCGGTTGCGGCCTGCCTGCACAGCATGGCCGCACCGCAGTCACAAGCCGCCGCGATCCTTGCGCCCCATGCAGCGGCGATGACCGACGTGACCGGCTTTGGCCTTGCGGGTCACCTGATGGAGATGCTTGACGCCTCGGGCGTTGCCGCGACCATTACCCTTGCCGACCTGCCCCGCCTGCCTGCCGCAGCACAACTGGCGGCCGCAGGAATAGCCTCCAGCCTTGCCCCTGCCAACCGCGAGGCGCTGGAGGGTCGGATCAGCGGCCCCGACGATCCGCTGCTATACGATCCGCAAACCTGTGGCGGCCTGCTGGCAGCCGTTCCCGCCGCGATGGCCACAAATCTGCTGGCCGCCCTGCACGCAGCAGACATCTCCGCCGCGATCATCGGCCGGATCGAATCCGGCGCGCCGCACATCACCTGTCGCTAGATGTCATCGGGGCGGCGCCGCTCGAACACGTCGCGCACCACAGTGTAGTCGCGGTATCCCATACGGGCGACCGGATTGTATCGCGCGGGGTCAAATCGCCCATCCACCAGACAGGCATCGGCGATGTGAACCCCCGTCACCTCGCCTAGGATCAGGAAATTCCCCTGCCCCTTCAATTGGGTCACCCCGGTCACCACACATTCCAGTGTCGCCGGGGCATCCGCCACCCTTGGGCAATCAATCGTGGAACATTCCGCCTTTGCGACCCCCACCGCCGCAAACTCATCCGTTCCGGGCGCAAAGCCTTCGGACGTTGCCGACATCGCGGCCAGCGCCGCCTCGCCCACGACATTGACCGCAAATACCCCCGCCTCGCGCAGGTTGTTCAAGCTGTCCTTCACGCCCGTCGACGCAAACATCACCTGCGGCGGGACATAAGCCACCGCGTTGAAGAACGAATAGGGTGCCAGGTTGTCGCCCAGCGGCCCACGGGTCGAAATCCACCCGATCGGGCGGGGCGTGACCAGCGCGTTGAATGGGTTGTGTGGCAATCCGTGGCCGTCGGCGGGGCGATAAAACATGCGGACCTTTCGATCGTTTGATCCTGACATAGAGCCATGCTACCCGCCGTTCCAGATGATTCCCCCCCCCCCCTCGGAGAGCGCGCAGTGTATCGGCTGACCGAAGAAAGCGAAGACGACTGGTGGGAGGTCGAGGCACTCTATGACCTCTGCTTTGCGCCGGGCCGCACCGCACTGTCGTCTTACCGGCTGCGCGAAGGCGTCGAGACAGTCGCGGCGCTGTGTGGCGTGCTGCGCGACAGCGACGGCGTGCTGGCCGCCGCGATCCGCTGTTGGCCGGTTGAAGTCGGCGGACAGGACGCGCTGCTGATGGGCCCCATCGCTGTGCACCCCACCCGGCAGGGCGAAGGTCTGGGTGGTCTGCTGATCAACGAAAGTCTGGTCGAGGCCCGGCGTCTGGGCTGGGAACGGGTGATGCTGGTCGGCGACGTTCCCTATTACGGCCGATTCGGCTTTGCCAAACTGAACGACGTCGTCATGCCGCCGCCCACCAACCCGGACCGCGTGCTGGGTCTGGCGCTGAAACGCGGCGCGTGGGACAGAGTGACGGGGCAGGTGACCAAAGCCTCGGGCATTGTAACCTGACGAACCCTGCCCCACATTCTATGCATGACCATGCCCGCCCTCGCTCTCACGCCGTTTGACGCTGAAATCGCAGCCCTCGCCCGCGCCCATCGCACGGCGACGGGTCCAGTGATGAACTTTGTAAATCGCATCGGCGGCTCACTCGAAGGCCAGTTGGCCAAGCTGCCTGTTCCCGTGCGCGCCCAGATCGACCGGGTTACAGAGACTGCCTTGCGCGCGGCGCTGGGCGTGGCCGGTCTGGGCGACCGCGCGCCCGAAACCGGCCCGCGCGGCACGCTCGCCGCGGTCATTGCCACGGGCGCCGCGGGCGGCATGGGTGGGCTGCCCTCGGCCATCGCAGAACTGCCCGTTACCATCACCCTGCTGATGCACGCCATCCGGACCGAAGCCAAAGCCGCAGGCTTCGATCCCAACACCCCCGCCATCCGCGCCGCCTGCCTGCAAGTGTTTGCCGCAGGCGCGCCCGTCGCGTCCGACGATGGGCTGAACACCGCGTTCCTGTCGGCCCGGCTGACCGTTACCGGCCCCGCCCTGCAAAAGATCATCGCCACCATCGCACCCCGGCTCGCCACCGCGATGGGGCAAAAACTGATGGCGCAAACCGTTCCGGTGCTGGGGGCAGTCTCGGGGGCGGCGCTGAATGCGGCCTATCTTGGCTATTACCGCGAAATGGCGCGGATCCGGTTTGCCCTGCTGCGGCTGGCACAAACCCACGGCGCGGGGCCGGTGCTGACCGCCTTCCGCGTTGCCTGCGAACCGGCGAAGATAAGGCAAGCCTGATCGCCTCGGGATGCCGAAATTCCCCCACAGCGGCAAGTGTTTCAAGCAGAACTGCGGCACAACCAGACAACCGGCCGCCACAAAACAAAGTGCAAACACGCCAACGTGAGCATCGAATAAAATCGGTGCGGGGAACGATCAGGACCGCGGCACGTTGTCTGGTGTGCGTCCAGCGTGCGGCGCGTTATTGAAAGGTTACATCATGACCTCTGCATCGAAAACATTCGTCATGGCCGGTTTTGCCGCAGCCTTGGCCCTGCCGGGCTTCGCGCAAGAGGCACCGACCAATACCTCGCCCATGAGCTGCTCGGAATTTCTGACCCTCAGCTCGACCGAAATGGCGATGGCAATCTCTGCTGTGCGCGTCAAGGGCAGCGGAGACACCGGCTTTGTTACGGCAAACCCACCGCCCGTCGACGCAACAAACGACGGACGCGCGACCAGCGACCCGGCGACCGGCACCGATACCAACAATCTCGCCACAGTACCTGCAGCCGAAGCGGTAGCGACGAACGACGGTCGCCCGACAACCGAGCCAAACATCCTACCCAGCGAGGACGGAGCAGTTGAAACCGTTGACGAGATGGGCACCCAGGAACTTGCAAACTTCACCGTTGCGCAATGCCAGGGCAATCCGGACATGATGATCGCGGATGTCATGGTGATGATGACCAAAATGTAGGCCAATGTGACAGCCCGACGAAAGGCTTGTCACTGCACGGCTGACATAAGGCTGACCCCGCAATAACAGGGTCCGTCCCACAAAGGCCCGGCAGACTTGCCGGGTCTTTGCATGTGTGGCGCTTCGCTCAGTTGGTCAACAGATGATAGCTGTTGTCTCTATCCCCAACATTCTCGACCCTCACCAGGAAATATCCGTTCCATTCCGGCGTGAAGTCGCAATAGACCCGGTCCGACCAACTTACATCCATGCAGACCGTGTTGCCGTTCTCGTCCGTCACCCGCACGTCCAGATCGGCCCCACCGTCCCCCAGCACGGCCAGTTCTGCATAAGACCCGCCGAACAGCGGAATTTCCGACGTATCGACCGCACCTGCAGGCAACAGGGACGGCGTGACCCGCGCCACGCCGACCGGCCCGAATGCGCCCTCCACCTTTGCCGCCTCGATCAGACCGATCACCGTTTCATCCTCGCCCGCCAGCCCCCGCGCCGCCGCAAACATCGCGTCCGCGTCCATCGGCAGCCCGCTGACCTGCGCCGCAGACCCGGCACTCCCGGTGGTCTTTTTCTGCTCTACATCGCGCAGCAAAACCGACTGCACCAGCCGCCCCGCCGCCAGAACCGTCAACGCATCGTTCTGCGCCAGGCCCACCCCGTAAAGATCCTGCGCGAGGGCCAGCATCGCCACCCCGCCCCGAACACCCGGTTCCGCTTTGGCCAGATTGATACCCGACCTGTCCTGCGCCTGCAAAGGAGCCGCCAGCAACGCCGCAGCGGCAATTCCGGCCAGAACGGCGTTCCGCATCCTGAAAACCCCAAACCCAAGGGCCAAGCGCGGCCCACCGGCGGCAGTTTTGCATCCAACGCAACGGTTGGAAAGCCCGCATGATGCCCTTCTGGGCTATCGAAGCGGAGCGGTTTGTGACTATCACGGGCAACATGCACAAGGCCACGCCATGAACAGCACGCAAATCCTCGCCGCCCTGATCGCCTTTGACACGGTCAGTTCGCGCCCCAACATCGCCCTGATGACCTGGGTGCAAGACCTGCTGCAACAGGCCGGCGCGCGCGTGGTGCTGATCCCCGATGCAACTGGCGGCAAGGCCAACCTCTTCGCCACCACCGGCCCCGATGGCCCCGGCGTCATGCTGTCTGGCCACACCGACGTGGTCCCGGTCGAAGGTCAAACCTGGACCGTGCCGCCCTTTGCGCTGACCGAAGCAGACGGCCGCCTTTACGGCCGCGGCACCACCGACATGAAGGGCTTCGTCGCTTGTGCCATCGCCGCGATGATCCGCTCGGCCAAGCGTAACCTCGCAACTCCCCTGCACCTCGCGCTGTCTTACGACGAGGAAATCGGCTGTCTTGGCGTAGGCTCTCTGATCGACATGCTGGCCGCCGCCCCCACCCGCCCCCGGATGTGCATCGTGGGCGAGCCTACCAACATGCAGGTCGCCACCGGCCACAAGGGCAAGGTCGCCCTGCGCACCACCTGCACCGGGCGCGAAGGCCATTCCGCGCTGGCCCCTCTGGCGCTGAACGCCCTGCATCTGGCGGCGGATTTCATCGGCACCGTGCGGGCCGTGCAGGCAAGGCTGATGGCGCACGGCACCCACGACGACGATTATGACGTGCCCTGTTCGACGCTGCATGTGGGCAAGCTGAACGGCGGCGTGCAGGTCAACATCGTGCCGCAGACCGCTATCGTCGATTGGGAAATCCGCTCGATCGCAAGCGAAGATGTGCCCGCCCTGATCGCCGAAGTCGGGGCCGGGGCCGAAGCCATCGTGGCCCCCCTGCGCGCCCGGTTCCCCGAGGCCGCGATCCGCACCGAACGGCTTTGGGACTATCCCGGCCTCGGTACCCCGTCGGATGCGGGCGTGGTGAGGTTCGTGCAATCGCTGACCGGGGCGAACGGCACGATCAAGGTGGCGTTCGGCACCGAAGGCGGCTTGTACGACGCCCGCCTCGGCATTCCCACAGTGATCTGCGGGCCGGGGTCGATGGCCCAAGGCCACAAGCCCGACGAATTTGTGACCGCAGAACAACTCGCCCGCTGCGACGCTATGCTGGCGACCCTAGTCGAACGGTTGGTGGCGGGGATCTGAAACCGCCGTCCCTTGCTCCCCTGGCAGGTCGGGGTTCACCCTCACTTCGCTTTCGCCCGCACGCCGGCCTTTCGGCTCCGCCCGCCATGCACTAGAACCCCCCCATGGCCATCACCCTTACCTCCCTCGCCGACCTCGGGGCCCACGGCTTTGACGACATCATCGACGTCCGCGCGCCCGCCGAATACGCCGAAGACCACCTGCCCGGTGCGATCAACCTGCCGGTCCTCAGCGATGAACAACGCGCGCAAATCGGCACGATCTACAAACAGGTCAACCCCTTCACCGCCCGCAAACTCGGCGCGGCCCTCGTCGCCCAGAACGCCGCTACCCATCTTCTCGGCCCTCTGGCAACCAAACCCGGCGGCTGGCGGCCGCTGGTTTATTGCTGGCGTGGCGGGCAGCGGTCCGGGTCTTTCGCCACCATCCTGTCGCAGATCGGCTGGCGGGTCGAAACACTTGCGGGCGGCTACAAGGCGTGGCGGGCACTGGTGGTCAAGGCGATCTACGACACAGCTTTCCCCTGCCCGGTCGTGGTGCTTGATGGCAACACCGGGTCGGCCAAGACCGAAATCCTCAACCTGCTGCCGCAACGCGGCCTTCAGGTGATCGACCTCGAAGGTATCGCCGCACATCGCGGATCGCTGTTCGGCAGCCTTGGTGCGCAGCCGTCGCAAAAGGCGTTCGAAAGTCGCCTTGCCATGGCCATCGCCGCGCTGGACCCCACCCGCCCTGTGGTGATCGAGGCAGAAAGCAGCAAGGTCGGCGAACGCAGCCTGCCACCCGAGATCTGGAAGGCGATGCTCAAAGCCCCACGCGTCGCGATCGACGCCCCCGTGGCCGCGCGGGCGGGCTATCTGGTGACGGCCTACGCCGATCTGGTGCAGGACGGCGCGCGGCTCGCCGAAGTGATCGGCAAACTGCATCTGGTCCACTCCAAGGACGTGATCGCCAACTGGCAGGCAATGGCCGTCGCAGGCGACTTCACCCAGCTGGCGCAAGGCCTGATGGCCGCGCACTATGACCCGCGGTACAACAAACATCGTGCGCGGATGGGCGGGGCGGTGCTGTCGGTCGCCACAGATCGCCTCGCTCCCGGCGATCTGGGGGCCGTTGCCGACCGTGTCGCCGATTGCGTGGCGCAGGTGGCGCGTCAGCCGGCGCATCAGGCGGCTGAGCCGGACCAGTTGCGCTAAGGTGACGTTCTGGGCCGCAGCACCCGAACCCAGAGCGCCGTAAAACTGCAAGACCCGCACAAGGCAAACGCGCCGCGAAAGTGGCTCCAAAAGATCAAAACCCCAACAGATCATAAAATGTAACTCGCAACCCCATGTTTTAGAACACCTAAAAATATGCCCCAGAGTGGAACCCCCCCTGAAAATCTCGCTTTCCCCCTCCCCTGCCACCCCCTAAGCTGCCTCATACCCCAGCCCAGAGGACCCCCATGCAAACCATGATCGGCGTGATTGGCGGCTCGGGGGTTTACCTGCTCGACGGGCTGGAAGGCGCAAGGTGGGTCACCGTGCCCACCCCCTGGGGCGACCCCTCGGATCAGATCCTTCTGGGCCGCCTGTCAGGCATCCCCGCAACCTTCTTGCCCCGACACGGCCGCGGCCACCCCCACTCGCCCTCCTCCGTTCCCTACCGCGCCAACATTGACGCGCTGAAACGGCTGGGCTGCACCGACGTCGTGGCCGTGTCCGCCGTGGGATCGCTGCGGATAGACTACGCACCCGGCGATTTCGTGCTGGTGGATCAATACATCGACCGCACCTTTGCCCGCGAGAAAAGCTTCTTCGGCCCCGGCTGCACCGCCCATGTCTCGGTGGCCCATCCCACCTGCCCCCGGCTCGGCCAAGCCTGCCTTGCAGCCGCCCAACAAGCCGGGATCAAGGTCCACACCACCGCAACCTACCTCGCCATAGAAGGCCCGCAATTCTCGACCCTCGCCGAATCCCGCCTTTACCGCGGTTGGGGCGCAGATGTGATCGGAATGACCGGCATGCCCGAGGCGAAACTGGCGCGCGAGGCCGAGCTTTGCTACGCTTCCCTCGCCATGGTGACCGACTACGACTGCTGGCACGAAGGTCACGGCGCAGTCGATGTCAGCGTGGTGCTGCAAACCCTCGCCGCCAATGCCAGCAACGCCCGCAGTCTGGTCACCGCCCTGCCCGCCCGCCTGCCACCCACCCGCAACGCCTGCACGCACGGCTGCGACACCGCCCTGACCCACGCCCTGATTACTGCGCCCGCGATGCGCGACCCCGCCCTGATGGCACGGCTCGACAGCATAACCGCCCGCGTCCTGAAAGCCTGACCCTGATGAAAACCGAGCCGCCAAAATCCGTCCGCGACTACATCCGCACCATCGTGGATTTCCCCCATGAAGGCATCCTTTTCCGTGATGTAACCACCCTGTTCGCCGACCCGCGCGGCTTTCGGATGTGCATCGACCAACTGCTTGCCCCCTATGCCGGGATGCGCATCGACAAGGTCGTGGGGCTCGAGGCGCGGGGCTTCATCCTTGGCGGCGCGGTGGCGCATCAGTTGTCCGCCGGTTTTGTCCCGATCCGCAAAAAGGGCAAACTGCCGGGTCAGACGATCAGCCAGGCCTACACGCTCGAATACGGCGAGGCTGTGGTCGAGGTGCACGAAGACGCCTTGCAACCCGGCGAAAAGGTGCTGCTGGTCGATGACCTGCTAGCGACAGGCGGCACCGCCGAGGCGGGGATCAAGCTGATCGAACGTCTGGGCGCGCAGATCATCGGCTGCGCTTTTGTGGTGGACCTGCCCGATCTTGGTGGGATGAAGAAGCTGCACGCGATGGGGATGCAGGTTCACACCTTGTGCGCTTTCAAAGGGCTGTGACGGCTATCATTAACCCTTCCCTAACGAATCATCGTTAATGACTGTCATGTTCGGCCTACCCAGCTGGACGTCACGCTGCTTGCAACACGTGACTACACTCACACCCCAGCGTCCCGTCGGGCAACCGGCGGGACGTGTCTATTTCCGGCGAGCGCTGCCCTGACCGACTCCCCGTCATCCGCATACCTGCATTTTCTATCCTTAAATATCCGCAGAGGCGATGCCGCAAGGCATCGGGGGGTCCAAGCCCCCCTTCCCCTATGCCCGCAAAACCGCACCCGGGTTCATGATCCCTACCGGGTCCAGCGCCGCCTTGATCGCCCGCATCGCTGCCAGCTTGGCTGGGTCGCCGAATCGCTCCAACTCGGCGACCTTCAGCCGCCCGATGCCGTGTTCCGCGCTGATCGACCCGCCCATCGCGTGCACCGCTTCATGCACCACCCGCTGCACCGCTGCCCCTTGTCCGGCATGATCGGCCTTGGTCCGCCCCCGTGCAGGAAACACGTTGTAGTGCAGGTTGCCGTCGCCAAGATGACCAAAGCAGTTGATCCGCCAGTCGCCCGTTGCGGCCAGTGCAGCCCCTGCCCGGTCCAGAAACTCTGCCACAGCCCCCAAGGGCACCGACACATCATGGCTCGCCACCGCGCCAACCATGCGGTTGGCCGCCGGGATCTGCTCGCGGATGCGCCACAGACCAGCCCGCTGCGCCTCGCTTGCCGCGATCACGCCGTCCAGTACCAGCCCCGCCTCAGCTGCTTCGGCATAAATCGCCGCCATTGCCGCCTCGGGCTCCATCCCGGCAGGCAGACCCAATTCGATCAGCACCTGCCAATCGGCCACCAGCGGCACCGGCACCTCGGGCATGTGTTCCGCCAGAAACTCCAGCCCCTGCCGACCGATCAACTCGAACGCGCTGACCATCCCCGCCAGCCGCATCTGCGCCAACGCCAGCAGTCGCAGCGCAGCCGCAGGCCCCGGCACCACCAGCAACGCCGTCACCACTTGCGCGGGGATCGGAAACAGCCGCAAACTTGCCGCCGTGATCACCCCCAACGTGCCCTCGGCCCCGATCAACAGATGCCGCAAATCATAACCGGTGTTGTCCTTGCGCAGCCGGTGCGCGCCATGCAGAATAGACCCATCCGGCAGCACGGCCTCGATCCCCAACACCAGATCGCGGGTGTTGCCATAGCGCAGCACAGCCACGCCGCCCGCGTTGGTGGACAGCAGGCCACCGATCCGCGCCGACCCTTCCGACCCCAGCGACAGCGGAAACAGCCGTCCGACCGCCCGCGCTGCCGCCTGCACATCGGCAAGCACGACCCCCGCCTCGGCCACCATCACACTCTCATCCGGCCAGATGCCCCGCACGGCGGCCATCCGCTCCGGCGACAGCACCACGGGCAGCGGACCATCGGGTCGCACCTGACCGCCAACCAACCCGGTGCCGCCGCCCCATGGTACGATCCCGACGCGTGCCGCCCCGCAAGCCCGCACGATCACCGCCACCTCTTCGGTGGTTCGCGGCAAGGCCAGAACGCCGCCCTGCCCCCGCCACACCCCGCGCGGCTCTTCCAGATAAGCAGGCGCCAGTTCACGCAGGGTTCCCGCAGGCAACAACCCGGTCAGATGATCGGCAAATGCAGCGTCAGCGGGGTTCAGCATCGGCACGCTCCTTTGCCCGGCTGAATACCCCGACACGCGGCCAAGGTCACTTGGGAAATGGGGTCGCTAAGGCAATCGGGTTACTGCAGATATTCCGGCTCCAGCACCATGATCGTCGGTCGGCGGGGCAGGTTGTCCAGCGACAGCTCGATTTCCGACATCTCTGGGCGCACCACATCGAACTGCCCCGCCATCTCGGTCAGGAAAACCTCCAGCGAGGCGCCGGAAAACCAGTGCATCGGCACCACAACCGAAGACCGCAGCCGTCGCACCACATCGGCCATGTCGGCCACGTTCATCGTATAACCACCATCGACCGGCACCATCACCACATCCAGCCGCCCGATGCTGGCGAACTGCGCGTCATCCGGCACATGGTGCAAATGCCCCAGATGGCCGACGCACAGCCCGGCCACCTCGAAGATGAAGATCGAATTGCCATCCCCCCGCGAATCGTCGCCAAACCGCGACCGGACATCCGTGGTCACATTGCGCACCAGCATCTCGCCCAGATCAAGGCTGTGCGCCGCAGGCCCCGCAGCATCGGCCCAACCGCGCAGCACATGCGGGATGCGGGGATCGGGGTTTGACGTCCAATGCGTGCTGTGCGCGTTGTTCATTGTCACCACATCGGGCACCAGATCGCGGCTGCCAAGAAAGCCGGTGTAGTCGGTGGCAACGGTCAACCCGCCCGACGTTTCCAGAAGGAATGTCGCATGATCGACATACCGCAGCCGCACCGAGTCCGCCGCCAGCGGGTCACCAAACGCCACCTGCACCATCTGCGAGTCGTTTTGTGCCAAAGCGATGCAATGACTGGGAATACGGTCCTGCGCCGACGCAGGCGTGACGACCAACATCGCAACCGTCAAGAATCGGATCATCTCAACTCCTCCGCGTAAAACGATAGCCCAAATCCCGCATCCGCGTTAAGCGTCGCGTTCACAAAAGTGTGTACATTTTCTACTGGCCTAAATATCCCGGGTGCGACCATTCGTTCGCCATTGGTCCTAGAGCCAAGGGGCGTGGGGGCAGCGCCCCGGTCTTGCCACCCAAAAATTCACCCGACCTCGGTCCGGCCGCGCCGGTCCCCGCGCAGGTTGGCATAAAGCACATGGTTGCGCCAGCGCCCGTTGATCTGCAGATAGCTTTGCGCGACACCTTCATACTTGAACCCGGTCCCCTCCAGCACCCCGCGTGACGCTGCGTTTTCCGGCAGGCAGGCGGCCTCGATCCGGCTGAGGTCCATCTTGTGAAACGCATGATGCACCACCTGCTGCAACGCCTCGCGCATGAAACCCTGCCGCGCAAACGGCGCGCCGATCCAATAGCCCAGCGTGCCCGCCTGCACCGGCCCGCGCCGGATGTTGTCCAGCGTGATCGCCCCCAGCAGCGTGTCATCGCCCCGCCGGATCAGCAGCAGCGGCAACGCTGTGCCAAGGCCTTCGGCCCGACCCGCCCAATAAACCCGGTTGGTAAAGGCACGACGCGACAGATGGTCGTAGGACCATACCGGCTCCCACGGGGTCAGGTGAGCGGCACTGTCAGACCGCAATTGCGACCACGCCCGCCAATCGGAATGGGTGGGCAGCCGCAGAACCATGCGGTCCGTCTCGATCCGGGGCCGCTTGCGCACCCCAAGCATCAGGCGTCCAGTCGCGCGCGGATATCCTCCAACCCCGGAGCCGCCTCCACCGGTCCATACAGCGCCAGCGCCGCCGGAGCCTGGGCCAGCGTTTCGGCAAACCGGCGCACATCGGCGGTGCTGACCGCATCGACACGCGCCACCGCCTCGTCCACATCGGGCACCCGGCCATAAATCGCCAGCAACCGTGCGATGCGCTCGGCGCGAGAGGACGCACTTTCCAGCCCCATCAGCATACCCGCCTTGATCTGCGTGCGGGCACGGGCAACCTCTGCCTCGGACATGTCATCTGCGGCACGTTTCATCTCGTCGATGGTCAGGTGCGACAGCTCTGCGATCTCGTCCGCCGAAGTGCCGGCATAAAGCGTGATCTGCCCGGTATCCTCATAGGCACCCGACTGCGCAAAGATCGAATAGCACAACCCCCGCTCTTCGCGGATCTTCTGGAACAGCCGCGACGACATGCCCCCACCCATCGCCATCGCATAGACCTGCGCCACGAACACGTTCGGATGCCGATAACCCGGAGCCTCGAACGCCATTGCGAAATGCACCTGCTCCAGATCCTTGACCTCGCGCCGCTCGCCTGCACGAAACGTCGCGGGATGCACGGCCTTGCCGCCCACCGGCTTCAGACTGCCAAAGATCGCCTCGGCCTGTGCCACGATGGCGTCGTGATCGACCCCGCCCGCTGCGGCAAGGATCATCTGATCGGGGCCGTAATGTTCGGACACGAACCCCGTGAGATCTTCACGCGTGAACCCCGCCACCCCCGCCGCCGGGCCCAGAATGGCGCGGCCAAAGGGTTGATCAGGGTAGGATACCTCTTGCAGCCAGTCAAAGATGATATCGTCGGGCGTATCAAGCGCCTGGCCGATTTCTTGCAAGATCACATGGCGTTCTGTCTCGATTTCCTTTGGGTCGAACACCGGGTTCAGCACAATGTCGGAAATCACGTCCAGCGCCAGCGCCACGTCGCCCTGCAACACGCGCGCGTAATACGCCGTCATCTCGCGGCTGGTGTAGGCGTTGATATAGCCGCCGACGTCTTCGATTTCCTCGGCAATCTGCAACGCGTTGCGCCGCTTGGTGCCCTTGAACGCCATATGCTCCAGAAAATGCGCAATGCCGTTCTGCGCCGTGCGTTCATGCCGCCCACCTGCCTGCACCCAGACCCCCGCACTTGCCGATTTCAGGCCCGGCATATGTTCGGTCACAATCCGCAACCCGTTCGGCAGCGTGGTTAGGTTCAGAGTCAACGGGCGGTCCTTTCACGGATCAGGTTTTGTATGGCGGCGAGGTCATCAGGCACGCGTGTCAAGCGTTCGGGGCGGTCAAACAGATCGGCCATCCGGGCGGGCAGCGCGGGCCGGATGCCCATTGCCGCCTCGACCGCATCGGGGAACTTGGCCGGGTGCGCGGTGGCCAGTGTGATCATCGGGGTGGGCCCGAGGAAATCTTCGGCGACCTTCACCCCCACCGCACTGTGCGGGCACAACACCTCGCCCGTCTGGGCAAAGGCTGCACGGATCGTCGCCCGCGTTTCATCTTCCGAACAGCGACCCGAGGCGAAGGTGTCGCGCAGCATCTGCAGCGCGCCTTGGCTGATGTGAAACCCGCCCGCCTTCAACTCTGCCATCAGGCTGGATACCGCCGCGCCGTCATGGCCATAGGCATCAAACAGCGCGCGTTCAAAGTTCGACGATACCTGAATGTCCATCGACGGGCTGATCGAGGGTTTCACCCCATCGGTGACATAGTCCCCCGTGGCCAGCGCCCGGTGCAGAATGTCGTTGTGGTTGGTCGCGATCACCAGCCGTTCAATGGGCAGGCCCATCTTGCGCGCGATGTAGCCTGCAAAGATGTCGCCGAAATTGCCCGTAGGCACGGTAAAACTGACGCTGCGCCCCGGCGCGCCAAGGGCCGCCGCGCTGTAGACAAAGTAGACAACCTGCGCCAGAACCCGCGCCCAGTTGATGCTGTTCACACCCGCCAGCCGCACCCCGTCGCGGAAGGCGAAATCGTTGAACATGTCCTTCACACGGGCTTGGCAATCGTCGAAATCGCCGTCCATCGCCAAGGCATGCACGTTGGGCTCGACCGGCGTCGTCATCTGCCGCCGCTGCACGTCACTGACCCGGCCATGCGGGTAAAGGATGAACAGATCGACATTGGACAGCCCGCGAAACGCCTCCATCGCCGCTGACCCGGTGTCACCGCTGGTCGCACCCACAATCGTCACCCGCCCACCCGTCTTGGCCAGTGCCGCCTGCATCATCTGCCCGATCAACTGCATGGCGAAGTCCTTGAACGCCAGGGTCGGGCCGTGAAACAACTCCAGCAGGAAATGATTGGACCCAAGTTGCACCATAGGCGCGCGCGCCGCATGGCTGAACCCGGAATAGGCGGCCCGGATCAGCCCGCGAAACTCGTCTGCCTCGAACGTGGCACCCAAAAACGGCCACATCACCCGTAACACGGTTTCCTCGTAAGACAGCCCGGCCATCGCGTCCATATCCAGAACCGGCACAGACTGCGGCACATACAGGCCCCCGTCACGGGCAAGGCCGGTCATCATCGCTTCGCCAAAGGTCAGAACAGGGGCCGCGCCCCGCGTCGAGATATAGTGCATGACCGCCCTTTATACCGCTCGACGCGTCATACGCCACAGCAACCCGACTGTCATCCCCGCCCAGACAAGTGCCAGCAGGAACCAGGTGATCGCATAGCCCCAATGGTCATTCGGAATGCCCGAAGTATTGACCGGCATCGCATCAATCCCATCCCCCGTCGGCGCGCGGGCGATGATCAGCACCGGTTCGGTGTTCAGGACCTGCGACATCGCGACAACGTCGCGGGCATACCACAAACCCGTCTTGGTATCGGGCGGCGGGGTGAACTGGTTGCTGTCCTGCGGCCATTGCAGGTTGCCCTCGACCCGTGCCGCGGTCACTGTGAGCTGCGTCTTGCGCGCATCTTCGGGCAGATAGCCGCGATCGATCAGAATGCGCCGCCCCTCTGCTGCAAACACCCCGATCACCCGAACCCCGACCCCGCCCAATTTGGTCGACGACAGAACTTCCAACGATTCGCCGGTGAACTGCCCCTCGATGAACACCGGCAGATAACGGTCCGCCTCCGGGTCGGGCTGCACCGGCAACGGCACCGGGTTGGCCGCAATCCGGCTTTCAATCTCGGCCAGATAGCCGCGCTTCATCTCCATCCGCTGGATCTGCCAGATGCCCAATGAACACAGCACCCCGATACCAGCCGCCCCAAGCAAAAGCGGAAAGATCAGGCGACGCAGCATTCTGTTTCCTTTGGCAAGGGCTTCAAACGAAAGCGCGGGCCGCATCGGGCCCGCGCGTCACAGGTCAGGACGAAAGCCTACTGACCCCAGACGTAGATCGACGCGAATAAAAACAGCCAGACCACATCGACAAAATGCCAGTACCAGGCCGCAGTTTCGAAACCCACATGCTTTTCCGGCGTAAAGTGACCCCGCCGTGCGCGCATATAACAGATGCCCAGAAAGATTGTTCCGATGATGACGTGGAAACCATGAAAACCGGTCGCCATAAAGAAGGTCGACGGATAAATCCCATCCGTAAACCCGAACGCCGCGTGGCTGTATTCATACGCCTGAAAGCCGGTGAAAATCAACCCCAGCACAACGGACAGCAGCAACCCGGTCATCAGATCCTTGCGGTTGTTTTCATGCACCAAGGCGTGATGCGCCCAAGTCGCCGCAGCCCCCGAACACAGCAGGATCAACGTGTTGATCAGCGGCAAGTGCCAGGGATCGAATGTCTCGATCCCGACAGGCGGCCAGACGCCATCGACCAACGGGCTTTCTGCCCCCATCGGATACATCGCATGCTTGAAGAAGGTCCAGAACCACGCAAAAAAGAACATCACTTCGGACATGATGAACAGGATGAACCCATAGCGCAGGCCAATCCGCACGACTGGCGTGTGATCGCCGACCTGGCTTTCGGCGATCATATCCGACCACCACGCAAACATCACATACAAAACGCCGACAAAGCCGATCAGACCCAGCCACGGCCCCTGATCGTGCATCCATAGCACCGCACCCAACAACATAGCAAAGGCCGACACGGACGCAAGGAACGGCCAGACCGACGGCGGCAGGATATGATAGTCGTGGTTCTTGGCTTGGGCCATGATCGGCATCCCTCGTTTTTTGGGTCAGTTGACCGGGGCTACAGACACAGCAAGGCTCGCCTGGTCTTCGGTCAGTTCGGTTTCGTGAAACGTGTAAGACAGCGTGATTTCGTTGACATGCTTGCCGTCGTCGTCCTGCAGGATCGACGGGTCCACATAAAAGCTCACCGGCATACTGACCCGCTCACCGGGCATCAGAACTTGCTCGGTAAAGCAGAAACACTCGATCTTGGTGAAATAACCCCCCGCACTGAAGGGCGTGACATTGTAGCTTGCCGTGCCTGCAACAACACGGTCGGTGGGGTTGTAAGCCTCATAGAAGGCAAGACCCGTCTCACCCAGCCGAATGGTCATGGTGCGCTGTTCCGGCTTGAACTCCCACGGCATCCCGGCTTCCAGCGAGCCATCGAACCGAACGATGACCGTTTGATCCAGAATATCGGTCGGCGCTTCTGTGGCCACCAGCGGCGTGCCGCCAAAGCCTGTGGTGCGGCAGAACCAGTCGTAGAACGGCACGGCAGCAAACGACATTGCCCCCATCATCACGCCAACGCCAACCAGTTGCAGGGCCGTCCTGCGGATGTCGGAACGCTGGCTCATGGCGTCTTTCCCGGATCGGGCAGCAGCACAGGCTCGAACACATGGTCAAAGCCTTTCATCGGATCACCGCCGGTTACTTTTACAACGGTCAGCGCGAACACCAGGGCCACAAAGGCCACAAGCAGCACCGCCACGCCAACGTTGCGGCCGAACCGCCGGGTATAAATCTCATGCGATGGACGAAATTCCATGTCACCAGCCTCCCAGATCATACAGCTTCAGCGCAGCCTCGATCAGATAAGCCGCGAAAATCACGAACAGATACAGCAACGAAAACCGGAAGAACGTCTTTTCGACCGCATATTTGTCAACCTCGGCAATAACCTCGTCGCGCCGCCAGATATCGTAGCTGCCCTTGACGAACCACAGGCTCAGCACAACCGAAACCGCCATGGTGAACGGCCCGCCAATGCTGGTCGCCGCCGTCCAGATCGCAACCGGCGCCAGCAGAACCGAATAGGCCAACACATGAGCGCGGGTGGATTTCCGGCCATGGGTAACCGTCAACATCGGCACGCCTGCGGTGTGGTAATCTTCCTTCATGAACAGCGCCAAGGCCCAGAAATGCGGCGGCGTCCACATGAAGATCACCGCGAACATCAAAACCGCCTCGATCGACACCGACCCCGTCGAACAGACCCAGCCGATCATCGGGGGAAACGCCCCGGCAGCCCCGCCGATGACTATGTTCTGCGGCGTCAGCCGTTTCAGCCCGATCGAATAGACAACCGCGTAAAAGAAGATGGTGAACGCGAGCAATCCCGCAGCCACCAGATTGGTCGCAAGCCCCAGCATGACGATCGAGATGCCCGACAGCGCCAAGCCGACCGCCAGCGCCTCCGACGCCCCGACCCGCCCCGACGGCACGGGACGACTTTTTGTGCGCTTCATCACCGCGTCAATATCGGCATCCCACCACATGTTCAGCGCACCCGACGCCCCTGCGCCCAAGGCAATGAACAAGATCGCGGCAAACGCCTCGACCGGATGCAGCCGCACCGGCGCCACCAGCAACCCGACCAGCGCCGTAAACACCACCAGAGACATGACGCGCGGCTTCAAAAGCTGCACGTAATCGCCAAAACCCGCCTCGGGCACACCGTCAAAAACCCGAATTTCCGCCATCGTCCGCCTTGCTTTCCATTCCGGTCAGGTCACTCCGACCGGTCTCATTTCAGGGACCGCAGATCAGTTCGCAGCCAGTTGCAGGTCGCCCACCTTAGCGCCTTCCAACCATTTGTCATATGCCTCCTGGCTGACAACCTTGACCGTGATCGGCATGTAGGCGTGGTTTTTGCCACATATTTCCGAACATTGGCCGAAGTAGACGCCTTCCCGCTCGGCCATGAACCACAACTGGCCCAAACGCCCCGGAACACCGTCCTGCATCACACCAAAGGCCGGCACTTTCCACGAATGGATCACATCTGCGGCCGTAACCTGCACCACAATCTTCTTGCCGATCGGGATCACCATGGCGGTATCGGTCGCCAGCAGATAGTCGCTGTCGGAATACCCGGCAGCAGACAGCTGGTCACGCTCCAACATGACGCTGTCGAACGACACGTCTTCGTCCACGTAGTCGTAGCTCCAGTACCACTGATTGCCGGTCGCCTTGATCGTGATGTCAGCCACGGGGATTTCCTGCGATTTAAACAGCACGGGCAGGCTGAACGCACCGATGAACACCAGAATGACAATTGGAACAACGGTCCACGCCACTTCCAGCGGGCCGTTGTGGGTGAAGGCCTTGGGTACCGGATTGGCGCCCGCGCGAAACCGCCAGGCCGCAAACAGCAGCAATCCTGTCACAAACACAGTGATCACGATGGTGATGATATTGATCATGTGATCCAGCGATTGCAGATCGCGCGCCATTTCGGTCACAGCCGGCTGAAAGCCCATCTTGCCATCAATCGGCTTGCCCACAATTTCCAACGCCTGTGCAGCGGCTGTGCCAGTCAGCAAACCCACCACACCCAAGCCCTGCAGAATGTTTCTGAATCCCATTGTCATGCCCCGTGTCTTCTAGCCGCCCGTCGGCCGCAGTTCGATCCCGCCACACATCCGGCAGAATCCCGTTGTTTCTGCTCGCTTTGAAACCATATTAGACAAGATACAACAACTGGTTTCGTTGCGGCAAATTCGCCGCCCTTGATCCAGATCAAAGCAAACACGAAGGAATTTCCCGATGGCAGAAGCCCCTTTCCGCCCGTTCGATACGAACCTCGACGAAGCGGCGGCCTTGGCCACCCTGCGCGCCGCCACGCTGGGGGCCGAAGATGGCGAGCTGTTTTTGGAAAGAAAACGGTCAGAGGCCATCGTTCTGGATGACCGGCGCATCAAGACCGCGACCTATGACGCCTCCGAAGGCTTTGGCCTGCGCGCGGTGAAGGGAGAAGTAGCCGCTTACTCCCATTCCACAGAGATCACCGAAAAATCCCTGACCCGGGCAGCCGAGACCGCTCGTCTGGCTATCGGCGCGGGCGGCGGCATCCTTGCCCCGGCGCCTTTGGGCACCAACCAGCGCCTCTACTCCGACGCGGACCCGATGGCTGACGCGACCTTTGCCGCCAAGATCGACACGCTGAAGGAAATCGACGCCTATGCCCGCGCGCTGGACCCCCGCGTCGTGCAGGTTTCAGCCACCATCGCCGCTGGCCTGCAAGAGATCGAGATCCTGCGCCCCGAGGGCACCCGCCTGTCCGACATCCGGCCGATGGCGCGGATGAATGTGTCGGTCATCGTCGAACATGCGGGCCGCCGCGAACAGGGCGGCACTGGCGGCGGCGGACGTTACGGCCTCGCGCGGCTGATGGAACCCGGTCACTGGCAGCCTTTGCTGCGTGAAGCGCTGCGGATTGCGCTGGTCAACCTCGACGCGGTCCCCGCCCCTGCAGGCATGATGGACGTGGTGCTTGGCCCCGGCTGGCCCGGCATCTTGCTGCACGAGGCGATCGGCCACGGGCTTGAAGGCGACTTCAACCGTAAGAAAACCTCGGCCTTCGCCGGGCTGATGGGACAACAGATTGCAGCACGCGGGGTCACCGTGCTGGACGACGGCACAATCCCCGACCGGCGTGGCAGCATCTCGGTCGATGACGAAGGCACCGCCTCGCAACGCAATGTGCTGATCGAGGACGGCGTGCTGGTGGGCTTCATGCAAGACCGCCAGAACGCCCGCCTGATGGGTGTGCCCGCCACCGGCAACGGTCGGCGCGAAAGCTATGCCCATATCCCGATGCCCCGGATGACCAACACCTACATGCTGGGCGGCACCGATACTCCCGCCGATATCGTGGCCAGCCTCAAGGACGGCATCTACGCCGTGGGGTTCGGCGGCGGTCAGGTCGATATCACCAACGGTAAATTCGTGTTTTCCTGCACCGAAGCCTATCGGGTGCAGAACGGGGTGATCGGGGCCGCGGTCAAAGGTGCCACCCTGATCGGTGACGGCGCAACCGCGCTGAAAGGCATCCGCGCCATCGGCAACGATCTGGCCCTCGATCCCGGCATCGGCAACTGCGGCAAGGCCGGGCAGTGGGTGCCGGTCGGCGTGGGTCAGCCGACCCTGATGATCGGTGGCCTCACTGTGGGAGGATCGGCGGCGTAAAGGATCATGCAGGCATACCGATTGATGCCAGAAATAGCCAACGTGTCTGCAAGCATTGATCCTTTGTCACGCGGTGAACACGGCGCGCAGATCGGTTGACATGCGCTCTCTGAAGAGCGCATGCTCGATCAATTAAATGTGCTTTTTGCGTGACGGAAAATTTGGATGGGCGATGACACAGCCGAGAGGGAGCCCGGAACCGGAATCTATATCTTGGCATGGATCCTGGCCAAGGTTGCCGCAACCGTCACGTCGTATGTTATCGTGTTCTTTGCCTTCGGCAACACAGATACTGCCGACGATTTCATGAACCGGATAATGCTGATTATGCCTTTCAGCATCGTCCTGGTCGCGGCAGCGATGATCGGTGTCTATTCGCTTTTCCCCGGCCTACAGATGGTCAAGGTTATTCCATATCTGTGGGGGCTTGGCGCGTTGGGTGTGATTATCACTTTTGTCCAGACAGCTTCGTCGGGTATACCATATCCCATCTTGTATTATCCCGCCTTATTCATCGAAAGCGGAAGGGATTGGTTGCGTGCGCCTGAAAGTGCTGTAGATTCAAGCTGCTAGACAAAAACAAACGGCAGCATCGGACGCACGCATGGGTGAAACGTTAC
>Ga0105050_10002412_pt1 | contig 26820 bp, 26 predicted proteins | sample FRY01_FD_78088 | JGI IMG/M metagenome (GOLD analysis project Ga0105050, IMG submission 78088) | Freshwater microbial communities from Lake Fryxell liftoff mats and glacier meltwater in Antarctica - FRY-01 | ecosystem: Environmental > Aquatic > Freshwater > Ice > Glacier meltwater ...
CAGCGTACGCAGACGACTTTTCCCGTGCATACGGCGCAGGCCATCGAGTGACTAAGCAAAGACGGCGATCTACCGATGATTGAACTGAAAAAAGGCCTTGATCTGCCGATTGCCGGCGAGCCCCGGCAGGAAATCGAGGACGCTCGCCCGGTATCCCGCGTGGGTGTTCTCGGCTCGGACTATCCGGGCCTCCGACCGACCATGAAAATCGCGGAAGGTGATGCCGTGCAGATCGGTACACCGCTGTTCGAGGACAAAAAAAATCCGGGCGTGGTCGTTACCTCTCCGGCGGCAGGCAGGATCGAAGCGATCGTACGAGGCGAGAAGCGGGCGTTGACCGCTGTGGTCATCGCGGTCGAAGGTGATCGATCCAAGCTGTTCGAGTCCTACGGCTCCCAGGCAATGGGTCGCCTCACCACCGAGGACGTGACCAACGTCCTGCGCATGAGTGGTTTGTGGGCAGCGCTGCGGACGCGTCCTTTCAGCAAGGTTCCGCTGCTGGGTTCCAGCCCGCATTCGATTTTTGTCACGGCCATGGACTCCAATCCGCTCGGTGTTGATGCCGGCCTGGTGATTACTGAGAAAGCGGTGGAATTTGCGTTGGGCCTGGATGTCATCGCCAAGTTGACTGAAGGCGCGGTGCATGTCTGCCAGAAGCCCGGCAAATTCCTGCCGACCGGGCACGAAGCCAGGGTCAAGGTGCACGAATTTGACGGTCCGCACCCGGCGGGTCTCCCAGGCACCCATATTCACTTCATCGATCCTGTCGGGCCGAGCAAGACGGTCTGGTATATCGGTTACCAGGATGTCATCGCCATAGGTCATCTTTTTCACAAGGGCCGAATTGATCCGACGCGGGTGATTGCACTGGGTGGCCCAGGCGTGAAGAACCCCAGATTGCTGCGCACCCGTCTTGGTGTCGATCTTCTGGAACTCTCGTCCGGTGAGCTGGCTGATGGGGAGCAGCGTGTGATTTCAGGCTCCGTGCTGGCTGGCCACACCGCAGTGGGTGCGTGTGCATTTCTTGGCCGCTACCACACTCAGGTCAGTGTGATTCCAGAGGAACGGACCCGTCGTCTGCTGGGCTATCTCGAACCAGGGATGGATCGGCACTCGGTCTTTCCGGCGTTTGTCTCCAGGTGGTTCGGTCAAAAGAACGTGAAATTCACCACCACCAGCAATGGCAGTCCGCGAGCGATGGTGCCGATCGGTACTTTCGAAGACGTGATGCCACATGATGTCCTGCCGACCCAGCTTCTGCGCGCACTGCTCGTCGGTGATCTCGAAAATGCGATCAACCTCGGCTGTCTGGAGTTTGATGAAGAAGACATCGCCTTGTGTACTTATGCCTGCCCGGGCAAATACGAATACGGTCCGGTGTTACGGAACATGCTGACGATGATCGAGAAGGAGAGTGCAGCATGAGTCTGAGAACGACTCTCGACGGTGTTGAACATCATTTTGAAAAAGGCGGGAAGTTTGCCTGGGCGTACCCCGCCTATGAAGCGATTGATACGGCGCTCTATACACCGGCCACGGTAACCGGCGGCGCGTCCCATGTCCGTGATGCATTGAACCTCAAGCGCATCATGATGACCGTATGGCTCGCTGCGTTCATCCCCGTGTTTGTGGGCAGTTATGTGGTTGGCAGTCAGGCGTTGTCTGCGATGGCGGCCGTCGGCATGACTTCCATCGACGACTGGCGGGCAATTTTCCTCGACGCGCTCATCAGTTATGACGCCAATAGCGTCGCGGACTGTCTGATCTATGGCCTTGCGTACTTTGTGCCCCTTTACGTGGTCGTTTTTGGCACCGGTATCATCTTTGAAATCTGGTTTGCATCCAAACGTGGTCATGAAGTCAATGAAGGATTTTTTGTCACCTCCATTCTCTTCACGTTGACACTACCGGCGGGGATTCCGCTGTGGATGGCTGCGGCTGGTGTGGCGTTCGGTGTGGTGGTTGGCAAGGAAGTATTTGGCGGTACTGGCAAGAACTTCCTCAACCCGGCGTTGACCGGCAGGGCATTTCTGTACTTTGCGTATCCTGCGGAGATGACCGGTGATCGGGTCTGGGTAGCTGTTGATGGTGTGACCCAGGCAACCCCGCTTGGCAATGCAGCCCAGGGCGAGGCTTATGGTCTGGACTGGATGACGGCGTTCTTCGGGAACATGCCAGGCTCATTTGGTGAAACGTCAACGTTGGCAATCCTTGTTGCTGCCGTCATCCTGATGCTGACCCGGATTGCCTCATGGCGCGTCATTGCCGGTTGTTTTCTGGGCATGGCGGCAACGGCATCACTGTTCAACATGATCGACTCCACCAATCCCATGTTTACCATGCCTTTCTGGTGGCATATGGTGCTGGGCGGATTTGCGTTTGGTGCAGTTTTCATGGCCACCGATCCGGTGTCAGCCGCGATGACCAACGCAGGGCGTTGGTATTACGGTATCCTGATCGGGTTCATGTGCATCCTGATCCGGGTTGTGAATCCAGCGTATCCGGAAGGCATGATGCTGGCGATTCTGTTCGGCAACATGTTTGCCCCGCTCTTCGATTACTTCGTTGTGCAGAGCAACATCAAGCGGAGGCTCGCTCGTGGCTGAGTTCAACAAAGACAGTCTCGGCAATACGCTCTTCATTGCCATCACGCTGTGTCTCGTGTGTGCAGTGGTCGTGTCCACAGCCAACGTCATGCTCAAACCAACGCATGCGCTGAACCGTGAACTGGACCAGAAAGAGAACATACTGCGCGCGGCCGGTTTGCTGGCTCCAGGCAGTGATATCGGCGTTGATGGCCGAAGCATTCCGGAGATTTTCAAGGACTTCAAGGTGCGCGCGGTTGATCTTGATACCGGTGAGTTCGTCGAAGATTTTGAGCAGAAGGGTTATGACGCAATCAGAATGGCGAAAGACCCCGCAAACTCCCGTGCGCTCACGGAAGAGGAAGATACAGTCACCATTCGGCGACGGGAAAACATCGGGCTGGTCTATATCAAACAGGATGAACAGGGCCTGGAAAAGCTGGTGATTCCCGTTCGTGGGTATGGCCTGTGGGGTACCCTGTTCGGTTATCTGGCCATTGACCGGGATCTTTCGACGATATCCGGCCTCGGCTTCTACGATCACAAGGAGACTCCCGGTCTCGGTGGTGAGGTGGATAACCCGGTGTGGAAGGAGAAGTGGCACGGCGTACAGCTGTTCGGCGCCGATGGCAAACCAGTAGTCCGCCTGGTGAAAACGAGGTCTCCTGCGGACTCTCCGGCAGCAGAACATGAGGTTGATGCGCTGTCCGGTGCAACCTTTACCACTCGAGGAGTTCAGAACCTGGTCAATTTCTGGACCGGGGAACTCGGTTATGGTCCCCTGATCGATAACATGAAAACGCAAAGCTGAGGAAACGCCATGTCAAGCACACTTACTGCGAAAGAAGTCGTTGTTGGCCCGATCTTCAACAACAACCCCATCGCCTTGCAGGTTCTGGGCATTTGCTCCGCATTGGCGGTCACCATCAGCATGTCGACGACACTGGTGATGTGTGCGGCGGTGATTTTCGTGACAGCGATGTCGAACTTTTCCGTGTCGCTCCTCCGCAATCGCATTCCGATGAGTATTCGCATCATCGTGCAGATGACGGTGATCGCATCCCTGGTGATTGTCGTGGATCAGGTGCTGAAGGCGGTCGCCTACGATATTTCGAAATCCCTGTCGGTGTTCGTCGGGCTGATCATCACCAACTGTATCGTGATGGGGCGCGCGGAAGCATTTGCAATGTCGAACCCGCCGCTGATCTCGTTGCTTGACGGGTTTGGAACGGCTGTCGGATACAGCGTGATGCTGATTGCGGTTGCGCTGATTCGTGAGCCGTTGGGTTCTGGCACATTGATGGGCTATACCCTACTGCCCACGCTTGCCAACGGCGGATGGTACGTGCCCAATGGCATGCTGCTGCTGCCACCCAGTGCATTTTTCATCATCGCCGGTTTCATCTGGGCGCTGCGCAGCTGGAAGTCCAGTCAGGTAGAAGCGCCTGATTATCAGATAGCGGCCAATGTCCAGTACAGAGGGGCAATGTAGATGGAACACTACCTCAGCCTGTTCCTCAGAGCCGTCTTCATCGAGAACATGGCGTTGGTTTTTTTCCTGGGCATGTGCACCTTCATTGCCATCTCAAAGAAGGTCACCACTGCTATTGGCCTGGGAATTGCTGTCATCGTCGTACTCGGTATCACCACTCCTGTCAGCAACCTGATCTATAACAACCTGTTGCGCGAAGGGGCGCTGGCTTGGGCCGGCTATCCGGATGTCGATCTCAGTTTCCTCGGCTTTCTGTCCTACATCGGCGTGGTTGCAGCCATCGTTCAGATTCTCGAGATGGTCCTCGATAAATTTGTACCTTTCCTCTACAACGCACTTGGCGTGTTCCTGCCGCTCATCACGGTGAACTGCGCAATTCTCGGAGCGATTCTCATGATGGTCGAGCGCGATCAGACGTTCATGGAATCCACGGTATTCGGACTTGGTGCAGGTGTGGGCTGGGCTGCAGCGATCATCCTGCTCGCAGGCATTCGCGAAAAAATGAAGTACAGCGACCCGCCGGAAGGTCTGCGTGGGCTCGGCATCACTTTTGTGAGCGCAGGGCTGATGGCGATGTGCTTCATGTCCTTTGGCGGTATAGACATCTGATTCAAGGAGCGGAGCACTCTCATGTTTGATGAGACAGTAGTCCTCGGAGTGGTGATGTTCAGCGTCACCATCCTCTCGTTGACGATGGTAATCCTGTACGCCCGCCGGCTGCTCGTGAGTTCCGGCGATGTCACCATCGAGATCAACGATGACCCAGGCAAGACGATCACGGTAGCCGCTGGTTCCAAGTTGCTGCCGACGTTGGCCGCCAAGGGCGTGTTTCTCGCCAGTGCCTGTGGTGGTGGTGGTACCTGTGCGCAGTGCAGGTGTCAGGTGGTCGAGGGTGGCGGCGGCATTCTGTCGACAGAAGAAGGACATTTCACCCGTGCAGAGATCCAGCAGCACTGGCGGCTCTCCTGTCAGGTGGCGGTCAAACAGAATCTGAAAATCGTGGTCCCGGAAGATGCCATCGGCGTCAAGCGATGGGACTGTGAAGTGACCTCCAACCCGAACGTCGCGACCTTCATCAAGGAACTCAATCTGAAACTGCCTGAGGGTGAGAGCGTTGATTTTCGTGCCGGTGGGTACGTGCAGCTTGAAATCCCGCCCCATGAACTGGACTACAAAACGTTTGATATCGAAGAGGAGTATCACGGCGACTGGGATCGTTTCAACGTCTGGAAGTACCACTCGAAGGTAGATGAGACGGTCATCCGTGCTTATTCGATGGCGAACTACCCGGAAGAGAAGGGCATCATCAAGTTCAACATCCGCATTGCCAGCCCACCACCGGGCAAGGACTGGCCACCGGGCAAGATGTCGTCCTACCTGTTCAATCTGAAAAAAGGTGATCACGTCACCGTCTTCGGACCTTACGGTCACTTTTATGTGAAGCCCACACAGAACGAAAAGATCTGGATTGGTGGTGGCGCCGGCATGGCTCCACTGCGCTCCCAGATCTTTGATGAGCTGAAGCGCAAGAAGGTCACGTACAAGATGAGCTACTGGTACGGTGCCCGGAGCTTGCGTGAGATGTTCTATGTCGAAGAACTGGATGAACTTGCCAGAACCTACGAGAACTTCTCGTGGCATGTGGCACTTTCCGATGCGCTTCCCGAGGATAACTGGACCGGACTCAAAGGGTTCATCCACCAGGTTGTGCTGGAGCAGTATCTGAAGACACATCCTGCACCGGAGGACTGCGAATACTATCTCTGTGGTCCGCCACAGATGAACGTAGCAGTCCTCAAGATGCTGGACGATCTGGGTGTTGAGCCTGAAAATATTCAGCTCGATGACTTTGGTGGATAAAAAGCTGCTTCAATTGAGGGGAACGGGCAGGCGAGAGGCTTGCCCGTAGCAGAGAAAAACCTTAGCCTCGTACTCACTGTGGTTAGATCCAGAGCTGTGAACCTGCTGACAATGGCCAAAGATGGCTGAAGAAGATCACCGTAAACCCGCCGCGGTTGGTGTTTGGGAACACAACGGCTGGGCAGTGTTCGTCACCATCGGTGTCGAGGTCGGAGAACCTCTGATCCTGGATCGTCGGCGAGTTGATCTGCTGTCGCCTGGTCTGCCGAACCAGCCGTATCATCACGAAACGATGAAGCTGCCTGCCGCCGAAGCGCAGGCACTGGTTGATCAGGTGCGGGCAGACTCCGTTGCCCAGGCTGTGGCCGCGCTCGGCAAACTCTTTGATGACCTCGACCTCGACACCTGGCGGCTCGATATGCTGACGGTTCGGGAACCCGCATTTCCTGGCCTGCCGGTCACCGTCGCGGCGGTGCACGACAATCAGCGCGCGTTGTACTCTGCCGATGGGATGATCTATCACGACGCACTGGTCGCAGCCGCAAACAGTCGCCAGATGGAAGTCGTGCTGTTCCACAAGAACGATGTTCTGAAGATCTGTTGTGATCGCCTGGACTGTGGCGCGGATGAACTCGAAGAGATCCTGCTGCAGTTTGGCAAGGACGTCGGCAGCCCATGGCAAAAAGAACACCAGATGGCGGCCGCTGCTGCTATTGACGCGCTGTTCCAATAGCCTGCGAGTTCTGGTGCGCAGTCTCCCTGACGCGGAGGAGATTTATTGATCACGCTCTATACGGCATCCACGCCCAATGGCTGGAAAGTTTCCTGTGCTCTGGAAGAAATGGGTTTGCCTTACGATGTGCATGAAATTGATCTGCGCGCGAATGCCCAGAAGCAGTCGGAGTACCTCGCGATCAATCCGAATGGTCGAATTCCAACGATCGTTCATGACGGGTTCGCGGTTTTCGAGTCCGGCGCAATTCTCCTGTATCTCGCCGAGTTGACAGGTCAATTGATCCCGAATGATTTCAAGGGGCGATCAAGGGTAACGCAATGGCTGATGTTCCAGATGGGTGGCATTGGTCCGATGATGGGTCAGGCCAATGTTTTTTACCGTGCGATGGAGACCAAGATTCCAGCCGCGATTGCGCGTTACCAGAACGAGTCCCGCCGACTCTTCGAAGTCCTGAATACCCAGCTTGAGCGCCACGAATTCCTGGTCGATGAGTTTTCCATAGCCGACCTAGCCAACTGGTGCTGGGTGAGGCTGTACTTCTGGTCCGGTGTTTCTCTGGATGGGCTCGATTATCTGCAGCGCTGGATGGAAGCCATCGATGCACGACCGGCATGTCAGCGTGGTATCGCGGTACCGAGGCCGTTGCTGCTGCCGACAGACCCGGACGGTGTCGAAAAAGTCTCGGCAACCTCGCGGGCGATCATGCAGCGCTAGACTTGTGCGGCTGATAGCGGCTGAGCGAGGTGATTGTCAGGTCGAGTCCGATTTTTCGTTCGTTTGAGGCACTTGAGCTAAGTACTTTGTGCCAAAGACGAACGGAAAAGCAGGCCGAAATGGCACCACCGCGGCTTGCCGAGCTTCAGTCGCGCACACTCCTATACGTCTGCGTTGTGCCCGACCGATTGGCGTTTGAACTCAACTCGGGCTAGACGACTCGATCACCGGATGAGAATGCACGCTGCAAGCAACGCATCATCGCGGCGGCGGGACGAACGTGCTGCCGATAGAGTTCATGGTTCAACTGTCGCATATGTCTGGCGAGATCTTCGTCGGCCAGCAAACGCTCGGCGCTTGCGATGCACTGCTCAAGGTTGTTGAAAACCAGCAGATGGTCGCCGTCACGGATTTTGTAGGGCAGTTCATAAAGCAGTGGATCAGACAGAATGCATCGGTTGGCCGCGATATATTCGGCCAGCTTCGCCGGAATCGAGTCCACCAGGCCAGTGGTGCTGATGGCGATACGATTTCTGCGAAGTGAGTTGAGGTAGTCCGACCGGACGGTACTCACATCGGCAATGCAGTCACTGAAGTTCCTGCGTGCAAATTCATCGTTCATGAGTCCGCCAATAAATCTCTTGCCAAAGTGACGTCTCAAACCACGTATGAGTTCAGCCCTTTGTTCGTTCAACGCTTGAACATATTCCTTGTTTTGTTTGTTCCAGCTGACTTCTGGATCAAAAGCACGGGTAAGGAATTGAATGACAGGCACGTCGGGCTCGTCAGGGTGAACCTCGAACTGGTTTGGCGAGTTGCGTGCCCAGACTTCAATGCTCCTGTTGGAACTGCTTTGACTCGACTCCTGCCATCTTTCAAGGATGCGCCGCACCGACTGCCCTGGATGCCGGGTTCTCGAAAAAGCCGCCAGTTCGGCGATGATGGCGCGCCTGACCTGAAAGCTCTCGTGGTTCGAATTGACAGGGAAATAGAGTCCGAAGGGTTGGATCTTGTGCCGATGCTCCGGAAAAGCCATCCGATGGTTGAGAAAGTCAGTCCGGAAGCTTCGCTTGAAGTAGAAGTCGCATTCAGCGAGACCGTTCCGAGAGGAAATACCTTCATTGTCCATGAGATCGATCAGAACGCGCTTTGTTTCGACGGCCGTGTCGTCGGTGACATCCATATAAAAAATGCTTGCGTTGTTCCACAAGGAATAACCACCGTTGATTTCCTGAATGTCCCATCTTGGACGCATCGATACCGACAGCGTGATTTCCCGGCTGGCAGCAAGATCGAAGAGACCAGACCAGAGATAGGATGTGTACAGGAGCTCAAGTGAAATTGGATAAACAGTAACGTGAAACATTTTTTCAGGGTGCGGCGTGGCGAGGGAAGTATGACATTATTCTCTGCTTTGGCACCTGCTTGAACGGATCATGGGGACTGGCATTTTTTCTGGACATGAAGTGACGAAGGAAATGGGGCAGGTGCCTATCTGGGTGATCAGCCTGCCTCGCTCGGTAGAGCGGCGTGCAAATGTCTCCGCTTGCATGCAGGCTGCGGGGCTTGATTTTGAATTTTTCGATGCATTCGATGGACGAAGCCTTTCCGCGCCGCAGTTGAGCAGTCTGTACGACGAAAAAAAGGCGATTCTGAATGTTGGAAGGCCTTTGTCATTTGGAGAGATCGGGTGCTCGCTGTCTCACCTGGCGCTGTATGAAAAGTTGTTGGCTTCGGATGCGCCGTATGCGCTGATCATGGAAGATGACATAGAGTTTTCGAAGGATATCCTGCAAGTATTGTCTCGCACTGCACTGTTCCCGGAGAACTGGGATGTCGTTCACTTGTCCTGGGAGCATGGCCAGACCTCGTTGTTGAATCGAATACGACTTACCTCCAGATATAAAATGGTGCGATTCATCTTTCACTCCTGGGGGTCGTATGCTTATCTTGTGGGACGACGTGCCGCGGCTCGAATGCTCGAAGCCGGCAGGCCGGTTATCGTACCGCCCGATCACCTCCCGCAGGGACTGAAAAGCGCGGGACTGGCAATTTTCGGGATTGATCCGGTCTGCGTCATGCTCAACCAGGAATTGGCATTCGATCCAAAATTCAACACACTTGCTGCCGACCGATTCAAATTGCAGGACGCTGCCGGACAACGATCTATTACAGCGATGACGTTGAAGAAAGTCAGTTGGCTTGCGAAGCTCCGACTGCTGAAGCGACGGCTCGACCCCAAATGGATCATCTAGCCCGGGCTGGCAGTTGCGCTTGCCTCGATTCGATTGTTTCAGCGCCCGAGGCACGGTTGATGATTCCTGTATGAACCATGCATCCCACTGGCACCACCAGCCGGACCTCATCGAGATCAATCGAAGCCACGAAAACACGGCCGTTGGACAGTTGGGCATTGAATTCATCCAGGTGGGAACCAATTCGCTGACGGCAAAAATGCCGGTCGACGCAAGAACTCGCCAACCTGCTGGCCTGTTGCACGGCGGAGCTTCTGTGCTGTTGGCTGAGACGCTGGCGAGCTGTGCGGCGTGGCAGACGATTGATCGAAGGCAGAGCTCGGCAGTGGGAATCGAAATCAATGCCAACCACGTTCGCGGTGTGCGCGACGGTTGGGTGATCGGGACGGTGCTGCCGATCCATCTCGGCCGCACAACCCAGATCTGGGAAGTGCGCATCGTTGATAACCTCGAACATCTCGTTTCCATTGCACGTGCCACCATCTCGATCCTTGCGATCAGTCCGCGTTCCTGAGTAACCGTACCTGATCAATTCCGGTTGACCTGGTCAGGCGAAAAGCCAGCAGTCTGCTTGTACCGTGCAGCAATCGATTCGAGTTCATCCTGGCTGATGACGTCGTGAATGTGGCGAAAGCCATCCGGTGCACGCTCCTGCGCGAGTTGCATCACCTGATCGGGTCCATTGCCACGATTGGCGAGGACGATTTTTGCAGTGGTCTCCCGACGATCCGCTTCGTAGCGTGCGAGTGCCTGTTCGACCTCGGGACACTCGCTGAGCGCGTCGGCGAGGCTTGCGGAATCGAGAATTGCCTGCGAAGCCCCGTTTGACCCGATGGGATACATGGGATGGGCTGCATCACCGAGCAGTGTGACCCGACCATGTGACCAGCGTGGCAACGGGTCGCGATCACACATGGGATATTCCCAGGCGTCACCACCGTTGGCGATCAACGCTGGAACGTCGAGCCAGTCCCACTTCCAGTCCGCGAAATGATCCGCAAACACCGACTTGTCAACCCGCTTCGACCAATCCTGCCGCGGAGGTGTCGCACCGGGTACCACACGTTCCATGATCCAGTTGGTGAGATTTTTTCCCGTAGAATCAAAAACACGACGGGATATGGGATAAACCACAGCCTTCTGACTGGCGTGCCCGGCCTGGATCATACTGCGCCCGTCGAGGAATGCAGGGGCGAGACCCGTGCCGCGCCACAGCATACGACCCGAGTATCTGGGCAATCCTTCGTCAGGCTGCATGGCGGCGCGCACGGTGGAATGGATACCGTCTGCTGCGATGATGCACTCGGCGCGAACTTCGCCAACTTCCTCACCCGTTCGCCGGTTCTCGAAGACGGCGGTTGCGTGGGAATTGGCAGTACCCACATCAAATCGTTTGAGGGAATGACCCGTCAGTATGCGGTCTGCACCAAGCAGGCGGGTAGCTTCAGTGAGCAGCAGCGTTTGCAATTCACCCCTGTGAATTGAAAATTGGGGATAGTCGTAACCGGCTGAAATACCGCGAGGTTCCTGCCAGATCAGCTGCCCCCATCTGTTGAAATATGCAAGCGTGGAAGTTTCCACCGCCGTCGCACGCAGCGCGTCCAGCAGCCCTGACTGGCTGAGTATGCGGACGCTGTGCGGTAGCAGATTGATGCCCACACCGAGTGGTTCGAGGTGCTCGACCGCTTCAAAGACCAGACAATCCAGCCCACGACGCTGGCATTGCAAAGCCATGGCCAGCCCGCCGATGCCACCACCGATGATCGCGATTCGTGTTGTCCAACGGGGCAGCCCCATGCTGGCTCCTGATCCGGGACCAGAGCTTCAGGCGAGCCACTCGGATGGTGGCGCGTTCACACCATCGAGCGGGAAAACAGGCCGACGCACACGGCTGAATTTCAGTTCAGAATAGTCGGAGGTACAGACGCCGACACCTGCACACTCGACGGTCGCCTTCACCAGGTCCCGAAAACCGACCCGATAGTGGATGCGGCTCTTCAGCATGATGAACTTCTTTTTCGCAGGTTCGATGCCAACAGCACGAAAACAGCCTGGATCAAATGGTTCAATATGCCGGGAGATCACGACGATCTCGACGCCACCTGCGACCAGAACCCCGCACAGACCCATGTTCATGGTCATCCCGCGCGACATCGGCACCGTTGCCGGAAAGCGGCCGTCTGCCAGGAGTTTGACCCGTCCGGTGACCGTGATTGGCAGGCTCTGACGGGGGATCGAAGGAGTAGGGAGTTTGCCACCCAGCGATACCGTAATCTCCGCACCAATGCCGGCAGCGATCATCTGTTGCACCACTTCCGGGTCGAAGATCCCGAAGGCTGCGACATCATCGAGTTTTGCCTCAAGAATGGCGGCCAGCACGTTGGTGCTGTCCATCGTCCCGCCTGAGGCGGTATTGTCGTAGTGATCGAGCAACAGCACCGGGCCGGGACCATCGCCGGCAGCCAGCAGCTGTGCCCGGGTCATGGATTCCGCCAGCGGCTCCGGGCGATAGATGAATGCCTCGCGCTGGTTCCAGGCTTCGTTCAACAATTCGTCCCGTAACCTCCTGGCCCTGGCTGCATCGGTATCAGTGACGATGACCACCGACAGGCCGGCATCATGGATATCTGCATGCGGAAAGCCGACAAACAGGTTTGCTGCCAGTGCTTCACCCTGTTCGATCTCCATGATCCGCTGTTGCAGCGCCTTGTTGGGCAGGTCATCCGTACCCTGGCGCATCACGTGTGGAAGCATCGGCGCGTTGCCAAAGACCATGACGGGTGAACACCTGTTCTCAAGTTTGTCGAGCAGCAGATGCGCCGCACGGGTGGCGGTCTCGGCCATGTCGATGTGCGGGTAGGTGTGATAACCGCAGATGATGTCGCAGTTGTCCACCATCTGGGCAGTGACATTGGCATGCATATCCAGCGCGACGGTGATCGGCAGGGTCGGATGACGATCCCGGATGCGGCGCAGCAACTCGCCTTCGCCGTCATCGTAGGTCCTGGTCACCATCGCGCCATGCAGATCGAGCATCAGCGCGTCGACGCCTGCGGCGAGTTCCAGGATCTGACCAACCATCTCTTCATAGGCATCGTTTTCGACCGGTCCGCTGGGCGCGGCTCCAGCAGCGATACCCATGCGGAACGTGTAACCGCGTATTTCGCAGACACTGATGAAACCGCCGAGACACGTACCGGTATTGCGAAAGATGTTGACGGCCTTGTCGCCTGCAGCAGGTTTTGACGCGCCACCAGAGAAGCGGGCGAGGTTGGTGACCACTGGTGAAAAGGTGTTGGTTTCATGGCTCATCCCGGCGATGCCGATCAGCATGATGGTTCAGCCCTCTGGAAACACGCAGGTTGGACAGGTGGGATCGGCGTCATCCCGATCCTCTTCCAGCTGGTATTGTGGTTCTGCATGGCGAGCCACCCGATCGTCCCGGGTTTCGGTGTCACCGGTCTTGTTTTTCCCGGGCCGCATGGCTGTCTCCTTCCAGGATTCATCTGCACTCCATCGATACCGTAGCCGCACGATCGTACCCGGTACCTGAATGGTCTCCAGCGCACGCAGTGTATCGATCATGATGTGTCGTTGTTCCGCGAGATCGTCCGGTCGACCCGCAGTGTGGCCCAGTGGGTAGTCGAGAAACACCGCGCGTGGTGGATTGACGCTCGCAGTAATCGAGTGCGCGCTGGACATGCTGATGGTGGCGATTCCACGGGTTTCCAGTTGCCTTGCGATCAATCCAACGGATTGGTGACAGACGGGTCACACCGGCACCATCACCACGACGTCCACTTCGTCGCGTACACACTCGGCGACCAGGCGTGGAGCAAGTACTTCCCGTACTTTTCGGGATGAATAGATGCCGCCCATGAAGGTGTAGGCATGATCGGCCACGGCACCGATTGCACCGGCATCCGCCAGGCCGGCCAGTGTCCGCGCGGGAAACACCACGGCTGGATCCTGACGGGCGTCCTGCAGATCGTAGGCAAAGTGGGTAACCCTGAGTTCGTGGCGAGAGGTGCGCATGGCGATCTTGCGGTAGCTGACGTCGTCCTTGAAATGGAACGCAGTCTGACCGCGGGCATAGATGCCGCCGGAACAGATCAGCCCGACACGCGAGCGGTCCAGCGGCTTGCTCAGTGGTGTGAATGGCGGCGAATCCGGATTGTGCACCCAGGCATACGGTGGGTAGCCCAGTGCATCGTATTGACTGCGTGTGCGCTCGATATAATCGACAGGTTCCGAAGAACCTGATTCCGTTGCCATCGACCCGTTCTCCGGAGTTCTGCCTCAGAGAGTGGACCATACACGGTCGTTGTGTGACCGTGAAGCACTGGTGTTCGGCAGTACTTCAGAGCGAAGAAGAGCCTGTCTGGGTATTGACCTCTTCAATCTTGCGGCGCTCCCTCCTATAGTCGGGCCTGGTATTCCGTGCAGCTGTTTCATGTCGAGTTCCCGCAAACGCCATGCGCTGACCTTTGTCACCATCACCGTCCTCCTGGACGTGGTCGGTTTTGGCATCATCATGCCGGTGCTCCCTGTTCTGCTGGCAGAACTGACCGGTGGCGGATTGTCCGAAGCATCCGAATGGGGCGGTTATCTGCTGGTCAGCTACGCAGTGCTGCAGTTCGTGTTTTCGCCGATCCTGGGTGGTCTGAGTGACAGTTACGGCAGGCGCCCGGTGCTCTTGCTGTCACTGGGATTCTACGCGGTGAACTATCTGATCATGGGTTTTGCCACGAGTCTGTTCCTGCTGTTTGTCGGCCGCGTGCTAACGGGTATGTCCAGCGCGACGTATGCCACAGCCAATGCGCTGATTGCTGATGTCAGCCCACCGGAAGAGCGCGCCCAGAATTTTGGACTGATGGGTATGGCCTTTGGTATCGGTTTCATCATCGGCCCAACGTTGGGTGGCCTGCTGGGGGAGTGGGATACCCGGGCGCCGTTTTTTGCGGCGGCGGCCTTTGCCATGGTCAACACGCTCTACGGCTACTTTGTGCTGAACGAGACGCTCGATGAGAAACACCGTCGGCCCTTTGAGTGGCGACGCGCCAATCCGGTTGGTGCGTTTGCGCAACTGCGCCGGTACCCCATGATTTCCGGGCTGATTGTTGCCGTATTCCTGTACAACATCGGGCACCATGTGTATCCCTCGAACTGGAGCTTCTACACCATGGAGAAGTTCGACTGGACACCGCGTGATGTCGGACTTTCCATGGGGGTTGTCGGCATTCTGATGGCTGTGGTGCAAGGCGGATTGCTGCGGATCGTCATCCCGCGAATTGGCGCCGGGCGGGCGGCAATTCTCGGGTTTGCTTCTGCAGCGATGGCGTACATCGGCATTGCGATGGCGCCAAATGGTCTGACGGTCTACTTCTGGTGCGTGGTATCGGCATTGTCCGGATTTATCATGCCGTCGCTGCAGAGCATGCTTTCGAACCAGGTCGCTGCGGACCAGCAGGGAGAACTGCAGGGCATTCTTGCCAGCGTCGGCAGTGTTGGTGCCATCATCGGTCCGTTACTTATGACACAGACGTTTGCGGTGTTCACACAATCAGGTTCTGCGGTGTACTTTCCCGGCGCTGCCTTCCTGGTGGCCGGTTGCCTCTCGATCATGGCGCTGATCGTCTTTGTCATGAACCTCAGAACCCTGCCTGTCACGTCCGCCACTGGAGTTCATTGATGAGTCATCTGCTGTCCCTGGCTGCCGGAGTCCTGCCAGAGTTCACACCTGAACAGGTTGCACAGGCAGCCGCCGAATCCGGCTTCGAAGCGGTCGGGTTCACCGTTGCTCCAGAGTCCTGGACAGATGCAACGACGTCCAAAGTGCAGGCCATCCTGCAAGCGGCCGGAGTATCGGTTCTGGATGTAGAAGTCATCTGGATCGGCGCAGATGGTGCGGTCACCGATGGGCATCGCAAGATTCTTGATGTCGGTGGCGCACTAGGCGCAAAAAACGCGCTGATTGTGTCGTCCTGTACCGATGAAGTGAAAAACTGTCATGCGTTTGCGACGCTCGCAGAACACGCCAGTCGATACAACATTCGGGCCTGCCTTGAGTTCCTGCGAATCACTGCGGTGACCCACTTGAGCCAGGCCGTTCGCATTGTCGAAAGTGCTGGTCATCCTGCGGGTGGTGTGCTGATTGATACGATACATCTCGCACGTTGCCGGGAGTTCCATCTGCTGCGGTCAGTAGATCCTGGTTTGCTGCCTTACTCCCAGTTCTGCGACGGCAACGTGGATTGTGCCGAAGACTACCAAAGCCTGTTGGCCGATGCGGTTGATCTGCGCAGTTTGCCAGGTGAAGGCGGATTGCCACTGCAGGACGTGCTCGCAGTGCTGCATCCTGATCTGCCACTGGCCCTGGAAATCCGTTCACGCAAATTGCGCGAGGATTTTCCGAATCACGTTGCCCGTGCGCGCCACGTGCTGAACTCGGCGAAGGCCTACTTTGGTCAATGACCTGAGTACACTCAGTACATCAAAATCGAAATCGACTTGAGGGAAGAGAGATGAGCGAACTACCGATGCTGTATGAAGAGAATGATTACATCGGGGTGATCACCTTGAACCGGCCGGAGGCCATGAATGCCCTGACCTACGAGAGTTATCGGCTGCTGGAAGACTATGTTCGCGACAGCCAGGCACGGGTGCTGATCATCACGGCTAATGGCCGGGCGTTCTGCTCCGGTGATGACGTGAAGCAGATTCTCGGCTCGACGGCGCCCGCGCCAGAAGAGTTCCGGGCCCGATCGATCAAGTCCGGTGGTCTGACGCCTGCTGCCGATGCGCTGTTGCACACCAATATTCCAGTGATTGCCGCGGTCAATGGCCCGGCAGTGGGTTGGGGGATGGAACTTGCGTTGATGGCTGACATTCGCGTGATCTCGGAAAAGGCAAAATTTGGTGAGCTCTTTGTCCTGCGTGGACTGTGTTGTGATGCGCCCGGTCTTGGGCGCCTTGCGCAACTCGTTGGGCGGGAGCGTGCAGCCGAACTCCTCTTTACCGGAGATGTGATCGATGCGCAGACGGCGCTGGCCATCGGCCTTGTTTCGAGGGTTGTGGCACCCGAGGCATTGATGGATACCGCCATGGGAATCGCGCGCAAGATCGCCGGCAATCCGCCACTTGCTGTGCAGGCACTCAAGGAAGGTCTGCGTCGCACGCTGGAGCCGGACTGGAAGGACACCGGCAAGTGGGCGAGCCAGCAGATTCAGCGCCTTCGTCAGACAGAAGATTCGAAAGAGGGTGTCAGGTCGTTCCTTGAAAAAAGGCCAGCGGTGTACGTCGGGCGTTGATCGCAGGAGCGATCCAAAGATCGCAAATTCCGGTTAACAAATCCTGCAGGAGCCCGAGGTTCGGGTGGTTTGGGTTCGTGGTCGGAGACCGCTCCCACAATGCAGGTATGGGCCAGACATTGTGGGAGCGATCTCCCGATCGCGAACCCGGCACCCACCCGGCACTTCCTGTCGAAAGATGGGCTATCGAAGCTTCAACGCTTTGCTGAGCACATCAAGCTTGTCCTGTCTGACTCCGCGCAGCGCGTGCGCACCTTTGTCAAATACCAATGTGCCTCTATCAACTGTGTTGTATAGCGGCCATTCGGGTCGTGAGCTGCCATTGGGATTGCCCGTCCTGGCGAACGTGGTCCAGTAGTCCGCCATGAGCGTTGCGGTCTGCCGGTCAGCGTCGTTCCAGTCGTGACCGACCAGGTGCATGTTGTCGAAGACAAAGGCCAGGTCACCCGAGTGGTAGGCTCCAACACTGCGTGGTCCTTTCGCGAGGCGCAGATCAGGACTGTCAGGATCGTACAGGCGGAAGGCCGGTGGTACGTGGGCCATGTGATAGAGATACACCGGGGCATGTGAGCGCGAATGCAGATCGGCCCACTCACGCATGCCGAGTGTGAGGAAAATATCGGCGTTGATGGTTCGCTCGGCAATCGCGGGTGACTGGCTGCGCTCCGGTGCGTACAACTCGTAGAGGCGGGTGGCCTGATCGCCGAATCGCCGTTCGAGTCTGGCACGCAAAGCCGCGTCGTCCAGATTTTCCGCCAGTGGCAGCAGTCCAACACCTTCATCTGCGGCAGAACCCAGCAGCAGCGGGATGTGCGCCTGTTTGCCTGCCTGCAATCGTGATCTCGCAGGGTCGGGCACCACCCAGCCATCCACAACCGTGCGACTGGCCTGGTCCCAGCCCGAGGTCACCTCCGCAGCCAGTATTTTTTCTACCGGCAGTGCTCGCAGGGCAGCAGCGAGGCTGCTGCCGTCTTTTTCAGGGTCGGCGTTCAATGCATGGCTGGAGGCTTCGAGCGCCTGCGTGGCGAATCTTGAGCCTCGTTCGTAGCCGTCTGCATCCTTGTCGGAAGCAGGCATGGCGCAACTCGCCGACTGCCCGATAGCCTTGTCAAACAGCCCTTTGGCGAGTGGTGAAGTCATCAACAGACAGATCGTCTGTGAACCCGCCGACTGCCCGAACAAGGTCACGTTGTCCGGGTCCCCGCCCAATGCGCTGATGCTGCTCTCTACCCATTGCAGTGCAGCGATGACATCGAGCAGCCCGTAGTTGCCGGACGAGCCATGGGAACTTTCGACCGCCAGTGCGGGATGTGCCAGAAAACCCAGTGCGCCCAGGCGATAGTTGATGGTGACAATGACGACATCTCGTCGCGCCAACGCAGTGCCGTCAAAGATCCGGGCGTGGCCAAAACCCGAGGTGTGGCTGCCGCCATGTACCCAGACCATGACGGGCAGGCGGTCGCCCGCACCGGAGGGTGTCCAGACATTCAGATACAGACAATCTTCGTTGGCCTCAAACGGGGCACGTGACCAGACAAAAGCGTCGGCTGCCGGGTGTTGTGGGCAGGCAGACGCGGGTCGAGTGGCATCACGTAGAGTGGTCCAACCGGGATGTGGGGTCGGGGGTTTGAACCGCAGGTCACCGACTGGCGCAGTTGCATAAGGGAGCCCCATGAACACGCGCACGCCCCGCGTCTCGTCAGCCCAAAGCCCCTGTACCGAACCGGTTGGCACCTGAGCACGGAGTGGGTCCATGGTTACCTCCGCCGTGGTCAAGTCGGCATGAACCAGCAGCACAGCAACAACGCAGAAGCTAGCCAGGCACACGTTCAAAAGCAGGAACGCCGTCTGGCAATTGATGGAAGACCTGTTTGTCGACGGTGAAAATCGCCATCTGCGGTTTGCCGTAGATCGAAGGATCGTCCATCGAGCCGATCTTGAGAATGATCGCGTTCTTCAGTGCCGGTGCTCGTGTGAGGATGTGAGTACCACAATTCGGACAAAACTCGCGGGTAACAGGATTGGCTAGATCACTGCGTGTAAACGCCTTGGTGTGCCCGAGCGTGAGCTTGAATCCGGCTGCTGGCATGGCCATGAAAAAGTTTGGGCCCCCTCCGGTCAGGTACTGACATTCCCGGCAATGGCACTGCGCTTTCATCATCGCGTCGCCCTCAGCCTCATAACGAACGGCGCCACAATAGCACCCACCGGTAACTTTCATGACTGCTCCCGTTCTGTTGGATTTCTTCAACTCTGCCCGAAAATGGTGCTGCGCACCACAACCGAGAAGACCTCACCTTGTCGATTCCCCCGGAATGAAGCTGATCATCCGGGTTAGAACCCCGCCGCGTGACCTTCCTTGCGATGGTCGGAACCGGCGATGTAACCATCAGCCGATCGATAGATGAGTTGCGCGCCGCCAAACAGCCACGGCCGCTTTTCATGGCGGACACGATGACCTCTCGCTTCGAGATCTGCGAGCACGTCCACGTCGTATCCGGTTTCGAGGCCAACACCAAAGTCCTCGTAGACGTGCCATCGGGGTGCGTCGCTGGCGGCCTGCGGATTCTGCTGGTGGTCGAAAATGCGGGTGACCATCTGCACGTGACCCTGATGCTGCATGTGGCCGCCCATCACACCAAAGCTCAGCCGTGGTTGCCCGAGCTCGGTAACAAAGCCGGGAATGATGGTGTGGAACGGCCGCTTGGCAGGCCCGACACAATTCGGATGTTCCGGATCAAGCACAAATCCGCGTCCGCGATTCTGCAGGCTGATACCCGTACCTGGGATGACGATGCCAGACCCGAAGCCGAGATAATTCGACTGGATGTACGAAAGCATCATGCCACCTGCATCGGCGGCGGTGAGATACACAGTGTCGTGGCTGATCGGCAGCAGTACCGGTGGGAGCGGTGCAGCCTTTCCCGTGATCTGTCGTGCGGCAAGTTCGAGCGATTCAGGGGCGAGCAGTTCTGCCACTGACAAGCGCATGAACCGGAGATCGGCAAAATGGGTGAAGGCTGCATGAATGGCGAGCTTCATCGCTTCTACCTGCTGATGCACCCATGCCGCCGAGTCGACGGCGGCCGGTTCGAGGTGGCGCAGGATGCCCAATGCGATCTGCGCGGCCAGCCCCTGGCCGTTAGGCGGAATTTCGTGCAGCACCCGGGTTCGGTAGTCGATGGCGGAGGGTGTTACCCAATCGGCAACATGTGCCTCGAGATCACTCTTGCGCAGTGCACCACCACCGGCCCTGGCAGTGGCGTCGATACGGCTGGCGAGTTCGCCGCGATAAAACGATTCGCCCTTGCTGTCGGCGATGGCGCGAAGTGTTTGAGCCAGGTCAGGTCGTCGAAACAGTACCGCCGGACCAGGTGCCGGAGTGAAGTGGTCCAGCCAGTCCGGAAAGTCGGCGAAGGTGGTAGCAGCGGCTTGCCAGAAACCCGCGGTCAGCGGCCCGACCTGGAAACCTTCCTCGGCGTACCGGATGGCGTCCTCAAACAAGCGGTCGAACGTCAGTCTGCCAAAGCGTTCAGACAATGCGGCCCAGGCGCTCACGGCGCCGGGAACCGTTACCGTATCCCAGCCGAGGTCTGGCATGCGGGTGTGGCCCTTGAAGTACTCAGGCGTCCACGCAGACGGCGAGCGCCCGCAAGCGTTCAATCCATGCAGGGTGGTTCCATCCCAGAGAATGGCAAACGCATCGCTGCCGACACCGTTGTTGTTGGGCTCGACGACGGTCAGCGTGATGGCAGCGGCAAGGACGGCATCGACGGCGTTACCACCTTGCCGGAGTGCATGCAGACCGGCGGCGGTAGCCAGTGGCTGAGAGGTCGCGACCACGTTCCGGGCGCAGACCGGTGACCTTTGTGACGGGTAGGGTTGTTTGAAGTTGAGCATGTCTGGTGCATGTTTGAGTACACTTCGAAGTGTACAGATGAGAGGAGAGGGAAATTGGGGAAACTCGAGGGGAAAGTTGCCATCGTTACCGGGGCGGGTGGCGGACTGGGTCGCTGCCACGCGTTGGGACTTGCAGCCGAAGGTGCGAAGGTCGTGGTGAACGATCTGGGCGGTGCGCGCGACGGCTCTGGAGCGGGCCAATCGATGGCTGATGGGGTCGTTGCAGAAATCAGGGCCAAAGGTGGTACGGCGGTTGCCCACTACGGCTCGGTCACTAATGAAACCGATGCGGCGGGCATGGTGGCCAAGGCGGTGGAGGCCTTTGGCAGTCTTGATATCCTGGTCAACAATGCCGGCATCCTGCGCGACCGGACCTTCAAGAAGATGACCCATGCCGAGTGGGACATCGTCATCGAAGTCCACCTGCGTGGCACGTATCTCGTCACCCGTGCGGCCTGGGATCAGATGCTGGCTCAGGGCGAGGGTGGCCGAATCATCAATACCAGTTCGACGTCAGGTCTTATCGGCAATTTTGGCCAGGCCAACTATGGCGCTGCCAAGGCAGGTATCGCTGGTTTCACCCGGGTACTTGCTCTGGAAGGCATGAAATCAGGCATCACGGTGAACACCCTGGCACCGGCCGCGTTTTCGCGGATGACCGAAGACATCATGCAGGAGGGTCAGGCCGAGCGCTTCGCACCGGAAAAAGTTTCGCCGGTTGTGGTCTGGTTGTGCACCGATGAAGCAAAGGATGTCACCGGGCGGCAATTCTGTGTGGGTGGCAACCGGATTTCCCTGCTCTCCTGGCAGGTGCTGGTGATCGGTCAGCATGGGCCGAAGGATGCTCCCTGGACGGTGGACGAAGTGGATACCGCCATGAAAGCCTCGCGTGAGCAGTGGCCACGTCCACTCAAACCAATGGAGGTCTGAGACCATGCAATCAACATTGTTGATGTCCAGCGTGCGATGGCTTGTTGCCTGCACCCTGCTGTTCCTGACCACCCTGGTGGTTGCTGCCGACTACAAGGCCCCACGCGGTCCGGACGGCAAACAACCTGATCTCAACGGCATCTGGCAGGCACTGAACGAAGCCCACTGGGATGTCGAGCGGCACATGGCACGGGCTGGTGTCCAGTTACGCGATGGACCGATGGGTCCTGTACCGGCGGTCTCGGTGCTCCGAATGGGCGCAGCCGCGTCCGTACCGCCCGGCATCGGTGTCATCAAAGGGGGCGGACGAATTCCGTACACCGAAGCGGCGCTGAAACTCAAACAGGAAAATGCAGCTGATTGGGCGAATCGTGATCCGGAAGTGAAGTGTTATCTACCCGGCATTCCCCGTGCGACCTACATGCCACAGCCGTTCCAGATCTTCCAGAACAAACAGGACATCTTCATCGCCTATCAGTACGCCGGCGCCAATCGTGAGATCCTGATGAAAGACCCGGGGCCGGCGCCTGTGGACTCGTGGATGGGACAGTCTCACGGCAAGTGGGAAGGCGACACGCTGGTCATCGAGGTGACTGGCCAGCTGGCTGACACCTGGTTTGATCGCGCCGGTAACCATCACAGCGAACAGATGACGGTTACCGAGCGGATCACACCGATGAGTGACAACCACCTCTGGTACGAGGCAACCATTGAAGATCCGGCTACTTTCGCGGCACCGTGGACCATCGAAATGCCACTCTATCGGCGGCTGGAACCCGGTATCGCACTGATGGACTTCAAGTGTGTCGAGTTTGTCGAAGAACTGATGTACGGCGAGTTTCGACGGCAGCCGTTGCCTCGTCAGCACTGACCGTGTAAACCGAGGATTCCCATCGCCACAGGAGGCTAAGATGAAACAAGTGATCCTGGTGTGTGTCGTCCTGTCAGCGACCGGCGTATCCGCTCAGCTGTCCGCGGCGAGCAAAGTACCCGATCTGTCCGGCACCTACGACATCGCCACCCTGACACCGCTGCAAAGACCGCAGGCGTTTGGTGACAAGTTGTATATGACACCGGATGAGGCGAAGAAGATTGAAGACACGGCAAAAGCTGCCATGACTGCCGGTCAGCAGGATAGTGACCCGAACCGGGAAGCGCCGCCTGCTGGTGGTGATGGTTCGGAAGGTGCGGCTGGCAACGTGGGGGGTTACAACAGCTTCTGGATCGACAACGGCGAAACCGCGGCTTCAGTCGATGGAAAATTCCGGACGTCGATCATTCAAGATCCGGCCAATGGTCGGCAGCCGCCCATGACACCGTACGGGATGAGTCGCGCGGCGAAATTCTTTGCGATGTTTCGACAGAACGAAGGGGAAGCCTGGTGGTATCCGGGCCCAGGGCCATGGGACAACCCGGAATCCACCACACTGTCTGATCGATGTCTGCTCGGGTTCAGCTCCACTGCTGGTCCGCCGATGTTGCCGGCGCTTTACAACAACCTGCATCGCATCGTACAGACCGAAGATCACGTGATGATCCTTTCGGAGATGGTGCATGACGCACGTGTGGTCCGCATGAACAGTGAACATGCACCCCCGGACGTTCGCAAGTGGCTCGGGGATTCCATCGGTTGGTGGGAGGGCGACACGCTGGTTGTCGACACCACCAACTTCCGTGATACGCCTGCGTTGTATCTGGCCGGCGAAGATCTGCACGTGGTTGAGAGATTCAGGAAACTGGATGGCAACAACCTGCTCTACAGTTTCACGGTTGAAGACCCGAAGGTATGGACAACGCCCTTCAGTGGCGAATATCCCTGGCCGCGCACCGAAGATCGATTGTTTGAGTACGCCTGTCACGAAGGCAACTATGCGATGGGTAACATGTTGCGTGGGGCGCGGTTGCTGGAAGCCGACAAGGCTGCCGAAAAAGGTGGTGCAACACCTGGCGGTGAATGACTGCGGGTCTTCCGGGGGTGATCCTGCAGGCGCTGCCTGATCCGGGTGGTGCTGCATTCGCAATCGGGAGATCGGTCCCACATCGATTGGGATACCGCGATTTTTCGGGAGCGCTCTCTGAGCGCTAACCCAACACAGGTCAGGTGTCACCATGCTGTGGGAGCGGTGTCCGACCGCGAACCCGACACCCCAAACAGCTGCCTCACCCATTCCAATTCCGCTCAGCCCCAGACAGCCGCAACACCGGTATCGGGTAAGGCGTCCGCCGCTGATAAACCACATACCCCGGATAGAGTCTGGTCGCCTTCCGCCAGGCCTGCTCCCGCTGCGGACCATTCAATTCCAGTACAGCCATGGTTGTCGCAATTCCGCCCAGTACAACTTCGACACGCGGTGACTCGCGCAGATTGAGATACCAAACCGGCAAACGTCCCTGCCCGGCATTCGAAGCAAGCAGCAGCACCGACTTATCATCGGGCACATACAGGAGTGGTACTTCGCGCAACACGCCCGACTTGCGGCCATGCACACGCAGCAACAGAACCGGAATGACAAAGCTGAGCCGCAGACGCCCATTACTGAGCCGCATCAGCGGACGATCGACCACGGTCGCGAGTTTCATCATGGCGACAGAAACACGGGGCCTCGCAACCCATGCAGAGAACCAGCGCCACCACACACCCTTCGGGATCGGCGGGCTCATCTCAACCTGCGTGCCCAAAAACAGATAAAAGAACGGACAGGAAAACCAACAGGGCCGCGTTGTCGGGCCTGTTGGATGTACACCGTGCTCAGATCAGATCCGTTCGATCAGTGTTCCGGTCCCGAGCCCACCACCGCAGCACATGCTGACGAGGCCGTATCGACCACCGGTTCGCTCGAGTTCGTACACCGCCTTGGTGATCAGGAAACAACCGGTCGCGCCCAGTGGATGACCCAGTGCAATTGCGCCACCATTCGGGTTGACCTTTTTCATGTCGGCACCCACGGCCTTGGCCCAGCCGAGGACGACCGACGCAAACGCCTCGTTCACTTCGAAGACATCGATGTCGTTGATCTTGATACCGGCGTTGGCCAGCAGTTTTTCAGTAGCGGGAATCGGGCCTTCGAGCATCAGGACCGGATCGCAGCCGACCAGCACGGAATCCACGAGCCGTGCCTTGGGCTTGAGCCCCAGTTCTTTTGCCTTGGCCGCACTCATCAGCAGCACGGCCGCAGCACCGTCGGCAATCTGCGAAGACTGCCCGGCCGTGTGTACGCCGTTTTCCCGCGCGACCGGCTTCAGGCCGGCGAGCGCTTCAAGGCTGGTATCGCGAGGAATTTCATCACGATCAAATACCTTGGTGGCGCCGGTTTTTTCTCCCTTGTCATCGAACACCGGGATTTGCAGCGGGATGATCTGGGACTTGAAGCGTCCTTCGTCCTGGGCTTTTGCCGCCCGTTCCTGTGACTGCAGACCAAAACCATCGGCGTCCTTGCGAGTGATCTGGTACTTCTCGGCGACACGCTCGGCGCCTTCAAACTGGCTGGTGAACTCGTAGTGTTCAAAGTAGCTCTTGGCGACTACCTTGCCATATTCCTTTGGCAGGCCTATGGCATCTGAACCGATGGGCAGGCGGGTCATGTTCTCGACACCACACGCCATTACAACGTCGGCCATGCCGGAGCGGATCAGGCTGTAGGCAAGACCGGCTGCCTGTTGTGAACTGCCACACTGGGAGTCGATCGTGATGCAGGGTGTGGCTTCGCCGCCGCCATTGGCAAGCCAGGCTGTGCGCGTAACATTCATGCCCTGCGCGCCGAGTTTGTTGATGCAGCCACCGATCACCTGATCCACGTGTTTGCCTTCCAGTCCATTGCGTTTGAGCAGACCCATCATGACCGGGCCGAGGGTATCGGTGGGATGGACCCAGCCGAGTGAGCCTTTTTTCTTGCCGACTGCAGATCGGGCGGCGTCTACGATGACAACGTCTTGCATGTTTGTTTCCTGGTTGGCGCTGACTGTTTGGTTAACGAAAAACGTTGGTACTGAGCTATTCCGGCTCTTCGCCTTTTGGATTCAGACGATGGGCTTCTAGCAGTCCAACAAGGATCAGATCAGGTACCACAGCGTCAAAAATACCTTCACGATCAAAAAGATGCGAAAAGCCACCGGTGGCGATCAACAACGGCTTTTCGTCCGGGAATACTTCGGCGGTGATCCGCGTCGACAACTCTTTCACCATCCCCACGTTGCTCCAGTACAAACCGCTCTGGATGCTCTCGATGGTCGAACGCCCGATGGCAAAGCGTACAGGTTTGATTTCGACCGTCGGCAGTTGCGCGGTGCGCGCTTCGAGGGCCTCCATCGACAGACGTACACCAGGCAGGATGTTGCCGCCCAGAAATTCGCGAGCCTTCGTCACAGCGCAGACCGTGGTTGCCGTGCCGAAATCAACGATGATGAGATTCCGGTCCGGATACAGCTTGATGCCACCCATGGCATCGGCGATGCGGTCGGCGCCAACTTCCTTCGGATCCTTGTATTTGATTTTCAGCCCGGTCTTGATACCGGGACGCAGCATCAGGGGCTCGACTCGGAAATACTTCTGGCAGCAGGCACGGATGGAGTAGTTCAGGTCCGGCACGACCGAACAGGCAACCACGGCATCGATCGACTCCGGATTGACGTCGTTTTCGCGCAGTGCAGCGCGCAGAAAAATGCCAAGTTCGTCAGAGGACGCCTTTTGTGTTGACGCACGGCGAAACTGAACGATGAGCTCGTCACCGTCGAAGACGCCGCAGAAGATCTGGGAGTTACCGACATCCAGCGCAAGAATCATTGGCACAACCGGCCTGAAGAGGGCGGGACTATAGGCAAACCGGCGGACGGTGTCTAACCGGGAAACGGGAGGCCTTGTTGGCCTCCCGGCTCTGGCTGAAAGCGCAGTTTTAGATCCAATGTGTCGAATAAGGTCAGACTAGGAGTCTGTCGGACTTGAGCGATCGTAGCGAGCCGAGTGGGAGAGCGAGGACAGTTTTTCACGATTTCGAGGCGCATGGTGGAACCATGCAACGAGAAATCGGGGAAAAATGGACCG
>Ga0105050_10002415_pt1 | contig 26793 bp, 28 predicted proteins | sample FRY01_FD_78088 | JGI IMG/M metagenome (GOLD analysis project Ga0105050, IMG submission 78088) | Freshwater microbial communities from Lake Fryxell liftoff mats and glacier meltwater in Antarctica - FRY-01 | ecosystem: Environmental > Aquatic > Freshwater > Ice > Glacier meltwater ...
ATATTATACATGCTGTAGCCATTGCCCGGTCCACCGAAGAAGGTGAGCCCACCGGTCAGCGTATAGTCGCCGACGGCACGCGCCGGATCGTCCATGCTGTCGATCGCCGCAAACACCGCGCAGGGAAAGCAGCTGTAGATATCAACGGGACCAAGCTGTCGCGGTGTAAGCCCTGCTTGTTCCAGCGCCGCGGGAATGGCAAAATCAAGCGCCGCCGAACGGTGAATGACCACGCGCTCAGACAAAGGCGGCTCTGCGGCTTCGGCGGCACCTGCCAACCAGACCCATTTTTCTTGCGGTACACCAAGCTCCGCCGCCTTGCCAGCGCTGGTCAATATGACCGCTGCGCCTAAGTCCACAGCGTCCTGCGCGACATGCCAGCGGCGGTAAATGTCGGTCAGGGGATAGTTGGCATTGTCATCGCCCATCAAAGATGCAGGCGAACGAAAGCCCCGAAATTGCGCATGTGTGCGTTGCTCTGCCTTTGCCGAAAAGGCCGACCAGAGGGCCGCCATGTCTGCGGCATAGGTGGCCGAATCCATACCCTTGTCCATGCGCCGTGCATTTTCGATCAAGCTATAAGCCAGCGGCATCGAGATGATTCCATGCCGGATTTCGGTGCGGCTCAATATCGGAAAAGTGGACAAGCGATTGTCGAACGGCGCGTCCGACGACAATGTCCAGTCCAGCGTGATGCCCGCCTTGCGCGCCCGTTTTGCCGTGCCGGTTGCCTCTGCAGCGACAAGGACAGCGATGTCGCTTGATCCGCGGCGTATGTTCCCGGCCAATTCATTCACCATCGCTTGCGGGCTTTGGCCTCCGACATCTGCATATATCAGTCGATCTGCACTTACGCCGCCTGCAGCACCAAATGCTTCAGGGGCATTGTCCGGCGAACCGGTACCAAGGCTTAAACCGCTGTCCTCAAAAGTGCGAATGGCCGCGATGGTGTCTATGCCAGCGGCAACCGCCATTGCTTGTCCGCTATCATCGAGTGCCGCACGGATTGCTGCGCCAGCCAAATCACGAGGGCTTGGCCAGTCACCGGGAACGGTCTTGCGGCTTGCTTCACCGACGCCAATGATAACCGGCGCATGCCTATCTAAATCGCTCATTCGCAGCCTTCCATTATTCTCTTAACTGCACGCTTAAATATGCTAGCAGTTGATGCAAGTCTAAAGGCGCGGGCAAAGGAGAGCATCATGGCGAATTGGCCGAAACTGACATGGGACGCAGAACCAACCGGGCCGTTAAAAGGCATCCGCGTGGTCGACATGGCGACAGTGGTTCTTGGGCCTTATGCCACCGTGCAATTGGCCGACCTTGGCGCCGAGGTTATCAAAATCGAAAATAGCGAAGGCAATACGCCCGGCGACCTGATGCGCCACGGCGGCGATTCCCCCAGCAAGCAGCACGGCCCCATTTTCACCGCTTTGAACCGCAACAAAAAAGCCATCAACCTCAACATTAAAAAGCCGGAAGACAAAGCCGTTCTCGAAGCATTGCTGGAGGAGGCGGATGTCTTCATCCACAATGTCCGTATGGCGGGCATTGAACGGCTTGGCTTTGGCTATGAGGCGGTCAAGGCCATCAACCCCAACATCATCTATGTCCACTGCGCGGGCTTTGGCACAGACGGCGCTTATGGTGAGCGTCAGGCCTATGACGACCTGATTCAGGCGGCTTCCGGTTTTGCGGCTTTAAGCGAGCAGCGCGATGGTGGCCGCCCGACTTATTCCCCCAGCCTTGTCGCTGATAAAGTCAGTGGGCTCTTTGCCGCCAATGCAACAATGGCAGCATTGCTTGCGCGTGCAGGCGGCCAAGGCGGGCAATTTGTGCAAGTGCCAATGTTCGAATGCTTCACCTGGTTCAACATGGTCGAAAATCTGTGGGGGGAGACCTTCATCCCCGGCAACGGCCGCATGGGATATACGCGGTCCGTCAATCCACGCCGCAGGCCCTATCCCACAAAGGACAGCTTCATCGCCATCGTCCCCTATAATGACCGGCAATGGGCGAAGTTTTTTGAATTGGGCGGCAGGCCCAACGTGTTCGACGACCCGCGCTTCGCAACATATCAGGAGCGCACCAAGCATACGGGCGAGCTATATGCGCTCATCGAAGAAGTCAGCGCGCTGCGCACCACCGCTGAATGGCTTGACCTGTTGGCAGAGCATGACATTCCAGCAATGAAGTATAATCGCATGGCCGATGTGCTCACCGATCCGCACCTCGCCGACGTTGGTTTTTTCGAAGAGCTCGAATCGCCCGATATCGGTAAATATCGGTCCATGAAACATCCGGTGCATTATGCTGGAACGCCGGCATCAAACTATGCACACCCGCCAATGCTAGATGCCGATGGTGATGAAATCAGGAAGGCGCTTGGATTTTAGTCCTGCGTTCACCGCTGGCTACGCCAGCAGGCCACGCATGATGAGTTCGATAGTATGTTCGCGATAGCGATCGCGCATATTCTCGCTGAAGTCGTCTTGATTATAGCAATGGCGCATCACCAACCGCGATGAATAAAAGCGGTCCGCTGCGCCCGTGACGGTAAAGTAGAACATCTGCGGGTCGATTTTGCGGAACTTCTTCGCTTTCACGCCCTCATTGATCAATTCGTCATAGGCTTTGGCAATCGGGCGCAAATAGAGCTCGGCAATCCGTGCTGCCTCGACAGGGGCGCTGTCGCGGACCGTGCGCATGAGCAGGCGGTTGAGATAAGGAAATGCATAATAAGTGTCGATAACCTTGCCGATGTGCAGACGCAATTTTTCTTCGGGCGGCATATCTTTGGCGACCAGCGCGCCCAGGCCATGGACGATATTGCCCATGTCGCGGTCAAGCAACGCAAGCATCAGCCCATTTTTGTTACCGAAATAATATTTGACCAATGCGCTGTTCAAGCCAGCGCGCAACGACAACTCCGACAAGGACAGGTCAATAGTATCGCCGTCACGCATGATCTGGCTTGCCGCTTCGATCAATTGGTCACGGGCATTTCCGTTTTCCGCCGCATAGCCTACCAATTTTGGTCCTGTAGTTGCCATTCTGCTCTGCACCCCTTTGCGTCGCGTTACTTATAAACAGGTTCGTCCCACCAAGGGAAGAAGTCAGGCAGATCCGTGGAAACTTTGTCAGGGTAAACGGGTATGCGTTTTTCAAGGAAGCTGGATATGCCCTCTTGCGCATCGCCGGACCGCGAACGTCGATAAATGGCGCGACTGTCGATTTGATGGGCGACCATGGGGTGTTCTGCGGCCGACAAACGCCACAGCATCGCGCGGGTGAGGGCAATCGATACGGGCGCCGTATTGTCGGCAATCTCACGCGCTAATGCGCGCGCCGCATCCAGCAAATCGGCAGGCGCATGGACCGAACGGACCAGCCCGCCCTGCAGCGCTTCGTCTGCGTTGAACACGCGGCCCGTCATGCACCATTCAAGCGCTTGGCTCATACCGACCAGTCGCGGTAAAAACCAGCTGGAGGCCGCCTCCGGGACAATCCCCCGCCGCGCAAAGACGAAACCGAAACGAGCGCTATCGCTGGCAAGGCGGAAATCCATGGGCAGTTGCATGGTGGCGCCAATGCCCACCGCAGCACCGTTAATCGCGCCAATCACCGGCTTGGTACACTGGAAGATGCGTAAGGTCAGGCGCCCGCCCGAATCGCGCACGCGCTCGTCCGATAACGATTCAACCTCCGACCCGCTGGCGAACACTTCGCCACCAGCGTCGGGTGTTAGGTCGGCCCCTGCACAAAAGGCGCGATCACCCGCACCCGTTACAATAACAGCGCGCACCGCATCATCCGCATCCACCAGATCGAACGCGGTACACATTTCGCGCATCATGACATTTGTGAATGCATTCATCTTTTCCGGGCGATGCATCGTAATGGTCGCGATGCCGTCTGCGACATCGTAGATGATCTGGGTGAACGCAGTCATGCAATCAGCGCGGTGCCATGCGGATTGCACCGTCGACGCGGACGTCCTCGCCGTTGAAGTATCCGCATTCAATCATGGTCATGGCGACCTGCGCAAATTCATGCGGATGGCCAAGGCGTTTCGGGAAGGGGACGGATGCTGCCAGCGCATCCTTCACAGGCTGAGGGGCCCCGTTCATTAGCGGTGTATTGAAGATGCCGGGTAAGATCGTGTTGACGCGAATGCCTTCGCTCATCAGGTCGCGGGCGATTGGCAAGGTCATGCCAACGACACCGCCCTTGGATGCCGAATAAGCCGCTTGGCCTATTTGGCCATCTTCGGCAGCAACAGACGCAGTGTTGACCATCGCGCCGCGTTCGCCATCTTCCATCGGCTCAAGCGTTAACATGCCAGCCGCCGACTTTGCGATGCAGCGGAATGTGCCGACAAGATTGATCTGGATTATGCGGTCGAAGGCGTCGAGCGGGAAATGCTTGATCGAACCATCTTCCTTCGAACGGCTCGCTGTCTTGGCAGCGTTGCCTGTGCCGGCGCAGTTGACCAAAATGCGTTCCTGACCGTGCACAGCCCGCGCTTTGGCAAAACCGGCATCGACGCTTTCGTCGCTCGTGACATTGACGTTGCAGAACACCCCGCCAATCTCTGCTGCAAGTGCCTCGCCCTTGTCAGCCTGCAAATCAAAGATTGCGACCTTCACGCCCTTTGCAGCAAGCGCCCGTGCGGTAGCTTCGCCGAGCCCTGATGCGCCGCCGGTGACGACGGCTGCGACTGTTGAATCCAATTTCATGTAAATTCCCTTTTCAAATACCGAAGTGCTGAGCCTGTCGAAGCACGTTTAAGCGATAACCGCCCTTCGACAGGCTGAGGGCTTCGGTGAAGTTTAACGCGCTTCGGACTATACCCGCTCAATGATCGTGACATTGGCCTGTCCGCCGCCTTCGCACATCGTCTGAAGGCCATATTTTCCGCCGCGTGCTTCAAGCGCATTCAGCAATGTCGCCATTAGCTTCGTGCCCGATGCGCCGAGTGGGTGACCCAATGCAATCGCGCCGCCATGGACGTTGATTTTCGAACGATCGCCGCCGGTGTGCTTCAACCAAGCCAATGGCACAGGCGCGAACGCTTCGTTGACTTCGTACAAGTCGATGTCCGACATTTTCATGCCGGAACGCTGAAACGCCCGGTCGGTTGCGAACAAGGGCTCTTCCAACATGATAACAGGATCGCCAGCGGTCACGGTCAGGTTCACGATGCGTGCGCGCGGGGTGAGGCCATGTTCTTTCAGCGCCTTTTCCGACACGATCAGAACGGCGGAAGCGCCATCACAAATCTGGCTGGCATTTGCCGCTGTGATGGAGCCCCCTTCCTGAAGCAACTTCACACCCGACAAGCTTTCAAGGCTTGCTTCGTAACGAATACCTTCGTCTTTATTGTGGACAACTTTGCCTTCTGGCGTATCGATTTCGATGCCCACGATTTCATTGGCGAAGATACCGGCTTGCGTCGCGGCAATAGCTTTCTGGTGCGATTCCAGCGCGAATTGATCAAGGTCTTCGCGGGTAAAGCCATGCTTTTTCACAAGCATTTCCGCGCCCATAAACTGGCTGAACATGATGCCAGGATAGGCCTCTTCCAGACGCGGGCTCTTGTAGGTGCCCATGCCTTCTTTCTTGAACAACATCGACGTCGAACCCATGGGCACGCGCGTCATGCTTTCAATACCGGCGGCCAAGACAATGTCTTGGGTTCCAGACATCACGCCTTGCGCGGCAAACATCATCGATTGCTGCGACGAACCGCACTGACGGTCAATGCTGACTGACGGAATGGAATTAGGAAGTTTGGACGCCAAAACGATATTGCGTCCAACGTCACCGGCTTGCTCGCCGCCCTGCATGACGCAGCCCATAATCACGTCTTCGATCGCTGCGGGATCAAAATTGTTGCGGTCGGCAATGGCATCGAGAACCGCTGCGCCCAGATCGACGGGATGCACACCTGCAAGCATGCCACCGCGACGGCCACCAGCGGTACGGACCGCATCTACGATATAGGCATCTGCCATTTTCTCTCTCCTGTATGTGCTGAATTTAATCGTACGATTAAACTTTGAAGGGGGAGAGTCAACATTAAACCGAATTGTCACCCCCGGCTTGATCGGGGGTCCATGGCCGATTTGTCAGGCCGTGGACCCCCGCTTTCGCGGGATTGACGATGAGGTTTGCAGCACTGATTTTACGCCGCTTCGCGGGCGATCGTGATAACCTGCGGATAGGTGAATTCGAGCAAGCCTTCTTCGCCCAGCTCGGCGCCGAAGCCTGACTGCTTATGTCCGGCAAATGGCGCATTGGGGGCAAGGTGCATGGATTCGTTAATCCATACGGTGCCGGTCTCAAGCTGCTCGGCCACTTCGACTGCCGCTTCCGGGTTGCTGGTCCAGATGGACCCTGCAAGACCGTAATCCGATGCGTTAGCGCGGCTGATGACTTCGTTAATAGTCGAAAATTTCATCAGCGGCATGACTGGACCAAATTGCTCTTCAGCGACAATCCGCGCATCTTCTGGCGGATTATCAAGAACGGTAACGGGCACGAAATAGCCCGGAATTGATGGATCATGATCACCACCCGTCAGGAACTTATAGCCCTTGTCCTTTGCATCCTGAATCAGCTCAAGCACCCGGTTATACTGCTGCTTGTTCTGGATAGGCCCTATTGCAGTGCCCTGCTCTGCGCCATCACCGACCTTCACCGCTTTGGCATAAGCCGCAATCGCCGCGGACAATTCGTCGTAAATATCTTCGTGGATGTAAATACGCTTGGCCGCGATACAGACTTGGCCTGCATTATAGAAGCTTGCCCAAAACAGCTTTTCGGCCACCTTGGCAACATCGGCGTCGGGCAACACGATGGCAGCGTCGTTTCCGCCAAGCTCAAGCGTGATGCGCTTCAAATCCTTCGACGCCGATTCCATCACGCGCTTGCCCGTTGCGGTTGAGCCCGTGAAGGTAATCTTGTCGATATCGGGGTGCGACGTCAGCAACGGTCCCAACGCATCGCCACCTGTTATGATATTCAAAACGCCCGGCGGGAATACGCCCGCAACCAGTTCAGCCAAGCGCAGCGTCGCCAGCGGCGTGAAAGGCGATGGCTTTAACACCATCGTGCAGCCCGACAACAGGGCAGGAACAATTTTCTGGATCGCCATCAAAACCGGGAAATTCCAAGGCACGATTCCACCGACCACGCCAACGGGGACGCGGCGGGTGCGGCTGAGGCGCTTGTCGCTATCCTCCGTAATTTTTTCTTCGAGGTTCAACATCGGCAGGGCGCGCGTCATACCAACGCAACCCGCAATCTCGCTGCCAGCCTGCATGTGCGGCTTGCCCTGCTCAGCGGTGAGGAGGCGCATCAACTCGTCGCTGTTCGCTTTGATGACATCGGCCATTTTTGCAAATAATGCGCGGCGTTCTTCAACGCTTGTTTTTTTCCATGTCTGAAATGCAGCACGCGCAGCGGCCACGGCCTTGTCGAGATCCGCCTGTCCGCAATCTGGCACTTGGCCGATAACCTGTTCGGTCGCAGGATTTACGACGTCAATCCATTTGCCGTTATCAACCAGTTCGCCGTTGATCAGATTTTTATATTGCGTCGTCACTGTCTATCTCCTGATGAATCTGCGGCGTTATAGCCGTTATGTATCTACTTGTCCTGCTTTGCCCAATATTCATCACGCAGCAGGCGTTTGTATAATTTGCCGGTATCGTGGCGCGGAAGCTCCTCGCGAAAATCGATACGGCGCGGGATTTTGATACCTGACAGCTTTTCGCGCGCATAAGCGGTGAGTTCGTCACGCAAGTCGTGCCCCGCATCGGCCATATCAAGTGGCTGCACCACAGCGATAACCTCTTCACCCATTTCATCATGTGGGCCACCGATAACCGCAACATCGCGGACCTTGGGGTGGGTAATCAGATGATTCTCGATTTCCTGCGGGTAGATATTCACCCCGCCCGATATAATCATGAAGCTCTTGCGGTCCGTCAGATACAAATAGCCCTCTTCATCCAGCCGCCCCACATCTCCAAGCGTGGTCCAGCCGTGCTTGTTCGTGGCCGACTTCGTCTTTTCCGGGTCATTATGATAGCTGAACGACGCCGCGCTCTCGAAAAACACGGTACCTTCGTGCCCCACAGGAACATCATTTCCGTCTTCGTCGCAAATGTGCATGGTAGCGTTCAACGGCCGTCCGACCGAGCCCTTATGCGTCAACCATTCCTCGCTGGAGATAAACGTAATCCCCTGCCCCTCAGTGCCGGCATAATATTCGCGCAGCACGGGTCCCCACCATGCAATCATGGCCTCCTTGATCGGAATCGGGCAGGGCGCAGCGGCGTGCACGGCGCTGTCCAGACTGGAAACATCATATGAGTTGCGTACATCTTCCGGTAATTTGAGCATACGTGCGAAATGGGTAGGGACCCATTGGCTAGCAGTAATGTGATATGCCTGGATTGCGGCCAGCGCTGCTTCGGGATCGAATTTCTCCATCACCACGACAGTGCCTCCCAATCGGTGAACGGCCGCACACCAACGCAAAGGCGCGGCATGATACAGCGGTGCTGGTGATAAATAGATGCTCTCGCCCGAAAATTTGAATGCCATCGCAGCGAGGCCAGCCAACACATTGGGTGCGGCAATATCGGCATCATCGGGCAAGGGAAAACGAATACCTTTCGGCTGCCCGGTTGTGCCCGAACTATACAGCATATCCGTACCAGCGCGTTCGTCCGAGACGGGCGTTTTTGGCATAGGCGCAATCGCGGCTTCATAAGAGTGCCAGCCGGCATGTTCACCGCCGAGGATAAAGCGCTGCACCGAGCTTTGAAGCTGGTCGAGCACAGCGCCGATATAACCGCTCGCAAACAGCGCCTTTGATCCACTATCAGATAGGATATAGTCAATTTCAGATGCCGTAAGGCGGCAGCTAATGGCTACGTAAATCAGCCCGGCACGCTGGGCTCCCCAAACGAGGTCGAAAAATTCCGCACGATTTTCAAGACAGATGGCGATGGTGTCGCCATGTTGAAGACCAAGGCTGCGAAACAGATGTGCGCATTGGTTAGAACGTGCATTAAGTTGGCCGTAGCTGATGGTTTCACCCGACTCTGCCATGATGACAGCGGCTTTTTCTGGATGGTTTAAGGCATGAACTGCGGGATGCCCCATGCTTATTCCCCCTGCCAATTGGGTTTGCGTTTTTCTGCAAAGGCGGCCGCGCCTTCACGCGCATCTTTTGAAGTCAACACCGGCATGGCGATCGCGGCTTGCTTCTTCCACATATCCCCGCTGCTCCAGTCAGGCCGTTCATTCAAGATGCGTTTCGATGCGATCAGCGCCAAAGGCCCATTGGAAGCTATCTTAGATGCCAACTCAAGCGCAGCATCAATGGCGGCGCCATCGGTGACGCGGTTTACAAAACCGACCTCATAGGCCCGCTGTGCAGAGATAAAATCGCCCGTCAAAGCCAGTTCCATCGCCATGCGTTTGCCAATGATTGCGGGAAGACTCAGCAAACCGCCAGCCGCTGCGACAAGGCTGCGTTTGACTTCAGGTATGCCGAATTGCGCCTTGTCATTGGCAACGAGCAAATCGCATGCGATGGCGATTTCCATCCCGCCAGCAAGCGCGTAGCCCTCGACTGCTCCAATGAGCGGCTTGGCAGGTGGCGCCTCTATAAATCCGGCAAAACCTTTGCCTTTAGTGCTGGGCAGCTCGCCTTTCAGAAAGGCTTTAAGGTCCATGCCAGAACAAAAAGTGCCGCCTGCGCCCGTGATGATACCGGCATTCAGGCTCTTATCATTATCCAGCTGCTCCATGGCGGCTGCAACGCCTTGCGCCACCGCCTGATTAACGGCGTTCCTCGCCTCGGGCCGGTTGATGGTGATAATCAGGACGCCATCCTGTGCTTGCGTTAGAACTTCGGTCATGCTTGATTTCTCCTCAAAATTCTAACTTTGCTCTCATCTTCCCTTGGGCAAACCAAGCACATGTTCGCCGATGATATTCTTCTGTATTTGACTCGTACCCCCGCCGATGGTGGCGGAGAAGCTGTTCAGATAAGAACGGTGCCAATAACCGTCATCCACGGCGTTCTCGTCCCCGACATAATAGCCTGCACGCGTGCCTTGAAACTGGAGCGAGAATTCGGTGAGTTCACGTACCAATTCCGTACGCGCCAGCTTGTTCATGAGCGCAAGGCCCATAGGCCGGTCGCTGGTGAGCGGAGCCATGCGGCGGCGCTGGTTATTGAGGTTCAGCGCCTGTATTTCGATCATATATTCGACCAACTTGTCGCGCATGACGGGGTCATCGAGCACTGGCTTGCCGCCGCGCTTGGCCGAACGCGCCATGTCGACCACGCCCATGACATCCATTTCCTTGACGAAATAACCGCCGACGGGATTCACCTTCGCGCCGCGTTCATATTCGAGCGTCTTCATGGCGACCATCCAGCCCTGCCCCTCTTCGCCCACTAATCCCGAAGCGGGGATCCGTGCGTCAGTGAAGAAGCATTGGGTAAAGCCATATTCGCCGGTCAATTTCTTCAAGCGGCGGGTTTCAACGCCCGGAATCTTCATGGGAGCGAGGAAGAAGGACAGCCCGGCATATTTGCTAGGGCCATCATTCGACGTCCGCGCCAGTAGGATCATATAATCGGCACGGTCGCCCAAGGAGGTCCAAATCTTGGAGCCGTTGATGACATATTCGTCACCATCCCGGACCGCTTTTGTTTGGGCCGAGCCAAGGTCGGAGCCATGCTCCGGTTCAGAAAAACCCTGACACCAGATTTCTTCGGCCGACAGCATGGGTTTAATGAAGCGGCGCTTGTCCTCTTCACGGCCAATATCCAGCAGCAATGGCCCCGTCCAACCGTTCGCAATCGCATTCAGCATGATCGGCGCGTCATGGGTTTTCATTACGCGCGTGGCGATGCGTTGATATTCGGGGTGCATGCCATAGCCGCCATATTCGGTCGGCCAGGACATGCCGAAATAGCCGGCCTCGTAAACGTTGCGTTGCCAATCGCGCAGAAAATCAAACTGTTGGTCGGTCGACACCTCCATGAAGGTCAGCGGCAACATGAAGCCGGGGTCGCGGACAGTGTTTGCCGCGAACCATGCATCGCATTGCTTCTCGAAATCGGCAAGTTCTTGGACGCTTGGTGTGCTCATGGCTGATTCCTCTCTCGCTGTTTAATTGCGCGATTAAAGAGGCGATTGCAACACTGAATAGATGATTTTCTCGGTCGCGCACGCACGTCGCTCACGTACGGCGGGGGTGATCTAACCTGTTTTCTTGAACGGGGCCATTTCGCCGAGAAATTCGATCTCGCGCTCCATCGCCTGGCTTTCGCGCGCAAGGAAGTCGGCGACCGCAGAACGAAAACCGGCATTAGCGATATAATGGGCCGAATATGTCGGCGCCGCCTCATAGCCACGGGCCAATTTATGTTCGCCCTGCGCGCCAGCCTCTACACGCGGCAAACCATGAGCAATAGCGTAGTCGATCGCCTGATAATAACAGAGCTCAAAATGCAGAAACGGCACATCGCGGGTGCAGCCCCAATAGCGGCCATAGAGGCAATCCGGGCTCACAAAGTTCAGCGCACCGGCAATCGGGCGATTGTCGTCATAAGCAAGGAACAGGACAATGCTGTCCCTCATGCTTTCCCCGATAATATCGAAAAACGCGCGCGTCAGATAGGGCCGCCCCCATTTGCGTGCGCCTGTATCTTGATAGAAGACCCAAAAGGCGTCCCAGTCACCGGGCGTGATATCCACGCCGCTGATCTGCGCAATGCGCACGGCGGATTGTGCCGCGGCGCGCTCTTTACGAATAGCCTTGCGTTTGCGTGAGGACAAAGCCGCAAGGAAGCCATCAAAGTCGACATAATCGCGGTTCTGCCAATGGAATTGCGTACCAATCCGCGTAAGCCAGCCAGCAGCACGAAACACATCCAGCTCAGCCTGTTCGACAAAAGTTGCATGTGCTGACGACAGGCCGTTCTGCTCCACCACGGCTTCGGCAGCGGCCAAGATACCTGGCGCAAGAGCTGGATCGCGCAAAAGCAATCGTGGTCCGGGCACTGGCGAGAAAGGCGCGGCAATCTGCAACTTGGGATAATATTGCCCGCCCGCCCGCTCAAACGCATCTGCCCAATGATGGTCGAAGACATATTCGCCCTGACTATGGGTCTTGAGATACGCAGGCATGGCAGCGGCCGGAATGCCGTCCGCACCGCGGATCAAGATAGGCGCTGGCGACCATCCCGTGCCGGGGCCTACGCTGCCCGATTGCTCCAACGCCGTCAGAAAGGCATGGCCGACAAATGGGTTGCCTCTCGGATTCAGCGCATCCCACTGGTCAGCGGGAATATCGCTCACCTTGCTCAAAAGTTCGGCGGTAACGCCATCCGCCATTAAGCTGCGCGGACCTTCACAACGCAGTCGATCTCCACCGTTGCATCGCGCGGCAACACCGGTACTGAAACCGCTGCACGTGCATGTTTGCCCGCGTCGCCGAACACAGCTTCCATCAAGTCCGATGCGCCATTGGCTGCCTCGGGTTGTTGAATGAACTCCGGCGTCGATGCGACAAAGACACCCAGTTTGACGATGCGTTCCACGCGATCAAGATCACCGCCCAATGCGGCTTTCATTTGCGCAATCAGCATCACGGCGCATGCCTCTGCGGCCGCCTTTCCTTCTTCAAGACTCCGAGTATCGCCGACTTTCCCAGTGACAACCTTGCCGTCAACAAACGGAAGCTGCCCTGAAATGAACAGCATACCATTGGCTTCCACGGCTGGCACATAGGATGCGACCGGCGCGGCGGGTGCGGGAAGAGTAATGCCCAATTCGGCCAATTTTGCTTCAATCATGATTCTACCTTTTCCAATGCAGGGGCAGGCACGCCAGCGACAAGCCGCTCCCTAATCCAATGTTCCGCATCCGCCCAACGGTCCAGCCGCGCATGCGCGGATTTCGAGGGCTTTACGCGTTCCCACAATAATGGCTCGCCGACAAAATGTAGCCGCCAGACGTCAGGATGTTGTTCGCCAACCGATTCATGCTGGTGGCCGAGATCATCGACAAACACCGCAACACTCGGTCGATATTCGGCCAAGATGCGGCCAAGCGCTTCGCCCTTGCCGCCCTGGTTGCAGTAAACGGTCGCGTCGATGCCGACAGTCTTCAACTGCTCGGTCCGTGGCCCGGCACGATGGTCGAGCAAATTGGTAAGGATCACAACATCCGCATGTTCGCGCAGCCGGTTGAGGCTGCCTACTGCGCCGTCGATGGCTTGTTGCCGGTGCATTTCGGTGTCGAAAAAGCCGTTGAGCAATTCCCAGACCATGCCGCGTTCCACAACAGTGCCGTCATGTTTGTGGCGCAACGCCTCGCCCCAATCGCCATGGACAAAATCAAAATGGATATGATGCGCATCATCCAGCCAATCGCGAAATGGCACAATCATATGCAATAGCACTTCGTCACAGTCTGAGATCAACAGCGGCCTGCTCATGCTTCCAGCTCCCGACGCGCCTGCACCAATAAGGCCGGCGAAATCCCGATAACCGCAGCGCAGGCGATGAGGTCGGGTTCATATGCCTCCAGAAACGACAATATGGCCGCCTGTGTGCCGCGCTCATGAATGGAGTTGCGGAGCCCCTCCGGCGTCAGGCCAGTCAGCGACAAAAGCCGTTCCGCCCGCGATTCCTCCATCAACGCCCAGGCCAATGCCTGGAATGCCATACCCGATGCGTCTAACTTGCCGTTTGTTTCATGCATGGCTTTCGCTTAAGCCAAGGCATCCACGAACGCAAAGCGGGAAAAGGTCGGTATGGGTAAAAAGGTGATGATCGTTGAAGACAATGAGCTGAACCTTAAGCTGTTCACCGACCTTCTGCGCGCGCACCACTTCACCGTAGAGGGCGTGCGCGACGGACGGCTGGCGTTAGAACAAGCGCGTATATTTGCTCCGGACCTTGTCATCATGGACATTCAGCTACCGCATGTCAGTGGCATTGACCTGATAGAGGCCATGCAGAAGGACGAAGCGCTAGCGGCGATCCCCGTACTTGCCGTGACCGCCTATGCGGGCAAAGGTGACGAAGACCGGATCCGGGCAGCGGGCGCCAAGGGCTATCTTTCGAAGCCGGTGTCAGTCATGAAGTTTCTGGAAACGGTTCGAGGAATAATCGGGTGAGCCAAGCTACGGCACAATCGTCGTAAACAAAAATACCGCAAAGATCAGTATATGGACAACACCCTGCAACACCGTCGTCTTGCCGGTGCCAAGGGTCAATGTCGTCACCAGCAGCGTCAGGAACAACAGCACCATCGACTTGGTGTCTAGACCCAGCGCAATAGGCAGGCCCATCGTCAGCGACAAGGCAGCGACCGCCGGAATAGTGAGGCCAATCGTCGCCAGCGCAGAACCGAGGCCCAGATTGATGCTTGTCTGCAACCGGTTGGCCATAGCTGCACGCACAGCAGCTACGCTTTCGGGCAGCAGCACCAATGCCGCAATGATTACGCCGACTACTGCCCGCGGCGCGCCCGCTGAGGCGACAGCCGTCTCAATGGCGGGCGCGAGCGTCTTCGCCAGCAAGACAACTGCGCCGAGGCAGGCGATCAACGCAATTGCAGAGAATAACGTCTGCCCGTCGCTGGGCGGATCAGCATGGACATCTTCGTCGGCGACCAGCGTCTTGGCTGGGAGGAAATAGTCACGGTGACGCACCGTCTGCACCATCACAAAGGTGGCGTAGAGCAGGAAGGAGACAACGGCGACAAAGGCCAGTTGCGATTCAGAATATACCGGGCCTGGTTCGCTCACGGTGAAATTGGGCAAGACCAGCGTCAATATGGTGAGCGCGCATAAGGTCGCCAGCGATGCGCTGACTCCGGTTTGTTTGAATATCTGTTCCTTGTGCATGATCGCGCCCACGAAAATGCAGGCCCCGATGAGGCCGTTTGATATAATCATGACGGCTGCAAAAATCGTGTCGCGCGCCAGTGTTGCGGCATTGTCACCCGCCGCCAGCATCAACGTGATGATGAGGCCCAGCTCAATAATCGTGACGGCCACAGCGAGCAAAAATGTTCCGAACGGCTCACCGACACGATGGGCCACCAGTTCCGCATGGTGCACTGCGGCCAGCACGGTTGCGATGAGGACAACACCCAACAAGAATACCGAAATGCTACCACCTAAAGTGGCGGCAATAAGCAACCACGCCGTAGCGGGCGCTATCCAGGTCCAGTGCTGAAAATATTTCTGCATAGCTTACATGTAGCGGCGCAGCGGGTTTGGGCAAGGTGGCCCGCGCAAGGAATCAAAAAGGGCGTCCGAAGCGCCCTGATCGATACCTTGGTTCAAGCAACTTTGAGCTTACTTGATTTTGGCTTCCTTGAACTCGACATGCTTCCGCACGACGGGGTCATATTTGCGGAACGTCATCTTTTCAGTGATGTTGCGTGGATTTTTCTTGGTCACATAGAAGAAGCCCGTGTCAGCAGTGCTGAGCAGCTTGATCTTAATCGTGGCTGGCTTCGCCATGGCCCATTCCTTTGTTCAAAAATTTCGCAAAAAACTGCGCAGAAAAAATAGCCGCGCTGTTCACAGACGCGCGCCTTTGCGGATTCGCAGGCGCAAAGTCAAGCATTGAGTCGGTCTTCACACATTTTCTGACGCCACACATCACCGTCGCACACTGTGCTTTCACACTTCATTAACCACGTTGGCGCATAACTGTCACAGATTTCGGGCAGGGGATTGCGATGGGTATGGATCACGATCGGCTATTGTTGATTCGCGCAGAGTTGAGTGATCTTCTTGATGTTCTGCGACTGACGCCTTTTGACAGTAACCCGGTGCAATTCCTGATCCGCCTTGAAGCCATTCGCCAGACCGCTGTCGCGCATAATTTCACGGCAGTGGCCGAAATCGCGAGCATGTTCGAAGCAACGATGCAGCGAGTCGTCGAAGCCGGCGGGGCCAATTCAGTTATTGGCTGCTTCACCAACATATTGGACGATTCTATAGGCTGTTCGCAGCTGAGCCCAGCCGTCACGGAATCGCTATTGGCTTCTGTCGCCGTACGATTGGCGAATTAAGGTCAGGACCGAAGTCTGGCGCGTTCAACCATAGTTGGTGTTTAGAGCGTTTGTGCTAACCGCTGTATCATGGACGTTGCCCTCTCAACTTTGATTTCGGTTTTTTTGGCGGAAATGGGTGATCGCACCCAGATTCTCGCTGCCGCCCTCGCCTTGCGCTATCATCGCAACGGGGCGATCATTGCTGGCCTAGCCTGTGCTACCTTTCTGAATTGCATTATTTCTGCTGTGGGCGGTTCGGTTATCGACAGCTGGATCAGCGAGCAACCGGTCAAACTATTCGCTGGCCTTGCTTATATTTTTGCAGGCGCTGGCATGTTGTTGTGGCGGCGCAATGTCGACCCATTGTCAGCATGGAAAACACCCGCCTTTTTGACGGCATTTTTGGGTCTTTTCATTCTAGAATTGGGCGACAAAAGCCAGTTCATCATTGCGGCACAAAGCGCGCGCACGCCCTTTTGGGGCATGACGCTGGTTGGCGGCTTTATCGGGATTATGGCGGCGACAGTGCCGGCAGTCATCCTGCGCGAGAGATTAGCGAAAATGGTTCCGTTGAAGATCGTACGATGGATTTCAGGCGGGTTGCTGTTGGCATGGGGGTTGTCGTTGGCGTCGCAGGCTTTTGGCGTTGCATAATTGCCTGAATCAATTGACCTAAATATATCGTTGAACTGGCAAAATCGCCCATCCTTCTTATATAAGATATCCCCCTACCCCCGAATGGAGACTATTTATGCCAAATGGTGACAACAGCAAAAAAGCGCTGGCCGATGCGCTCAACGGCCTGCTTGCTGATTATTATGCGCTGTATTTAAAGACGAAGAATTTTCACTGGCATGTGACGGGACTCCATTTTCGTGAGTATCATTTATTGTTCGATGAACAAGCCACCCAACTGATTGCGACCACCGACCTTGTTGCTGAACGGGTGCGCAAGCTGGGACAGGCCACTTTGACGTCGATTGGCTCCATCACCGCACAGCAAAGCATCAAGGATCATGATTCGACATCAACCGACGCGGCAAAGATGCTGATGGAACTGCACGCCGATAATGAGACGCTGATCCAAGCACTGAAAGAGGCCAAGGATCTCGCGGATGAAGCGGGCGACAATGCGACCGACGGTTTGCTGGATGACTGGACCGACGAAGCCGAGCAGCGCGCCTGGTTCTTGGCAGCGACGATCGGCAAGGCTTAATTTGCCATAAGTCACAAAAAAGGCGGGTGAAGCAAATGCTTCCCCGCCTTTTTTAATAACTTGCAGCGACGCTTATTCGGAAAGTGCGCTGAGGTTCGTTGCCGAATATTTGCCGCGACGATCGATTTCGATGTCGAACGACAAACGATCGCCCTGAGTCACTTGGCCCATGCCCGAACGTTCAAGCGCAGAGATATGCACAAACACATCTTCGCCGCCATCGTCACGCTGCACGAAACCAAAACCCTTCATGTCATTGAAGAACTTCACGGTTCCATTGGCACGTTCGCCAGTCGATTCGCGCTGCGGTCCACGCGGGGCCGAATCACGGTCGCCACCACGGAAGCCACCGCGATCGTCGCCACGCGGCGCACGGTCACGGTCAAACGCAGGACGGTCCGGACGCGGTGCGCGCTCGGTGACTGCCATAGGCTCGCCATCAATCACGAGATCGGTAGCCGACACTTTGCCGTCCCGTTCTACCAGCTGGAACTCAAGTGGCTGGCCTTCGGCCAAACCGGTCAAGCCAGCTTGTTCAACCGCACTGACATGTACGAATACATCATCGGGGCGGCCATCGACCTGAATGAAGCCGAAGCCCTTCTGACCATTGAAAAACTTGACGATTCCCTTACCGGAACCAATGACTTGTGCAGGCATTGGTGGGCCGCCGGGGCCGCGACGCGGGGCGCTAAAGCCGCCACCACCAACGCCGCCACCGCTGTAGCCGCCTCCGCCGGAACCACCGGAACGTCCACCGCCGAAGTCACTCTGATAAGGTGACGGTGCGCGATAACCGTCATAGCTTTCATCACCGAAACCGTCTCTTTTGTCCCGGCCCTTGCCAGCACGCTTGCGATCAAAACCCATAACTTCTTACTTGCCTTCTCATCGCCCAGAACAACTATGTTATGCAGTCGAGGGCGACTGTACTGCACGTCACAAGCGCAATCCTTCGTGATCGCGCAAACACCAGCTATATCGTATTAAAAGGTTACGCGATAGCAAATATTACGCGCCGCCTTGGCTATACCTACGCTGCACTTTCATTTGCCTTGCGCTGCGCGCTGAGGCAAGGGGCTGGTATGAGCGTATATTTGCATGAAGAAGACCTTCCTGAAGGCGTATTGGCAGAAGGCCCCGTGGCCGTTGACACCGAAACAATGGGGCTAATCACCGCCCGCGACCGTCTCTGCCTGTTGCAGATATCCGACGGGCACGGCGATGAACATCTGATCCGCTTCGGTCGCGACAGTGATTACGGGGCGCCCAATCTGCGTGCTATTCTGGCGGACCCTGCGCGTATCAAGCTGTTCCATTACGCCCGCTTCGATCTCGCTGCGATTTCCCATTATCTGAACGTCGTCGCGACACCGTTATTCTGCACGAAAATTGCGTCGCGCCTGACCAGGACCTACACAGACCGGCACGGGCTCAAGGAATTGGTGAAGGAAATGCTCGCTACTGACATTTCCAAGCAGCAGCAATCGAGTGATTGGGGCGGCCCTGTGCTGTCCGAGGCGCAAAAGGAATATGCCGCCAGCGATGTGCGCTACCTTCACCGGTTGCATGCCGAGTTCACCGTTCGGCTTGAGCGTGAAGGACGTACCCAGCTTGCGCAGGCATGCTTCGACTTCCTTCCGCACCGCGCCGATCTCGATCTTGCTGGTTGGCCCGAGACTGATATATTCGGGCACAGTTAAGGTTCGAGCTGGTTAAACATCCACAATGTCCGCTCAAGCCGATCTCGAACGCACGCAAAGACAGCGCTGGGCTATGCCCGGCGGGCGTCATGATCGGTTGATTCGTGCGATGCGTGTCGTGCTGCCAAGCATCATTGGTTTGCTAGTGGCGTTGCTGGCCTTAAGCCCCTTCACAGGGCAACAGGAGCTTAGCTTCGTCCTAAATAAAGATGAGGTGAACCTTTCGCGCGAACGTCTCCGCGTTGTCGAAGCGCTGTATCGCGGAGAGGATAGCAACGGCCGCCCCTTTTCACTGCGCGCGGGCAGCGCCGTTCAGAAAACCTCTGCGGAACCCGTTCTCGACATGAGCGCACTTTCGGGACGCATTACGTTGAACGACGGGCCCGCCTCGATCATCGCACAGCGCGGCGTCTACGATCTCAATAAGGAAACGATGCGCGTCACTGGCCCATTAGCTGTCCAGTCGACTGGCTATGACATGGTTGCAAGCAATGTGGAGCTTTCACTTAAAGACCGCTCGATGCAAAGCTTTGGTCCGGTAAGCGGGCGCACAAAGGTCGGTACGTTCAAAGCGGGCCGACTGCGCGCTGACCTTGATACACGCGTCGTGCGCCTGGATGGCGGCGTTCGTTTGCGCATTGATCAGAATGCGATTAAGTAAGGCATAATGACAAAATCTTCCCTCACTACCGGATTATGTGTCGCCGTTTTGGGCATATCCATGTTGTCGTCTGCGTCTACAGCGCAAACAATCCGCAACCATGATAGCGACGCCCCGGTTGATTTTTCCGCCGGATCGCTGGAGTTGCAGGATCGTGCAGACCGCGTCGTTTTGTCCGGCGGCGTTACAGCCACGCAGGCTGGCCTGACACTTCAGGCAAACCGCGTGACGGCTGCTTATTCCAGCAATGGCGGCGTTGACGTGAACCGCCTCGATGCGACCGGCGGCGTCACCATTACCAAGGATGACCTGCGCGCGACGAGCAGTTCGGCCATTTACGATCTCGATTCCAGCCTGATAACTTTGCTGGGCAATGTCCGGCTGGTACAAGGCAATAACCGCCTTAACGGCGGGCGTGTGGTAATCGACCTCAATTCAGGGCGCTCCACAATTAATGGCGGCGGTGCACCTGGAACAACGCAGTCTGGTGGACGCGTGACGGGTACGTTTACCGTGCCGCAACGCAGGAATTAGGGCCGGCGCGCTAGGTTCGGAACCTAAATATCTCCGAATCGGACACGCATGGATCATGCCAATTGCAAATCCCCTCAGCATTCTTTAGCGGTTTGCGGGCAACAACAGCATAATTGGCGGGCAGGATTCGGATATGGACAGCATGACTGCAAATTCTCCTGCGGTGGATGCGACCACCGATGCAGGCATGCAGTCCGGCCTTGGCGTTGTGTCGATCGCCAAAAGCTATGATAAGCGCGCGGTCCTTACCGATGTGTCGCTGTCCGTCGCCAAGGGCGAGGTGGTTGGTCTGTTAGGACCAAATGGCGCTGGCAAAACCACCTGCTTCTATTCGATCATGGGCCTCGTAAAGCCTGATAGCGGCCGGATAACGCTTGATGGGGCGGACATCACGAAACTGCCAATGTACCGTCGTGCCATTTTAGGCCTCGGCTACCTCCCGCAGGAAACGTCTATTTTTCGGGGTATGACCGTTGAACAAAATATCAGCGCCGTGCTTGAGCTATCCGAACCCGACGCCGACGCGCGCAACGACCGGTTGGAAAAGCTGCTCGGCGAATTTGGCCTGACTCGGCTACGCAGCGCGCCTGCAATGGCGCTTTCGGGCGGCGAACGGCGCCGCTGTGAAATTGCCCGCGCGCTCGCCGCGAATCCGTCAATCATGTTGCTCGACGAACCATTTGCTGGCATCGACCCGCTCTCGATTTCGGACATTCGCGATCTGGTGAAGGAACTGAAAACGCGCGGAATCGGCGTGCTGATTACTGACCATAATGTGCGCGAAACGCTCGACATCGTTGATCGCGCCTGCATCATTTATGGCGGTCAGGTGTTGTTTGCAGGCTCACCCGAAGCGTTGGTTGCCGACCCTAATGTCCGACGTCTTTATCTGGGCGAGAGTTTTGCGATGTGAATGGCGCGATGACGGACCAATAACGTCATGGCATTAGCACCCCGCCTGGATCTGCGCCAAAGCCAATCGCTGGTGATGACACCGCAGTTGCAGCAGGCGATTAAATTGCTCGCGCTGTCGTCACTCGAAATCGAAGCGTTCATTGCCGAGGAAGTCGAGCGCAACCCGGTGCTGGAAACGGCAAATAATGATGGCGGCCCAGAACCGCCAATGGATGAATTCCATCAACGCGCATCGCAAGACACAGAACGCGCCAGCGACGATGTATTCCGCAGCGATGGCCAAGGCGGATCCGAGGCGCTGGACGTCGATTTGAGCGCAGAGACATTCCACCATGATAGCGCATCCGACAGCGTCGGCGGCGCCGATGGCATGCTGGGCATTTCCGGCAGTGCGATGCCGGGCAGCTTCGATGGTGAAGGGCCCGATTTCGACAGCTTTGCTGCCCGCGACATGAGCTTGCGTGACCATCTGATGGCGCAAGCGGGCTCCAGCCTGTCGGGCCAGACATTGCTGCTTGTCCAACAGATCATAGAACAAATTGAGCCGACCGGATATATCGGCGAAGACTTGTTGGCGCTGGCGCAAAGGCTTGGAGTACCCGTGGCCGACATGGAGGCCGCTTTATGGGAACTACAGCGCTTTGATCCCACCGGCATTGGCGCGCGCAACTTGTCAGAGTGTCTTGCATTGCAGGCGAAGGAAGCGGATCGCTATGACCCCTGCATGGCCAAATTGATCGACAATCTCGACCTTGTGGCCAAAGGGGCGTTCGACCAGCTGAAACGGATGTGCCGTGTTGATGATGAAGATCTGCGCGACATGCTCATGGAACTGCGTGGCTATGACCCCAAACCTGGCTGTCGCTTTGAAAGCGAAGATAGCCTAGCCGTCACGCCTGATATTTTTGTAACACCGCGGGGCGAGGGTTGGGCAATCGAACTGAATAGCGCCAACTTGCCGCGCATTTTGATCGACCGCAGCTATGTCGCCGAGCTGGGGCGAGACAAGGCCACGAAGGCGTGGCTGAGCGACTGCCTTGCTGATGCCAACTGGCTGATCAAGGCAATGGATCAGCGGCAGCGGACAATTATCAAAGTCTCAACTGAGATCGTGAAACAACAAGAGGGGTTTTTCAGACGCGGCGTCGCGCATTTGCGTCCGCTGACGCTGCGTCAGGTCGCAGACGCGATCGAAATGCATGAATCGACCGTTAGCCGCGTAACCAGCAACAAATATCTGCATTGCGGACGCGGGTTGTTTGACCTGAAATATTTCTTTTCATCGGGCGTTCAGTCCGCCGATGGAGAGGGTGCATCGGCCGAAGCGGTGAAAAGCCACATTAAATTGCTGATTGATGCCGAAGGCGACAAGATATTGTCCGACGATACGCTTGTCGATCTTTTGACCGAGAAAGGGTTCGATATTGCCCGCCGCACGGTCGCCAAATATCGTGAGGCAATGGGTATTGGTTCGTCCGTCCAACGTCGCCGGCAGAAGAAGATGGGCCGCTAGGTAACCCGTTCGCTGCTAACCGTTACCAGTCCTGTCCGTCCAGTTCGATGACACCCTGCCGCGCCATGGCCCCCGCCAATATTGTCTCCAGCAATGCAGGATAGCTGATGCCCGCGAGCACAGCTGATTTACCGATGACGCGTTGTGACCAGATATTGCACTGCAGATTGACTTCAAGGAAGTTCATCTCGCCGGTCGTAGGGTTGAGGCGGAATTCGAACCGGCCATAATCAAACGGCCACAATTCGGGCAGTAGCTTGCGTGTCAGATCCTGAACTTTGCCAATAATGTGCGGATCGGTTTCCTGAACCAGCGTTGCTTCAGTTGATTCAAAACCGCGTTTCTCCGCGTAGGTCCGCAACACTTCGGTGTCGTGGTCGAAACGCATCAGTGGCAGGAATTGGGCCTTTCGCGCGCCAATAACGGGAAGCTCGACATCGACACCCGACAAAAATGGCTCAACCAGTGCGTCATGGCCCTCAACATGCAACGCTTCGACCGCATATTTGATACCGGCCCAATCGGTCTCAATGGAAACCCCCCAGCTGGCCGAAGAGGCGTTTGGCTTGATAACATAACGCTCGGCTGACCACGCGGTGATTGGGCTGACCGGCGCGCCACGACGGAAAATCGCTGAATCTGCCGTTGGCACACCGCGGGCCCGCGCCGCCATTTTCATCAAATGCTTATCATCAGATAGACCACGCAAAATCGGCGAAGCTCCCAAATGGGGAATGCCCAGACGCGTACACAATGTTGGTATTAATAGCTCGCTATTCAAATATCCGCCGCGGTTAAGCAACGAAAACACGAAATCTGCGTTTGGTTTATCAAATAGAATATCCGCATTATTGGCAACTTGAACATTTAATCCCATATTTTCAAGAGTATCGCGCACTTCACGATGGTATACTGCATGATCTCCATCGACATTGTCGCGTGTACCATCACTTAAGGCGTGTTTGGCGATAAACAAAATCTTGATTATATTACGGTAACGTTCGGGAATGCAGATTTTGTGGGGCGGATGAATTTGTTCAATTGGCATGTGATGTTAGTACTCTTCATTATTTTGCATCATCCTGTACTATAAAGTTAATTATGTCACAAATGATACATTTGTTCCTTCGGAGAATTATTTAATGGCGCTATTTGATCTACCAACGGCTGAATTAATGAGCGCCGGCGGCGATGATCGCATCACGCTTGATGAACAAAGCGGGCTGAATAGCTATGGCTGCGCACCGGAACCCATAAGGGCAATCAGCTACTCGTCGTCCACCGCCAGCTCGATTTCTGCGCCTGCGTACGCGCATGCGCATGCTGTGCATCATCAGCTCAGACTGGCGGTGACGGAAGGCGAAAGTGAGGACGCAGCCTACACGCGATTCCTCCGCAATGCCCGAAGCCGGATTCGCGGCGTATATGGCCTGCCGCAGGACGTCGATGTGGCGTTCGGCGCTTCGGGCACGGACCTTGAATATCTCGCACTGGCGCTCGCGCTGCAAAGCGGCCAGAAAGTTACCAATATTGTCGTTGAAGTCGACGAAGTTGGCAGCGGATGCCTGTATTCGCAAGCGGGTCAATATTTTGCGGACCGAACGGCGCTTGGATGCGAAGTTACGAAAGGCGCGCATGTGCCCGGGTTCGGTGCCGACGTCATCGCGGTGGAAACATTGAAAATGCGGACTGAAGATGGCCCGATGCGGAGCGATACAGAATATGCCGTTCTTCTTCTTGAAGCGGTTGGAAAGGTCGTGTCATCCGGCAGACGCCCGTTGGTACACATCATTCACCGTTCTAAAACCGGGATCGTCACCCCAAGCCTGACTGCGATAGACGCAGTGATTGCTGCCTTCGGCACGTCAGTGGACCTGGTTGTAGATGCGTGCCAAGGGCGGATCTCGCCTAAGACCATTGCCGCATATCTTGGCCGGGGGGCGAGCATATTTCTGACGGGATCAAAATTCATTGGCGGCCCCCCATTTAGCGCGTGGGCCCTCGTGCCAGCGTCTTTATCCGTCCGCATGAACAGCGACAACGCCGCGCCAGCCGGATTAAGCCATTTTTTCGCACGAGCTGACATGCCAACCGGCTGGCACGACACCAATACAGTGTTGAACAACTGGACGAACTTCGGGCTGCTATTGCGGATAGAGGCGGGTCTGTTCGAGCTCGAGCGCCTACTCGCCATGCCTATGGACAGAGTGGACGCCGTCATTCGCGCGTTTGCGACTGCGATGCATAGCCTGCCTGATTCAATGCCCTTCCACCTGTTAGAAGGCGCATCAGAGGATATCGCGGCCGGGGATCATATCAATCACCCGTCGCCAGCCCATCCGCTGGACCGTAAAATGTTGTACGTCATCAATCTAACGGATCGCATTGCTGGCACGGGCCAAGCGCTGGACATTGAGCAAGCACGCGCGGTCTATCGCGCTTTATATACCGATATGTCGCATGGCTTTTCCGAACCGAGCGCTGCCCTTATCGCATCGGAAATTTGCCATTTGGGCCAACCCGTGAAATGCCTGAAAACTGCCAATGGCGATTGGGCGCCAACCTTGCGGCTATCGCTATCTGCCCCGCAAATATTCGAAATGATTGGCCTAGATGCCGAACGCTTGGTTGAGCGCTTCTCTGCCGATATCGCGCGCATTGCGGCCAAAATCCGTTTGATAATAGGTGCACTCGAATGAATGCGGCGCTGGCCGCGCCTTAATGCGCCTTTATGAAATTCGCGACATCCGATATGACTGGCGCCTTGTTCCGGAAGGGTCGCGCAATCGCCATGATGATGTCAGCATGGTCAACGGCTGGATATATTTTCAGCTGCTGTTTGCCACCCAGTTCCGCAATCCGTGCGGACAGGATCTTGCTGTTACGCGGCTTGACCACACTGTCCTTATCTCCCGTGAGCAGCAAGAGCGGTGGAGCGTTGGCGCGTGCATAGGTAATGGGCTGAGTCTCGGTTAAATCAGGCCACTGCCCAAGGGCGATTTTCGAAGAGTCCGTCGTGAGTGGCAGGAAATCATAGGGTCCAGCCAGCCCGATGACGCCTTTGATCACATCAGTCCCAAGACCCTGCGCCTTCAAATAGCGCGGATCAAGCGCCGTCATCATCGCGATATGTGCGCCGGCACTATGACCCATCAGGAAAATTCGGTCTTTGTTACCCTGATGCTTGCCGATATTTGCATGCACCCACGCAATGGCGGCGGCGGTGTCGTCAACAAATGCAGGAAACCGCACCTGAGGCGATTTGCGATAATCGGCAATGACGGTTACAAAGCCGCGCGATGCAAAGGCGCGGCCCAAAAATCCATAACCCTCCCTCTCGCCATCGCGCCACGCGCCGCCGTGAAAGAAAATCAGCACTGGGTTAAGCGCGGACGCGCTGCCTTCAGGAGCGTAGACGTCCAGCTTCTGCCGGTCGTCCGTGCCATACGCAATTGCGCTAATGGGCTTGCTGGCAAACTCGCTATCGCCTGGTGCCATTCGGTCTGCAAAATCCAGCTTCTGTGGGTCTGTCTTGCTCGAGAACCATAGGCCGGAGCTCACGATAATAAGCATCAGTGTAACAATGATATATTTGATCATAGCCTTGCCTTCTGACTTCCCCAAAATGCTCCAGATATGCTAAAACCGCTAACCAGTAACGTCAACGTTTATGCGGGTCTGCTAATATTCTGCTACATAGCAAAAGGGGCTGCTATTTCTAGCAACCCCTTGAAACTTATAAGTTTTTTTACGTTCGAGCTTAGCGCTTCGAAAACTATAGTCTTGCTAACAATATGTATTTCAATGATAAATGTCCGTAATATTCGTCAGGTACACTCCACGGTATTTTAATATTTTTCATAAAAAACAGATAGATGAACGCTAATTTTTTAGCGCAACCCTATTATTTCTAAAAATGGAGCGTAAAATTTTTCGCTGGGTTTGTTTGCAACTACGCTGAGATTTCTGGGTCGAGTTTAAACAAAACAAGTCCCGCCTAAACCTATTGCAGGAAGGTAAAAAGGGGACCCTTTACAAGGTTTGATTTTGACGATTGCTGTTGTCAGAAACCTTATCTCGGTTAAGTTTTCTTTCAATAATGAATCACTTGGGGGGAATGTCATGTCTAGAAC
>Ga0105050_10002418_pt1 | contig 26757 bp, 27 predicted proteins | sample FRY01_FD_78088 | JGI IMG/M metagenome (GOLD analysis project Ga0105050, IMG submission 78088) | Freshwater microbial communities from Lake Fryxell liftoff mats and glacier meltwater in Antarctica - FRY-01 | ecosystem: Environmental > Aquatic > Freshwater > Ice > Glacier meltwater ...
GGATCACTTATAAACACTTGTACATATCCTACTTTTTTTCTTCGATGGATATTCTTATTTCACTATCGAGCAGAGTTCCACCAGGTGACCATCGGGATCACTTATAAACACTTGTACATATCCATCGGGTCTTAATTTAGGGCCCGAAAGAATTGAAATATTATGTTGTTTAAGAATACCAATGGTGGCATCAGCATCAGCAACTTCAAATGCAAAGTGAGGCCCACGAGTCTGCCTTTTTTCCTGAGGCAGCAGATTCCCAGCAGGTGCAGACCCAGCATACTCAAGTATCAAATGCATCTGTACCTTGCCCAACTGAAACCACAACCCATCAAAAGAAAAAGGGGGCCTTGCAACCTGCCTCATCCCCAAAAGGTTTACATAAAAATTCTGCGATGCCTCAAGATCTTTCACCACCAGAGTAATGTGATCAAAAGCTTTTACCTGGAGTAATGAATCAGGGTTTTCAATGGGCGGCACTTCTATTTTTAAAGAAGCAAGTTGCATCAACTCAACCGCCTCACGGCCTGTCATGTCATGTAGAATACCAAAAGAAGCAGCTTTGGGGGTCATACCCACAATTCTTGCATCGAAAAGATCTTCGGGTTCCTTAAGCGGATTCGCTGGCGTGCCCTTGGCAATAGCTATGGCCTGATCAAACTCCGCAGGGGTTTTAAGATCATATATTCCACACCCAACAATGCCTGCGGGCGTAATGATAGAACAATACTGGCCCTTGTTCCATAAATTGCAAATACCAAGGGCGTAGCCATGCTTAAACTGAATCCAGCGACTGGAAGAACTAGGCGTTGAAGCCATGGTTAATACATTCCAAAAAGAAATCACGCACCGTGGTAGTCAATTTCGGTAACTTGCAGGGCGTATTTATGAATGAAATCCCTGCGAGGCTCTACCTTATCGCCCATGAGTGTGCGAAACATCTCATCAGCCTTAAAAGCATCATCAAGTTTAATCTGCATGAGTGTGCGCTGATAGGGATCAAGGGTAGTATCCCAAAGTTCTTCTGGATCCATTTCGCCCAGACCTTTAAAGCGAGTAATGGTCATGCCTTTTTCACCAATTCTTCGAACTTCAACAACCAAGCCTCGTAAATGTTCTAGATTTTTGCTTTGATCGCCATTAGTCAGCACCAACCTTGGCACGGGTTCACGGCCCGCAATGCGAACAGGCGGGATTAGATCCGTTGGCAACAATCCGAAAACTTTAAACTCTTCGATGGTTTTGTTGATATCGCGAATTTCATGCAATTCCTGTGCATAAAAGACATCCGCAGGGGGCACCGCAGCGGGTGAGGCATTATCAACGCCTTCGGGATCGGGAACTGCAACAGGTTGTTGATCTTCATTGCCTGCGACAAATTCTTTCCCCGCTTTTTCCTGTTCTTGTTTGCGGAAAATATCAACCTCCGCAGGAGAAAAGAACCAGTGCTCTTTACCAGACAAAAGAACTCTGCAATAGGGAAGTATACCATCTTTAACACGCGCAATGAGCGCTCTAAGCCCTAAACCACGCTTCTCTAGGGTTTGAAGTGCATCTTCCATGCGTGAAGTAAGCTTAAGAAGATGGGCAAATCTTTCGCCACCCAAGGTAATGCGCTCCGCGTTCGTGCCAGGTAAGGGCAGGATGATAAGCCCAGTACCATCTAGGCCGCGTTCCAAAAGTTCTGTTTGCATATCTTCCGCGGTTGCAACATAGCGGGTCTGCTTTTTCTGCACCACTTTATATAGCGGGGGGCGGGCAACATGAATATGGCCATGCTCCACCAATAGCGCCATTTGCCTGTAAAAAAAGGTTAAAAGCAAAGTTCGAATATGCTGCCCATCGACATCGGCATCAGTCATGATAATAATTTTATTATATCGCAATGAACTACGCACGGTTTCGTAATCTTGCTGGTTGCCTATATCCACACCGATTGCAGATATTAGACTGCAAATTTCGGTGTTGTTCAGCAAATTTTCAAGTCTGCACTTTTCAACATTCAGGGGCTTGCCCCGCAAAGGCAAAACAGCTTGATACATACGATCGCGACCGGCTTCCGCACTTCCACCTGCACTGTCACCTTCGACCAAGAACAGTTCAGATTCTTCGGTATCTCGGGTGGTGCAATCGAATAATTTACCAGGCAATCCACCGCCACTAAGAATATTCTTCCTATCGCGAATAGCTTTTCTGGCCTTGGCAGCAGCTTCTCTCGCCTCTGCAGCATTCATGATCATATCAAGGATAATTTTTGATTCCTTGGGGTTTTCTTCCATGTATTTGCCCAGTTTCTCTGAAACAGCAGCAGAAACTGCGCCTTCAACATCGGCATTGAGAAGGCGGATTTTATTTTGCGATTCGAATTGTGGCTCGGGGTGTTGAATACTCACTACCGCTGTAACACCCGTGCGGAAATCTTCACCAATTGGGCGTACATTCTTGAAGAGATCTAGCTTTTCGCCATAAGCCCCTACGGTGCGGGTAAGCGCAGCACGAAATCCGCTAAGATGGGTTCCTCCCACGGGATTATAAGCATTATTGGCGTAGCAACGCACGCGCTCTTCATCTTCTCTGGTGTATTGCAAAGCGCATTCAACTTTGATTTCACCCACGGTATGCTCAATATAAATTGGCGGGTGGATCACATCGTTATTGCGATTAATATGTTTAACAAATTCTGCAATCCCACCTTGGTACTTGAACTCTTCGGACTTGCCTGTGCGATCATCCGTAAGGGTAAAAGACAAATTTTTATTAAGGAAGGCAAGTTCACGCAGACGATCTTCAAGCGTATCGTATTTGAAATCAAGATCTTTGAAGATTTGATGATCAGGTTTAAATTTGATGCGGGTTCCCGTACCAATTGCGATGCCGATATCCTTGAGTTCGGTGGTGGCTTTCCCGCGTTCGTATTCTTGAACATAAGTACGCCCCCCACGACGAACTTCAGCTTCAACCCAGGCACTTAGTGCGGTAACAGCCTTAGCGCCCATACCATGCAAACCAGCAGAGACCTTGTAAGCACCCTTATCAAATTTACCACCTGCCCCCACGGTGGTTAACACTACTTCCAAAGTTGGTTTCTTAGCTTGGGGATGAATATCAACAGGAATACCACGGCCATCATCTTTGACACTTACGCTGCCATCAACATAGATATGGACTTGGATATTTTTACAAAAACCCGCAAGGGCTTCATCGACGCTATTGTAAATAAGTTCATAAACAAGGTGATGTAAACCGGTGGTATTGATGTCGCCGATGTAAACGCCTGGGCGTCTGCGGATATGATCAGCATCACGAAGGATCTGTACATTAGCACTGTTATAATCATTTGCGCCATCAAAGGTCGGGTCGACCAAATTATCTTCTGTCATCTATCTTATACTCCAATGAAAATCAATTAGCTTTACCGTACTTAAAACGCAAGTCTGTCAGCACCGAGGCCGGCAAAAGCTTGCGTAACCTCGTTAGTATCGGGCGCTTTTGATACTGCGTTAACTCTTGGAGCAACGCAGAACTATCGACCGAAACTTCGAGCACACCCTTCTTCAACACCAGCACGCGAGTGTGTTCCGCGTATTCTACCCCAGCGGCTTCCGCCCAGGATTTTTCAAGTTTTAAACGCTCTTGTTTTCTACCCCAACCCTTGGCAATAAATAACTTACTCAGAATATCTCCGATTTTTTCCGGCCCCTTCTCTGGCTTGAAAAACCGTATTCCCATTTTCTTTTTCTCCAACTATTTTATCAGGTCAGTGGCATAATCAAATACTGATAATCATCACCAAACTTAAACAATGCGGGGCTTGCTGCATCAATCAAATCTAATCGTACTTCTGCATCGTTGGGTAATACCTTCAATAAATCAGAAACAAATACAGGATTAAAAGCTATCTCAATATCTGGGCCTTGGTAATCAATTTCTAATTCAACTTTTGACTTCCCGGAAATGCTGCCTTGGGCCTGCATGACCAACTTCTTTGAATTAAATTTGAATAACACCTTTTTAACTTCTTCATCCGCCATGATCGCTGCCTGCCTGACCGCAGATGCAAAAGCTTCGACTTTTAAAATAGCATGGGCCAAAGATTTTTTGGGTAACACCATTTTGTAATCAGGGAAACGGCCCTCTACAAGCCTGCTGTAGACAATCGATCTTTCTGTTTTAAATAAAACTTCGTTGGGGCGGAAACATACCTTGATGGTTTCTTGATCATCCGAAAAATTCCGATCCAACAAATTCAGAGCCTTGCTTGGCACCACCGGAGATTGCCCCTTTACCGTATGCCCGCCATGCTCTGAGGCGCTTCCTTGAGTCCAGGCCAACCTTCGTCCATCGGTTGCAACTAATCTCACCGAATCTTTTTCAAGTTCCCAAAGCGCACCCGTCATGGTGTATCTTGCCATTTCCGATGCAGATGCAAAGACAGTTCTACGAATCATGGCACGCATGGTACCTGCAGTCATTTCATGATACTTTTCATCCGAAAAGATCGGAATGTCAGGAAAGTTTGCAGGGTCTTCACTGGGCATTTCAAATTCAAAAGATTTACCAGCTATGTGACTTGAATCGGCATCTGCTTCCAGATGAATTTCGGTATCTCTGGTTTCTCTTAAAATCGAAATAAGTTTCGAAGCTGGAAGAATAGCTTCGCCCGGTTTTTCAACCACCATGCCTGCGATTTCAATCCGAACACCCAACTCCAAATCCGTAGCCATCAAAACACAACGGTTTTCATCTGCAACCGCTTTGAAGTTTTTAAGAATGGGTTTTACATCTTTGGAAGAAATTGCAGAGCTTGCAACCTGGCAGGCTGCTAATAACGCTTCGCGATTACATATTGCTTTCATAATCTTAGGATCCTCGTAACACACATCATCGCACACACAATGATTCTTAATAGTAAATATAATTAAATTTTATTACTTTTATTGAGTGGCACAACCAAGTTATCAAAAACGCTTTCGAGTAATACTTAAACTCTTTTTGAGTATAGAGTTATCATATTAAATTTGTTGTGGAAAAGTTGTTATTTAGTGGTGTTTTCGTGGTTACTCTTGGTGCGTCGGATGTTAGTAGAGTTTGAGGGAGGGGTTGGTGGAACCATAAACAACCACCAATTAACATTGAATCAACAAGTTATCCACAACCAGAATTAAGCTAAATCGTGTTCCAGCTGGCGAATTGTGCCTGAAAGGCTGATATTATTACCAATCACATCTTCCACCTTTTTGCAGGCATGAAGAACGGTGGAATGGTCTCTGCCACCAAAAAATTCACCTATCTCTTGAAGCGACATCCCAGTTAATCTGCGTGCCAAGTACATGACAATCTGCCTAGGTAGGACGATTTCTTTATCACGCGATCTGGTTTGCATTGATTTAGGTGTAATGCGGAAATGTTTGCCCACTTTAGTAGCAATCGATTCTACGCTGATGGCTTTTTTTAGGTGGCCTGGGGTAGCGAAAAGTTTCTCGAGATCCGAGCGCTTTAAAGGCCTTCCTAAAGTAAGAACCATACTGTGTACACGGTTGCAAATGCTTTGCAATCTGCGCATGCTGCCTTCTACCAAGCCCGCTAGCCATTCCAATGCCTGAGTTTCGATTTTGGTGCCATACGATTCAAGCTTGCGTTCAAGAAAAAGCAGCCTGCTTTCAGGCCCAAGAGCAGGCAATTCTAGTATCAAACCAGAAGTTATGCGGTTGATAAACCGGTAGGAAAACTTGCTCAATTGGCCCGGTGCAATCGAGGTAGAAAGAATAGTTAGGTTGCGCCTAGCAGTTCTTTCATCAAGGATTCGAGCCAAAATATCGGCTTCTCTTGGCTTTATAAGTTGGATGTCTTCGAGAACCAAAAGATCTAGGTCGATGAGTTGCTTTTGCAAAGATTCGAAGTCATCACGGTTTGCCATTTCTGAATCTCGAAGAGATTGGCAAAAATCGGAAGCCCGCATTATCTGGATGGTTTTGTTCTGAGAAACCTTTAATATCTTTCGACAAAGCGAGCCTAAAAGCCTTGTTTTTCCTGATCCTGGAGGCCCATAAAGAACGGCTATCGAATCAAATCGCTTGGGGGATCGCAAGACAAATAATTTACCCACTCGATCCAGTGATAATCTGGCAAGTCTATGTTCCGGAAAATTCAGCCTCAGCGAATGAGGGGCGGCCATAAGGCATCCTGACAAAGCCATTAGTTTGTATTTACCGTTCAGCTGACTTCATTTTATGCTACTTCCTTGCATCTTAACTTGCAATCCTAACCTTGTTCTTCTCGCAGTTATAAATCAATACTTCTTAATCATTAAATCTATTATTAGTTTGATCCAGCATATTAGTTTGATCCAGCATGGTTTCGTAGGGATTGAACTGCGTGAGCAACTCTTTTTGCACCTTCTACCACCTCGGCTTCTTCCAAATGAAACCCGAAACTAAACCGCATCGAAGATTTTAAAACCTCTGGGGGGACTTGCATAGCCATCAATACGGGGGAAGGTAAAAGTGAACCGCTCGAACAAGCAGAACCGGTAGAACAGGCCACCCCTGCCATATCGAGCCGCATCAGCAGGATATCTGCTTTTAAGCCTGGAAAACCAAGATTAAGTGTGAAAGGCAAAGCGGGATTGTGTTCGCCATTGATGGTGAAATCAATCACTTGTTTTCGCAGTTCCCGCAGGAAGGATTCTCGGAGTAGAGAGACTTTATTGCGCCTTGCCTCAAGGTTATTCATAGCCAGTTTAAGGGCCAAAGCCATACCTACAACAAGGTGAACGGGTTCGGTGCCTGGTCGCAGGCCTTTTTGCTGATGCCCACCAAAGAGCATGGGTTTTAAAGTGCTACCTCTGCGAACAAGAAGGGCGCCAATACCTTTTGGACCATGAAATTTATGGGCACTCAGGGCCAGAGAAGTGACACACAAGCGATGAAAATCGATGCGTATTTTTCCTGCAGCTTGCACTGCATCGGTGTGCACCCACATTTTGCTTTGAAGTTGATTGCCTAGTGTTTCAACGGTTTGCAACACGCCAGTTTCGTGGTTCACCAGCATTAGGGTTGCAAGCTTAGTATTGGGTTTGATTTTTTCTAAAAGATTAGAAAGGCTAGCCTTTCCCTCGGGTTCAGTTTCAAGCCATTGAACCTGAAAACCCTGTTTTTCAAGGTTTTTGAGATGTTCGGTGATTGAAGCGTGTTCGATTTTTGAAGCCAATATACTTGAGGAAGAATCGTATAAAGCACTTTGAAGAGCGAGATTGTTTGCTTCGGTGGCACCACTGGTGAAAACCACTTCATCGGGAAAGGCGCTTAATAGCTGGGCAATTTCTTCACGGGAATCTTCGAGGGCTTTTCTCGATTTTCGCCCACCTCCATGGCTGCTTGATGGATTTCCGAACTGGGTTAATGCGAAGGGTCGCATGGCATCCCAGATTTCGGGTAAAACGGGCGTGGTCGCATTCGCATCCAGGTAAATCAAATCCAGAGTATTCATAATTTCATCTTAGCTGATTGAAAGCATACAGGTGTGCAAAGAGAGAGAGTTTTATAGCAATCCCTCTAGGGTTAGTTTGTCGCTTATCAAATGTTTTAGATCTTCAAGGCCTGTAAGGGATTTAAGCGTGGGGGCATCTATAAAGGGCCTGAGTTCATTGGTGCGAAGGTCTTTGAGGAAGATAGCGGGAAGGGCATCTTTAAGCTTAAATTCTTGGTTAAATTCATCCCGGTGCATGAAGGCCAGAGGGTGCTTTATTTTGCCTAGGAAGTCGCGCCATTCTTTGCGCATGGAAAACGCCCCATGAGTTAAAGCACAAAGATTGCAAGGATAGGTGCTTGGGGAAAGCACCTTATGCGAGATATCCGCCATCATGTTAAAGAAGCCCCGGTCGGCGTTGTAAACAAAAACGAGGCTTGAGTTTTTATCCATGGGTGGCGTTTTCCTTTATGTGATCGATACAACCGTTACCAGTTTAATCTCAAGAAGAAGAATAGGGAAGATAAAGGGCGTTGAATGGAGAAAAACAGATAAAGAAGAAGGTTTGTGCAATGTTTTGGAATAATAATGACGAAATTTAGGATAACTAGCTTGACTAGGAGGTAGTGTTTGTCATAAATTGAAATAATCTGAAGGTTATCTGCCAATAGCTTTCAGTAACTCTCAGGAGTCCAGTGTGATTGCCGAAGAAAGAAGACAGCGCGTTTTAGACTTGGTCAGCACCAAGGGGTTTGCGACCTTGGCCGATCTCGCCTTGGAAATTCAAGTTTCCGAGTCGACTGTCAGGCGCGATCTCGAATTTTGGCACCAGCAGGGCAACCTGAAGCGCACTCATGGCGGGGCTATGTTTGTGGGCGATGGGTCTAGCTTCCCCCCGTTGGAAGAGCGCATCGATGCCCAGCTCGAAGAAAAAAAAGCCATTGCTCGCGCTGCTGTTGCCCGCATTTGCGATGGCGATACCGTACTTTTGGATGGGGGTACTACCACTTTAGAAGCCGCTCGTCTGCTTCTTGGCAGATCGGTTCAAGTGGTTACCAACAGTTTGCCTATTGCGGCTTTGCTGGCAGGCAGCCGGGAAATCGATCTCGTACTTCTCGGAGGGTACATTTACCCTAAAACGGGTGTGGCCCTTGGGCCCTTTACCGTACGCATGATGCAAGATCTTCATGTTCATCAGACTTTGCTTAGTGTTAGTGGGTTGACCGAGCGGGGCTTGTTTAACAGCAATTTGCTTTTGGTGGAAACCGAGCGTGAGATGATGCGCTGTGCGGATGAAGTGGTTGTGCTTGCAGACCATACTAAGGTAGGTCGACCTGCCCTTGCGTTTCTTTGCGAATGGTCGGAAATCGATCTTTTGGTTATTGATCGCAAACTAGAAGACAGGAAAAAATCAATGCTGGCGCAAACAGGCGCCCGCCTTCTTATTGCGGGTGATCTCGAGGAGTTTGGCAGATGAGTTCCAATATGTTTAAAAACAATCTCATGGGTCTTGATCGCAGTCGCATCGAGCAATTGGTTCGTGAAGCTGTGGTAACGCAGTTAAGTGGCGGCCAGCCTAAATTAATGGCCCCAGGTCAAACTAACCCTTTGCTGGTAAATGTTTCTGCTCGCCATGCTCATGTTACTCAGGAAGATCTTGAAAGGCTTTTTGGAAAAGGCCACAAACTAAGAGTGTTTAAATCCTTGTATCAGGATGGTTTTTTTGCAGCAGAAGAAACAGTAACCATCATTGGGCCTAGGCATCGCATGATCACCAACCTCCGTATTCTTGGCCCTTGCAGGGATCATAGTCAGGTCGAACTGGCTTTTACGGATGCTGTGCAACTCGGCCTAGATATCCCTGTAAGAAAAAGTGGCGACCACCGCGACAGCCTTGGTTGCTATCTACTCGGCCCTGCTGGAATGATTCATCTTCCTAAGGGGGTTATCCGCCATGAACGCCATGTTCATATGGGTCCTGCGGATGCTGTTTATTATCAAGTCAAAGACGGCGATCGCCTAAATTTGCGCGTGAATAGCGATTGTGCCGTGGTTTTCGAAAAACTTCTTTGCAGGGTGGCTGACGCCTCCAAGCTAGAAGTACATATCGATACCGATGAAGGTAACGCGTGTAATTATGCCCGGGCAACCGGGTTTGAACTGTTTCGATAAGTTTTTTGTCCGGGCGTGACGGACAGAAGGCAAATCGAGGAATGGAGAACGAACGATGGCAGTAAACATGGAAGCCCTCGGGATGATTGAAACCCGTGGCATGGTCCCTTTGATCGAAGCTTGCGACACAATGCTGAAGGCAGCGAATGTGAAGCTGGTAGGTTGGACAAAAATTGGCAGCGGTTTGGTAACCGCAATGGTGGTGGGCGATGTTGCAGCTGTTAAAGCTGCGATAGACGCTGGCGCCGCTGCTGCCAGCAGGGTTGGCGAAGTGGTTGGGGTTCAAGTAATCCCTAGGCCGCACGAAGATATCAGCACCCTGATTCCTGAACGAAAAGCAGTCAGCTAACCCTTAACCATTAATGAAACGGCGGAAAAAGAAATGGCAACAGTAGCGAATCGCGGACAATCCGAAGCCCTCGGCATGGTGGAAACCAAAGGATACATTGCAGCAGTGGCAAGCACCGATGCAATGTTGAAAGCTGCAAACATAACCCTTGCAGGCCAAGTACAAATTGGGAACGCATTTGTATGCACTTTTGTGCGTGGAGATGTGGGCTCGGTTCGTGCTGCGGTTGATGCAGGTGCACAAGCGGCCACCGCCAATGGTGAGTTGATTAGTGCGCATGTTATTCCAAGGCCCGAAAAAGATGTCCTTGAATTCTTTCTAGGCAAGTAAAGGGGCTTCTTGATGAAGATACTGGTGGCAAACCTTGGTAGCACCAGCTTCAAGTACCGTCTATTTGATATGGACGGGGAAAAGCTGCTTGCACGAGGGGGCGTCGAAAGAATCGGCGCACCTGTGTCTCCCTGTTTTGTTGAATCGGGTGGAACCCGCATTGATGCTGAACTTGTGGCTAAGGATCATGCTGCTGCGGTTACGCTTTGCCTAGAGCAGCTTTCCCAAAGGGGTTGCTTGAAGGATCCGAGCGAACTTGCAGCGATTGGTTTCAAGGCGGTTCATGCCAAGGATGTTAGTGGGGCGCAACGCGTGGATGAAAGAGTGCTGGCTGCCATGCAGGCTTACGCCGATGTGGCACCCGCTCATAATCCACCCTACATTCAAGCGATGCGTTTGCTGGCTTCTAAGTTGCCCCAGATACCTCTGGTGGCTTCTTTTGAAACAGGGTTTCATGAAACCATTTCTGCAGCAGAGCGTTCTTATGCCATTCCCCATGAATGGATAGAGAAGCATGGTGTTAAGAGGTGGGGTTTTCATGGAGCGAGCCATCGATTCATCGCAATGCGTACCGCAGAGCTTTTGAAAAACCCGAATGCCAAGATTATCTCTTTTCATTTGGGCGGCTCGAATTCGGTATGTGCGATAAGCGAAGGTAAATCCAGGGCGAACAGCCTTGGGATGAGCCCTCAATCCGGTTTGCCTCACAACAATCGGGTGGGAGATTTCGATATCTTTGCCCTGCCTGTTCTCTTGCGGGAAACAGGCAAATCGATTGAAGAGATTCTGGATATTCTCGCCAACCATAGCGGCCTTATGGGCTTATCTGGTGGCAAGAAAGATATGCGTGATCTAGAGCAGGCTGCGTTGGCAGGCGACTCCAGATCTCAGGTAGCACTCGATGTGTTTATTGCATCGATCAGGCATTATCTGGGTGCATACATGGTATTGCTTGGCGGAGTGGACGCGCTGGTTTTCACTGGGGGAATCGGTGAAAATTCCTCGGTTGTAAGAACGGGTGTTTGCGCCAACCTTGGATACTTTGGTATTCATCTGGATGAGGCAAAGAATAATAGCGCCAAGGGCGAAACAACCCTTCATACGGGGAATAGTAAAGTTCAGATTTGGATAATGCCGACGAATGAAGAGTTGGTGGTTGCGAGGCAGACTCGAGATCTTTTAACAAGAAAGTAAAGGAGATTTTCATGATAGTAAACATCACCTACTGCACCTCTTGAGGGTACAGGAATTTTTCCGCCAGTTTGGCGGATGCAATCCAAAAGGTTTATGCAGACAAAGTTACAGTGAACCAGCAGACAGGTTCGGGCGGGGTTTTTGATGTCGAAGTGGATGGCGAAAAGATCTTTAGCAAGTGGGATCAAAATCGCTTCCCCGATAATAAAGAAATCCTACAAGTGATCGAAGCCCGGCTTAAATAAGGAGTTTCATCATGTTCGTGGCACGCGTCACAGGTTCCGTGGTTTCTTCCCAGAAGGTTGCTTCGATGATCGGGCATAAACTGCTCATCGTTGAACCTCTGCGCGTTGATCCTGCAAACCTCGATAAACTCATAGGCACGGGGCGCAGTTTTGTCGTGGTTGATACCGTGGGCGCTGGCCTTGATGAAATGGTTCTTATTGTTCAGGGATCCAGTGCAAGGCTTACCCCTGAAACCGAAAAACTTCCAGTCGATGCCACCATCATCGGGATCATCGACACAGTTAGCGTGCACAACAAAATTGTTTTCAGTGCTAATGGTAGCAATGCTTAAAGATAAATCCGACAAACATGATTCATCCAAGATGATTCAACAAGGGGAACTTCATGCAAGTAACTGATGATTTGGTAAGAAGTGTGGTGCAACGAGTGCTGGCACAAATCCAAGCACCTTCAGGCATCTCTTTACCTGTGGCAAAAGCAGGGGCGGATGGCATCTTCAGTGATGTTGAATCTGCAGTTGCTGCCTCGGTTGCAGCGCAACGAACTTTCGAGCGCAGGGGCCTCGAAGACCGCAGAAAAGCTCTCGCTTGTATCCGAAAAATCTGCCTCGAAAGGGCTGATGAACTAGGCCGTGAAGAAATGGAAGAAACCAAGATCGGCCGGCTCATTCACAAAATCGAAAAGCTTAAACTCATTGCGGATCGTATCCCTGGTGTTGAGTTTTTAAAAACCGATGCCTTCAGCGGAGAAAATGGCATCACCCTTCAAGAGTATGCACCCTTTGGCGTGATTGGCGCGATTACTCCCGTCACCCATTCGCTTCCTACCCTTGCATGCAATGCAATCAACATGCTTGCCTCGGGTAATTCTCTTGTTGTTAATGCGCATCCTTCCGGGGTAAAAATCGCATGCAAAGGTGTGAAGTTATTTAACCAAGCAATTCGTGCCGCAATAGGAATTGATAACCTCATTACCATCATTGAGAAACCCACTTTAGAAACAGCCCAGGCTATTTTTGATCATCGCGATGTTCGAATGTTATGCGTGACAGGTGGGCCTGCTGTTGGCAGAGCAGCATTACGAAGCCCCAAGCGCGCAGTGGTTGCAGGGCCTGGCAATCCCCCCGTGGTGGTTGATGAAACCGCAGACATTGATAACGCAGCCCGTTGCATCATTGCGGGCGCTGCTTACGATAACAATTTGCTTTGCATAGGCGAGAAAGAAGTTTTTGCAGTTGCTGCTATCTTTGAAGAATTGATGGAAGCAATGAGCAGGTATAAGGCAGTAAGGTTGAATGCTGCGCAGATTGATGCTCTTACTAAAATCGCCTTCCATCCTTCTGAAGATAAGAAGTACATGGTTCCTACGAAAGAACTTATCGGGCAGGATGCAGCATTCTTGGCTGCGAAAATCGGCCTCTCGATTCCTGCAGATACCGAGTTGCTTTATGGCGAAACCGATGAATCCAACCCCTTTGTTCCCACCGAACAAATGATGACTTTTGTTCCCTTTGTCAAAACTAAGGATGTGGATTCTGCAATAGAATTGGCGAAGAAACATGAGCATGGCTACAAGCACACCAGCATTATTCATTCGCGCAATGTAGAAACCATCACCCGCATGGGTCGTGAGATGGATACTACTCTTTACATTCAGAATGGTGCCAGCGTTGCCGGGTTGGGCAGTGGAGGCGAAGGGTATCTTAGTTTTAGTATTGCGACTCCAACAGGGGAAGGGGTAACAACCCCGCTTACTTTTACCAGACAAAGACGCTCGACCACGGTTGGTTCGATGCGGGTGATCTAGGAAACAAAGATGCAAATTGGCACCGTAGTAGGAACTGCAACTGCAACCATAAAGCATGACAGCCTTAAAGGCTGGAAACTTGCCCTCATTCAGCCATTGCAGAAAGATGGCAAGGCCGATGGCGAGCCAATTATTGCTATCGATCATCTTGGTTCTGCTGCGGGTTCGAATGTGATCATCACAAGCGAAGGTGGCGCAGTAAGAGATATCATGAAGCGGAAAGATTCGCCTGTGCGTTGGATGGTCATGGGGCTGTGTGATTGATGAGTAACGCAGTGCATGAATGGCCTGGAACAGTGCTTGCGCTAAACGATTTACAGCGTCTTGGGCCTAATCTGCGTGAATTGATTGTTGCAGATAAGGTGGTGCTGACCCCTTGTGCCCGTGAAGAAATTAAAAGGTTGGGTGTTTCTCTTGTTCGCAAGGAAGCCAAAAAAGAAACAAGCATCGGGTATGGTTCTGATGGCTTGTACCCGCAAATTGCAACGGTGATGCTGGCCCTAGGCAGGGAAGGGTTTACGCTAAAAGCGTTGCAGATGCAGCAAGATATTGGATCAATGTTGCTCGGAAAAACCGCAGGTGAGATAGTTTCACGCGGAGAAATGAAAAGTGCAGTGTTGTTTTGTAGAGAGCCCGAAGCTGCCGCCTGTGCTGCGAATAAGCTGGTTGGAATTCGTGCCGCAGCGGTAAACAACATGATGCAGGCGAAAAGGGTTACTCAGGCTTTGGGTGCCAACTTGATGGTGGTGGAAATGCCAGGCCGCACTTATTTTGAAATCAGGCAAGTGATTCTTTTGATGATGGCTGCAAAAAAATGCCCGGAAGCCGCCCTCACCTTATTGGAGAAACTCGATGCGCGTAGCTGAGGTCATAGGATCGCTAACATTGTCGCGAGTTCACCCTTTACTGGTTGGATCGCGCTGGATTATCGGGGTTCCCTATAGCCTCGAGGCCCTTCGTGCCGATGGTAAGGGGGATGGCGAAGACTTGGTTATATTCGATAATTTAGGTGCGGGTCTGGGATCAAAAATCGGCTTTAGTGAAGGAGGAGAGGCTGCAGCGCCTTTTCACCCGATGAAAAAGCCTATCGATGCGTATGCTGCTTTGTTGATTGATCGATTGGAAATTTTACCTAAGTAGTTAGTTCAAACTGTTGTTAATTAAACCGGAGTAAGGAATTATCATGTACACAAATGAATATAAACTAAAAGAATCCATCTGCGAAATTGGCCGCAGGATTTACAACAAGGGTTTTGCCGCAGCTAACGACGGTAATATCTCTATCCGCCTAAACGATCGGGAATTACTTTGCACCCCCACCATGGTATCAAAGGGCTACATGAAGCCCGAAGATATTTGCAAAGTGGATTACGAAGGGAAGCAAATTTCCGGTATTCGCAAGCGTTCAAGCGAAATACTTTTGCACCTTAGTGTTTATAAAAACAGAAGCGATGTAAATGGCGTGGTGCATTGTCATCCACCTCATGCTACTGCATTTGCAGTTGCTCACGAACCAATTCCTAAAGCAATTCTTCCTGAAGTGGAAGTATTTTTGGGCGAAGTGCCCACTGCGATTTATGTCACCCCAGGTGGCCAGAAGTTTGCTGATTCCATCACCCCTTATGTCAAGGATTGCAATACCATCATACTTGCAAACCATGGAACCATCACCTTTGGCCCCGATCTTGAAAAAGCCTACTTCAACACCGAAATCATCGATGCCTATTGTAGGATTCTTATTCTTTCTAGGCAGTTAGGCAGGGTGAATTACTTCACTGAAAAAGAAACTTCCGAACTGCTTGAATTGAAAAAGAAACTTGGTTACGATGATGTTCGCTTTAAGAATAATAATTGTGATCTGCGAGGGGAAAATTGCTTTAACGAAGGTTACAGCAAATTCCACCCAGAACATCATGCTTTTCCTGTTGCTGAACAAGATGCTTGGATTAATGCAAAATCTTCGCCAAGTAATAACAACCTTGATGTTGATGCGCTCGTGAAAAAAATCACGGATCAAGTGATGGCGGCGTTGAAAGGTTCCCCTGCTTAAGCAGGGCCTTTGGTTTTGGTGCCTGTATCTACCTCCATGAGATTTTAAATGTTTAGTTTTAAGAGAGATAAAACCGGTTTCTTTTCTGCTGTCAGCCTCATTATTCTTGTGGCCGCTACTGTAATCGTTACCGGTATTCTTCTTGCACAGGGCATAAAAGAAAACAACTGGGAATATTACAGTATATACATCAAGATTGTGCTCGCTGTTTTCTGGATTGCAGGCATGACCATCGTGCTTACCCGCATTGGTGTTTTTGCAGTTCAGCGAAGTAATAAAAAAATGCAAGAACTTCAAGCAGGCGAGAACCCCGAATCGCAACCCGATTCCCAAAAATCCGTGCCCGAACAACCTAAGCCTTAAATAGCTTTCTGGAGAGTTTTGTTATGAAGGTAAGTATTATTGGCGGTGGCGGTTTGGTCGGAAGCATGGCAGCCTATGCCCTTCAATTTGGCAAGGCCGCAAGCCATATCTGTATCATCGATGCCAACAAAGAGGTTGCCCAAGGCGTTGCACTCGATCTTCTTCAAGGCTCTTGCCTTGTTGCAGATCAACGCATTACCGCAGGAACCATGGAAGATGTTTCCTCCAGCAATATTATTGTGATCACTGCGGGCCTTCGAAGAAAACCCGAGGAAAGCAGGCTCGATCTCATCAATCGTAATGTTGATCTTTTCCTCAATCTTTTGCAGCAGGCCAAGGCTGCAGGTATTAAAGAAAACACCCACCTTATCGTGGTTAGCAATCCGGTAGATATTCTCACCTACCTCGCGGGGAAACTTTCAGGCCTTGATCCCAAACGAGTAATTGGCTTAGGTACCGTTCTTGATACAGCACGCTTCCGCAGCCATCTTGCAAAACGACTTCAAGTTGCGCCTACTCAAGTTCAAGCGCTGCTTCTTGGCGAGCATGGCGATAGCATGGTGCCAATCTGGTCAAGTGCAACGGTTGCAGGATTGCCACTAGAGCAATGGCCCGGCTGTAATGCACAACTCATGAAAGATGCATTTGAAGAAACAAAAACTGCAGGTGCCACCATGATCAAGCTGAAGGGCGGATCTGGTTTTGCGGTTGGGGTTTCTATTGCTGAAGTGGTGCAATCTATCATCCTTGATAGCAGAAAAATCTTGCCTGTTAGCTCGCTACAAAACGGCCTTTATGGTGTTCATGATGTTTGCCTTTCTGTTCCAACTGAAGTTGGATGTGGCGGAGTTCGCAAGCTTATCGAGTTGGTGCTTACGCCCAAAGAAAGAATAGGCATCCAGCAATCGGGTAAACTTTTGCGTGATATTATTGATCAAGTTGAAGCCCGCATTGGTAATCCCGTTTCCTCCGCAATTGGTTCTTCTTCTCCCATTAACCCACAGGGCAAGATTCTCCCCAGATCGGCCTGGCAACCCTCCCGGAAGTATTAAACATGGAAGATATTAAAATTATCGCTGCTCTTGTTTCTCTTGCTCCAGGTTACAACATTAGCATTGGTGGTGGCCTTGATATCACTCGCCTAGATGAAAATATTTTCTCTGTTACTTTTCCTGAATCCGATGCCATGGATTCTGATATTAAGGAAAAGCGTTTCAAAGATGCAGAGTCTGCTGCTAAATTCTTTGAACAAAAGCGACAAGCGCTAAAACTGGGCGATGACTTTTTAACGGGGGATGATGACGAGTGAACGCCAAATCCCTTGATCTTAAACTCCAGCGCATTCATGCCAACCCAAAGCTGAGTAAGGATTTTATACTTGCAGATGCGAAAGATCCAGATATGGCGCTGGGCATTGCAGCTACGGGCAAATCGCCTGAAGCCCATCAGGGTGAAACAAAATACCGCAGCCTTTCTGAATTTCGCGATGTCATCACCCAAGTTGTTGAACAAAAACTTGTAGATATCATGCTGATGTCTGCAAGCACGGTAGAAGCGCTGGTGCTTCACAAGAATATTTTTGCCAACAGCCCTATTACCCCTGCTGCTCGTGCCAACGATACCACCGATATTCATATTCTTCATGGTGGCCAATCTGCAACCCAGCCTTCGCTTCCTTTTCGTACCGCCTCGCTCGATCATATCCAGTGTGGCAAATGGAACTGCTCGCCTCTTGAAAGGCAAAAAGGGGTAAACCTTGGGCTTTATAGTATTACCTTTAATAATGATTCCAATCTCGATTGTAATGCTCTCGAAGAGTACAAAAAGTTTCGCCTCGATGCAGAGCAAAAAGGCTTTCGCCACTTTTTAGAAATATTTGATCCCAATCGGGCGGGCGCTGTAGATCCTGAAAAGCTACCCGGCTTTATCAACGATGCCATCGTCCGAACCTTGGGCGGGGTAACCTCCAAAGGCAGACCTATATTTTTGAAGATTGTTTATCATGGCCCAAAAGCCATGGAAGAACTTGTGCATTATGATCCACATCTTGTCGTGGGAATTTTAGGTGGCTCTGCAGGCACTACCTACGATGCGTTTAAGCTTCTTTCCGAGGCCAAAAAGTATGGCGCCCGCGCTGCCCTCTTTGGCCGTAAAATTAACAATGCAGAACACCAGCTTACTTTTATCCGTTATCTTAGGCTTCTTGCTGATGCCCAGATTTCTCCCGAAGAAGCGGTAAAAGCCTATCATGGCGATTTGCAAAAATTGAACATCAAACCACATCGTTCCGTTGCAGAGGATATGAAAATCACCACAGGCGTGATGAATTATTCGGGTTCAGGCACCACGATTAGTTTTCCTCAAGCCGCTTCTCAAATAGAAGATGACCATGATTGCTCTTGCAAAGGCGGCCCAAAAGCTTGCCCTTGTGATGCCTCCATTGCAGAAGTTAAAACCCCCACCCCCACTTTCAAACCCGAAAATCCCGCCCCCGTTGATTTTGCCAAGATGACTGCTGCAGAGAAAATGGCTTATCATCAACAGCGCTGGAATCGTATTCTTGGGTAATGTTATACCCCTCCCCCCAGAGCCGGAAGCATCTTTCAGAGTTGGAAGCGTAAGCGACGGTTTTTTTAGTTTGGATTGTGCCACAGCAGCTAGGGTGAAGGTGATGAAGTAAGCTAGGGCCTTACCGTCGCTAACGGGGTTGATCTGCAAGTCGAAAGCTGTTGTCTTGATTGCTTTCTGCTCGTTGCTCGTGAGTTGCGCTATGCGGTCAGTAAGTGTCGGCGATACGGAAGTCCATCAGCTTGCCCCATCAACAAACAGGCCACCCTGCCATACTTCGTGCAAAGGCACAGCCTCGACTACCGATGTGATCGAAAACCGTTTTGAACCCGGATAAACCACCGCGATACGCTCAAGCTGCAAATCCTCCAGCGCGATGCGCAATGAGGGAGTCAGCCGTGGCGCATCTGTGCGCTTGCATTCGACACCTAATAATCGCCCATCTTTGCGTAACACCAGGTCAATTTCGGCGCCTTGATGCGTCGCCCAGAAGTAGGCTTCATCGGGCTGCACGGCGGCCAGCACCTCCTCCACTACATAACCTTCCCATGAGGCGCCAATCTTGGGGTGCGTCAGGAGTTCCCGATCGTTGCGGATGCCCAGCAACTGGTGCAGCAGGCCGGAATCGCGGATGTATATCTTGGGCGCCTTGACCTGGCGTTTGCTCACATTGGCATGCCAGGGCTGTAATTGGCGCACCATGAACGCATCCGTCAGCAAATCGAGATAGCGGCGTGTGGTGGATTCACTCACGCCCATGGCGCGGGCAGGTTCCGCTGCGTTCCAAGTTTGCCCGTGGTAATGTGCCAGCATGGTCCAGAACCGCCACAAGGCCGCCGACGGCGTGCGCACCCCCCATTGCGGCAGATCGCGCTCCAGCAGAGTCTGGATAAAATTCTTGCGCCAAGCCGCGCTGTCGGCATCACTGGCCGCCAGATAAGACAAGGGAAATCCGCCGCGCAACCAATGCAGCCCGGGTGCCGGATTGCCTAACTCACCAAGGTTGAAACCGCGTAGTGTCAGGGTCTCCGTCCGACCCGCCAGAGTCTCCGACGACTGCCGCAGCAAATCGCCGGAGGCGCTGCCGAGAATAAGAAATTTGCCCGCAAATCCCTTGCGATCCACCAACACCCTGAGCCTCGGAAATAAATCTGGACGACGCTGCACCTCATCAATAACCACTAGCCCTTTCAATGGGCCAAGCGCCGTCATCGGCTCAGTCAGGCGAGCCAGGCTGGCGGGATCCTCCAGATCGAAATAGTTCGCCGAATCTTCCGCAAGAAACTCGCGCGCAAGCGTCGTCTTCCCGCACTGGCGCGGACCGAGCAGCGTGACAATCCGGCTGCGTGCAAGCGCCGCCCGAATAGCCTCCAGAGAAGTAGAGCGTATAATCATGACGACACAGTATCATGAATATCGGTCATGTTGTAGCTGATTTTCATGGAACTAGCGCGAAACACCGGATCAGACAAAAAGGTCTCAGGCAGTGTTTCTTGAACGATCTCCCCGATTTGAGGATAACTCTCTGCCAAAGCTCCCTCAGAGCCGGAAGCGTTAGCGACGGTTTTTCGTTAGATGGTTTTCCCTTTGGGTCTTTCAGAGTTGGAAGCGTAAGCGACGGTTTTTTAGTTTGGATCGTGCCACAGCAGCTAGGGTGAAGGTGATGAAGTAAGTTAGGGCCTGACCGTCGCTAACGCTACCGGCTTTGTTTACCCTCAATAAACAATATTTTACGATAAAAGAGATCGGTTGATCAAGTAGAATTAAAATCTGCTTAAGACTCCTCACCCAAGTGCCTGAAATAAAAATTCTTGTAATAGAAAAAGAAGAAGCTCCAGAAATTGTTCTGGAGCTTCTTCTTTTTAAGTAAAGTTACATACCTTGTTAACCTTTATTAAACTTCTGGATACGGCCTTCGCCTACCCATTCCAGAACATAAAGGTTGCCTTTGGAATCTACGGTAAGGGCATGAGGAGCTTTGAACTTCCCTGGATGGTTTGCAATTGCATCTTTGATAGCAGAGCCATCGCCCATCTGAACCACGATTTTATCTTTTGCATCTATCACGGTTACTCGCGAACCAAGTTCAGGAATGTAAAGGTGCCCATCGTGCTGGTAAAAACAGCAAGGCGTGCGAACCCCTTCAACCGTTCGCTTGTATTCCATGTCAAGGGATAAAACTTCAAGGCGGTTGTTGCCCCGGTCTGCAATGTAAAGTTCGGGTTCTTTATTAAGTGTGCTAACCCAAACACCATGGCAGGTGTTGAATTTTCCGTGCTCTTTACCGCTGCCACCAATGGTTTTCAAATGCTTGAAGTTCTTATCGAACTGGAAAACCTTCTGGCTGCCATATCCATCCACAATGTAGATGTCGCCATTCGGTGAAACAGCAACATCGGTGGGGTTAGCGAAATCCCATTTGATAGCTTTGGAACCTTCTTGAGCGACATTACCAATTTCGAACAAGATCTTGCCGTTCATGTCGGTCTTGTAGATGCGTGCGCCCAATTTTTTGCCATCTTTGCCCTTCGATACATTTTCAGTCCAGTAAAGGAATTCGCCTTCGGGTTCTTTGCTCCAGTAAAGGCCATGAGCGGTAGCGTTAAACTCGCTCTGATCGTATCCAATGCGCGAAGAAATATCCTTGCCCCAAGTTTCTAAAAGTGTGCCCTTGATATCAAAGATTGCAACGCATGGGTTGGTCGATCGCGATGTAACAATGATGCGATCTTTGCCATCTACCACCACAGCGCAACCCAACCCAAACTTCATGCCATCAGGCAACTTGCCCCAAGTCGGGTCCACTTCTAGCTTGAGTGAACTTTTTGGTTCATCTTTAGCAAGTGCAAATAAGCCAGAGGTTCCGAGGGTAAACGCAGCACCAGCAGCGATGAAGTCTCTGCGAGTTTTACGAACGGGAAAAAGATATTCGTTTGAAAACATAATCAGGGGATCCTTTAAAACAGAGGTAAAAACAGGTTAATTAAACTTTCTTTAGCATGCTAACACGGCCGGTCGCGACCCACTCAGCAACATAGATATTACCCTTGGCATCGAAACAGGCATCGTGAGGGTGGACAAATTTTCCTGCGATCCATTTGCTGCTATCGCCTCGAATTGCTCCGCCATCCTTACCAGTCACCCGAGCTTTGTCATCGCCAAGTTGTGCGACCACTTCGTTCTTTTCATTAAGAAGGGTAACCCTAGCTTGAAGTTCGGGGATCATCAGCAGATTCTTATAAGTATCTGCATTCGCAGGAAGCCCAAAGCCCTTGATAGTCTCGAGGTACTTTCCATCCATCGTGAAATATTGCAAAGTGTTGTTCGCACGATCGCAGACCACAATCGAGGGCTTTCTACTTGGTCGGTTATCAACCCAAATACCATGGGGCAAATTGAACTTCCCCTCTCCATTTCCAGGGCCACCAAAAAATGATTTCCAGTTGCCATCTTTATCGTAACGATGGGCTGCATAGGCACCATAACCATCCACGAGCAGGAAACCCCCATCTTCAAGGAATGCGAAGTTGGTGGGCATGAAGCGATCTCTGCCCCAAACTTTCATAGGTTTCTTATCTTCATCCTTTGCATAAAGGCCCGAATCCATCGGGGCATATTTCTGCCAAACCGTTTCCCCCGTAAGGCTCATCTTTGCGAAAGACTTTACTTGTTGATAGGCGCATACATAAAGATATTCTTGACCGCCTTCTTCACGGATTTCGATACCATGCCCCCCACCCTGAAACTGCTTGCCAAAAGCACGGATGAATTTACCCTCGGGATCAAACACAAATATGGAAGGATGATCTTTAAGGTTATCCCTGCCTTCGTGAATCACATAAAGGCAGCCAGATTTATCTACTGCAACATTGTGCGTCGTTTGCCAAGAATATTGGCTAGGCAGCTTGGCCCAATCGTGAATCACCTGATATTTGTGTTCGCCTGCGCCTACGATTAGGGGCTTGGAATCTGCTTTGTCTTGTGCGCCAAGGATGATTGGTGCATTGGAAGCAATTGCGCCTACGGAGAGTATTGCGGTTGATTTCAGGAAAGTTCTGCGTTGCATGGAAGAGATCCTTAAAGGACTAAAGGAAGGCTAACAAGAATGTAGCTTAAATTGAAGGCAAGGGAGTTGCAACCGGAAAATGGATTTTAGAGCCCACACACCTCTGCAAAGCCCAGCGCCCAAATCGATAACAGGGCGCTGGGAAGCCGTGCAGGCGGGTTTGTATAAGTAATTCAGCAAAGGAATACTGCAATGTTATAGCAATAATACAACCCCAGCGAACGCAGTCGCTGGGCTTTAAGTGGAGCGTTGGGGGTGGGTTGGGAGTTGAGAGTTTGATGGTTGTATTATGATTCTTCAAAGCCCACCGACTGAGTTCGGTGGGAAGCCGTGCAGGCTGGTTTGTATAAGTAATTAATCGAGTAAGGGGTCTGGGGTAGCGAGGAATAATTTTCGGGATGGATCAAATCTTGGCAGGAGTTGTTCGTTTAGTTTTTCATCGCGTCTACGCAAGCGGGGTCGGATAGCTTTTGCGAGGTGTTGTCTTTCTGCTGCTCGCAAGTTGGCGAGGTTAGTTTCTTTGGTTAAAAATGCTAAAGGCACCCCGAATGCATTAGCGATATCATCTCGGGTTGCTGCGGATTCTAAGAGTGATGAGGGATTGCTAAGAGGCGGGGAGAGGGTTTGAACTTTCATGCCACCATCTGCGACTAATATTTTGCCATTCCCTTGGTTACGGAAGCGGGCGTTCCAGATAGCTTCAAGTCGGTCGCGTTCGTTTTCGTGCATGGGTTCTTCGGGTGAAAGAATCACGCCTGGAAGTGCATGGTTTTCGTAAAGCGACTTTTTAGTGCTAAGTAGTAGTGCTTGAAGGCTTGCAGATTCTTTGCATGCACGCAGAGGGGAAAGCCCTGCCCCATACGGATCTCTGGGGTCGGGATATCTAAAGTGAATTATCTTTCCGGGGTGGATTTTCTCTACGCTGCCACCGCGTCTTATTTCGTACCAATCCACGGGCTTGATCGAATCTTTCTCACGCATTGGCTTCACTAAGTGTGCGGGTAATGGCCAAATCGCAATCGGCAGCCCGTTTTCTAATGCTTCATCGATCAGCCAATATGCAGAGCCAAATAATTCTTGATCAAAGGTGGTTAGTTCCCAAAGATCATGGGCATTGTGTACCGGGTTTACTTGCTTGAATAGATCCAGCAATGGGTGTTCAAAAATCTCTACGCTTCCTGCGCCTTTGTTATCTTTCTTATAAAGCTTGGGCGGGTGAAATGCGCAGACCGAGGCGTTCATGCTGGCGCACGAATACACGGTGCCATGTACTTCCTCTGCTAGTTCTAGGTCTGAACTTCTTTTGGAAGAAGCATTACGGGTTGAAGATAGTGGAAAGTTCCAGTTTTTTTGTTGGGGGTTGTAAAGCGATTTCGCAACGCTGTTAAGCAGTTGGCTTAAAAATTTACGCATTAGTGAATCCTCCTCCAGGTTTCGGGTTTCTTAATCTTGGGCATATCAATCAAATGCTGGGGCCCTAGAACATTGCGATCAAGCGATGCGATCAGGTAGCGCAATGCAGCAAGGGCATGATTGTTGGCATCAAGAGGTTTCTCACCTCCCGATTCGGGGTAGCGATAAAGTTTTGCTTCGCGAACTAAATTGGGGCAACGAGATGCAACAACTTTTAATTTCCCTGTGTTGATCCGTGCAGAAACTGCAGCGATTCCTGCCCTTAATGCGTTTTCACCCTTGCGAACCACTAAGCCCAGCCTGTTTAACGATGCGATATCGCCCGGGTTTGCAGGGTCTGCCCACCAAGTTACATTCCTCGGAAGTAAAGGCGCAATCTCTGTTATGGTTGCATGAGTCACATAATGCTCATGCGTGATGATCAGGGTTTGTTGCTCATCTACGAATCCCCAAAGCGCTGCAAATGGGTTGTGCCAGCCGAAATCCATCCCACCCACATGGTTGGCCGCCTTCCCCTTCGGTTCTTCAATAAAAGTTGATTCAAAGTTTGCAAATACTTGCCCTTCCTTATTCGAGAAAATACATAGGTATTCCTGATCGACCCAATCAGGCCCCATAGCTTGAATTTCCTGTTGAATGAACTCCTTAGGAATCCGCGGGCAACTATGCCAAGGTATTGCTATCCGATTCCAATCTTCCTTACCTACCCAAGCATCATGAAACCATCCCCGTTTGCCATAAGGCGTTGATAGCGCAGCTAACTTTCCGCCACTCACCGCAAGCATGGGCCTTACCGATCGATAAAGCTCATCCGGAATCCGCGCAGCTTCATCCAACACCAAAAGCGATACACCCCCAAACGATCTTAGAAACTGCTCCTTGCCAGGCAACGAAAGAATCCGCGACCCATTCTTTAACTCTAACTGCGCCCGAGTCTCATGACTCGCACCCAAAAAACTTTTAAAATAAGAATACCCCTCTAATACCTTCCGGAATATTTCATTACTTTGCCTAAGCGAAGGCGATAATAACAACACCAACGAATTAGGCCGAAATAATGCTGTGTGAAGCGCAAGTACCCCAACCGTTGTCGACTTTCCCACCTGGCGTGAACAATTAAGTAACGAAAAACGCGGGCTACCTAATAAAAATTGCTGCTGCCAAGGATCTGCAACTATCCCCTGCACCTTGAAAAGATGCGAAGGATCAAGCGCACATGCTAATAAAGTCTCTGGGTTCATCAACTAACAGTAATCATTTCCCCAGCCTTGGGTGTACCCCCATACTTACACACCCATTATTATTTTTAATGTAACTTTTACCCCACTTCAATTCCAACAACCCACAACTTTCACCCACCCAAAACTCACCCACCCAAAACTCACCCACCCAAAACTCACCCACCCAAAACTCACCCACTCTCAACCCTCAACCCTCAACCCTCTTCCTCTCCCCCCCTCAAAGCCCAGCGACTGCGTTCGCTGGGGTTCTTATTTTCCCTTTTCCCTTTCTCTTTCCCTTTTTTTCTCCCTACTCCCAACCCTCTTCCTCTCTCCCCTCCTCAAAGCCCAGCGACTGCGTTCGCTGGGGTTCTTATTTTCCCTTTTCCCTTTCTCTTTCCCTTTTTTTCTCCCAACTCCCAACCCTCTTCCTCTCTCCCCTCCTCAAAGCCCAGCGACTGCGTTCGCTGGGGTTCTTATTTTCCCTTTTCCCTTTCTCTTTCCCTTTTTTTCTCCCAACTCCCAACCCTCTTCTTCTCTCCCCTCCTCAAAGCCCAGCGACTGCGTTCGCTGGGGTTCTTATTTTCCCTTTTCCCTTTCTCTTTCCCTTTTTTTCTCCCTACTCCCAACCCTCTTCCCTCCGGGAAAAGGGCCCTTCGCTTCGCTAGCCCCTCCGCCTTTTTTACTCTCTGTTTCTTGATGCTGGCTTGCTCGAAGGCAGATCAGTTGCGATGGGGAAACCCCGCTGCAACTGATTCATTTGCAACTTTTAGATTCTTGAATGATGCGGCAAGCATTTTTCGAACAGGCAACTTTATAACAAGCACTGTAGTTACCCTGCATCCTAAAACCCACCCACCTCTTGATTGCTAACAGGGGGTGGGGCTGCCTACATTGCACCGCTTACAGATGCTTAATCCCAGGGAAAATGCGAAACACACACACAAACAAGAGCCCCACCGAACGCAGTCGGTGGGCTTTGATTATCTTCCTTATCATTTTATTTAATTACACAGCGAGCATCGCCCTAGAAACTTCATTGCGGCTATCAAATTGAGCCCTGAAAGGGGCGACCCAAAGCATAAACCCCATTAAAGCCATCCCCAAATACCATTTTTCTCGTACATATCCCCTTAGCCAAAGGCCCCTCATTTTGATCAGATGCAATCCTGTTTGCGCCTCACCCTTCTCAAATTATCTAAATTATTGAAAATATTACAAAAATATTTATACCTTCTAAACTTCCTATTATTTTACAACTTGTTTATTTCTTAATAAACAATGTAATTGTGTCTAAAAATACTCAAAATCGCTCATATTTTAGTCTATTTCAATTAAGTGATAAGCAAAATATTAAATGTAAAGATGGCCAGTGTAGCTGCTTTAAGGGCAACAAGGCTTATCTGCAAAATAAGAAGAATTGGAGTAATCCGTAAGTTTATCCTTGCACCTGATTATTTTTAGGATTTAATACTCCAAGTATCTTTTAGTCTTCGTTTTTTATCTCGCCAGA
>Ga0105050_10002420_pt1 | contig 26743 bp, 23 predicted proteins | sample FRY01_FD_78088 | JGI IMG/M metagenome (GOLD analysis project Ga0105050, IMG submission 78088) | Freshwater microbial communities from Lake Fryxell liftoff mats and glacier meltwater in Antarctica - FRY-01 | ecosystem: Environmental > Aquatic > Freshwater > Ice > Glacier meltwater ...
AGGAACCCCGTCCGAAGCCTTTGAAGCGGCCAAGAATGGGGGTGTGGTTCTCACTGAGTCTGAAACGGAGGAATACATCATCAGGGATTACCCGGAAGATCACTGAAGGGGGCATTCTTCCCCCGTAACCAGCCAACCAACCCACCCTCACCCCGCCACCCCATAAAAAGGGTGGCGGGTTTCTGGGTGCCCACTAATAAAATGAAAACGTCACAATTCTGCAAAACGTATAAACCCTGTCGAGAGGGCCGGAAATACGCACTAAGTTTCGGTCATATGGCCGAGGTCTGGGAGGAATGCACCCGTCCAGATTGGCTTTTCTGGATAATGGAGCACTACCGCCCACTCACAAAGCCGGAGGCCGTAACCCTAGCAGTAAGATTTGCCGAGGGTGCGATGAAGAACTGGACCCCCGCCGCCGACACCCGGCCCCAGGAGGCTGCAGCCGCCGCAAAAGCGTGGTTGGCCAATCCGACCAGAGAAACGGCAGGTGCGGCACGAGTGGCATGGGCGGCGGCGGAATGTGCAGCACGGGCGGCATGGGCGGAGGTAGGTGTGGGCGTGGCGGTATGTGCGGCGGCAGATGCGGCGGCAGAGGCGGCTCGTGCGGCAGGGGCAGTGCGGTCATGGGTAGCGCGGTCAGGGGCAGCGCGGGCAGCGTGGGCGGCAGGGGCGTCAGATGCGGCCCAGTGTCGCGAGATCCGCGACGTAATACCGAACCCCTTTATAACAGACCCCGCGTAGCTAGTAACCAACACTATGAAAGCAGAACAAAAACAACAATTCGTCACGGACCTTGGCGATTTTATACAAGAACTGATTAACATCTCTTACCTTGTCGAAGAGAAAGACTTTGAACAAGCCTTCGACGAACTAGAGACGCAGTCGGGCACAATTAAAACACTGATGGAACAACTCAAACAGAACAACCAAACCAATGAAAACTTACAAAATCAATAGTGAGGGGGCTGGATTGTCCCCGCGTATTCCGACATCCCGGAGGGAACCGTTATCCCCGCGCATTCTGAACTCGGCAGTAGATGCACCCTAGGTAAAGAGTGCGAACTAGGCGACAAGTGCAAGCTTGGCAACTGGTGCAAGCTTGGAGACAGATGCACTCTTGGCGACCGGTGCAAGCTTGGCCACTGGTGCGAACTAGGCTCCGGTTGCATCCTAGGTGAAGCGTGCACGATGAATAACTGGTGCAATCTGGGTAAATACTGCGCCCTGGGCAACCTGTGCAATCTGGGTAAATACTGCGCCCTAGGCAATGGTTGCAACCTAGGCAACCTGTGCAATCTGGGTGACAGTTGCGAACTAGGCAACGGTTGCATCCTAGGTGAATCGTGCACGATGGGTAGCTGGTGCAGGCTTGGCGATCAGTGCGAACTAGGCAACGGGTGTCATCTGGGTGACTGTTGCAACCTAGGCAACCTGTGCAAGCTAGACAAAGGATGCAAGCTTGGAGACCGGTGCGAACTAGGCAACTACTGTATTCTATGCGACCAGTGCCACCTAGGCAACGACTGCACACTTGGAAAACCGTGCGAGCTGGGAACGATTAAAACACTGATGGAACTCAAATAAAACAATGAACAAAACATATAAAACGAGCATAGCAGGAGGTTGGATTGTCCCCGCGTATTCCGACATCCCGGCGGGGACTGTACTCCCTGCGCATTCTAAGATCGGCAGTGGATGCAAGCTGGGCAACCATTGTACTCTAGGTGACGGTTGCACGCTTGTCCACCGGTGCGATCTGGGCTACGGGTGCAAGCTTGGCGACGGGTGCAAGCTTGGCTACGGGTGCGAGCTGGGCTACGGGTGCAAGCTTGGCCGCCGGTGCGATCTGGGCGAAGGGTGCAAGCTTGGCTACGGGTGCGATCTGGGCTACGGGTGCAAGCTTGGCCGCCGGTGCGATCTGGGCAACCTGTGCAAGCTGGGCCAATGGTGCGATCTGGGCACCGAGTGCAAGCTTGGCGACGGGTGCGTTCTAGGCAACCTGTGCAAGCTGGGCCAGCGGTGCGAGCTGGGCCAATGGTGCAGGCTTGGCTCCAGGTGTAAGCTTGGCAACCTGTGTAAGCTGGGCCAGCGGTGCAGTCTAGGCGAAGGCTGCACCCTAGGCGACGTGTGCAGTTGGGAGGGAGTCGAGGTGGTGAGATTCCTCACCCTCGTTAACGTATCAGGATCTGGAAGACAGGTCACCCTCATCCAGCACGCTGATGGCGTTCTCGTCCGTGCTGGATGTTTTCTGGGGACACCGGAAGAGTTTGCAGCCCGTGCGAAGGCGGAGGGTAAGGATCTCTACGCCGCCGCCATTCCCGCCGTCGTAGAGGCGATGTTGGCAACCCCTATTACCTAAAGAAACGGCAAAAACCAATGACAGACCAACCAACCGACCAAACCGAAATACGAAAATGAGCTACCTCGCAAATCCACAAAACCACTCGCAAGCCCAAGCAATCGACGAAGCCAAAAAAGGATTGATGCACTTCTCCGAATGCCAAGATGAAGACGTCAATCCAGACCGTGAGTTCTACTCCACCCGCGAAGAAGCTGAAAAATCAGCCTCAGAAAAATCCGGATACGATGCTGATAGCGACATGGAATACACCTACGAAGCCCGCAGCATGTGGCTCGATGAAGACGGCGATCTAATTATAGCCGACGACGAAGACGAAACAGACGCTGCTGTGACCAAACCCATCAACAACATGAGCAAACCAATGAGCAAATCCCAACTGGAGGCAATCGCCTGGGAGTGCGAAGAGAGTATCCCCGAACTTAAAACTCGCAGGAACGACGCGGCGAAATAATGACTGCTAAAAGAAACACCGAGGCGGAAACCGCCCAAAGCATCCGAGTGATCTACAAAAACCGTAGGCCGGAGAATGAACTCCGAATGAGCCTACGGCAATGGTGTAGAGACCTATGGAGTACAAACAAGGAGGCCCGCAGGGTCGTCACCCTCACCAAGTAGCACCGATGAGCATCTACAGACCAGAGGCCAGACCACAGCTTCCAGCCGTCCAACACGGCACGTACAGTACGGGGGGGTATTACCTCCACCGCATAACCGGGCCCTTCAAGGGCCGGGCATCCGGATATTTTGACCCGGACGGCAACCTGCTCGATGCCGATCAGATACTCAACCACCAACACCAGGGGAGGCCCGTCAAACGGGGAGGTCCAATGTGGAAATACATCCAGGAATGCGGGCGTCCCTTCAGACCAACAGCAACAACACCATGACAACAAAATGAAAACAACACAATTCCAAGACCTAATCCAAGCCGCCACCGGGCGGCCGCTCACCCTCGTTTGTGACTCCGACGAAATCCCGCTTGCGGGTAAAATCGCGGTCATGCGGCAGGGGGGCCGCTGGCCCGCTTTCGCGTGGGTGACGCCTAAGAATGAGGACTCCCTCCTGCGGAGTTTCCTCACCGCCTTTTGCTCTAAGTATCGCGAACCGGACCCGGACAGGTACGACGGAGACGAGTGGTTGAGGAGCTACGCCGCGAAATGGGCCGACCCGGCAACCCATGACACTTGCGCCCCGTGGGGCCACCACGGTTTCTACATGCTGTCAAAGGAGAAGTTGCGGGAGCAGGTGGAGTCGAATTTCTCCGGCTTCACCGCCGATATGGCACGAATCGGGTTCTACCCCACAAAATATGGAATCGGGATCTTCACAATCTACGGGGGCCAAGGGTCCAGAGATGCCTTGGCCGCTATGGCCTTGCACTTAGAAACGCACGGCATCCCTTACAGGAACGAAATGAGTGACGCTGGCTGGGTAACGCGCTTCGTTCTCGGCTTAGAGAAACCTGAGCACGCCGCCATACTAGGCGAATTTTAACCCAACCAACACCAACCAAATGAAAATGGAATACAGAAAAGGGACACTGGAGGACAGGGTAAAATCCCTCCTCACCGAACTCGAACCCGAGGCAAAGTACACCATCATGGCACACGAGCTGTGGCGCGATGAAGATGGGTGGGTAAGTAACGACCGATTCAGGCTGGCCACCGAGGTCGATATCGACCGGGCAATCGAGGTCATCCGAGGCCGGTGGGAGGTATTCAAGGCGAACTATGCCCCAAGGGCAAGGGTCCGGGATCTTGAATTGGCGGAGGAGTACTATAACAACGCCGTCAATCTTGAGGTGGCCTACCTCCCATTCGTGGACATCGAGACTCGACCTGCTACACGGGAGGTGATTGTTGGCAACATCGGGCGGACCTACTTAGGCGACTCTCACCATGAGGCGCGTGAGGACTACGACGAGTACGTGAAGCAGTCTCGCTCCCGCCAAGGCCGTGCCGGAGGGGAGGATGTCACACTCCTGGCCAATGGTGAGATCGTGGAGGAGCACCTCCCCCTCCCCGAATTCGACACGCAACTCGCCAAGGCATACGAATCCTGCTGGTTCCACTGCCCCAGCGGTATGAAGGAGACCGGGTTTGCCGGTAAGGCACAGCCCGGTCTCTACAGCAGGAAGCGGGGCATCGGACTCACCGAGGAGGGGGCGCGGGCAGGGGAATACTTCACCTGTGTCCCGGTTAGCCAAGCCTTCAAGCGCAACGTATAACAACTAACCAAACGATAATATGAAAGTCACAATCAGCAGCGATCAAGAATCAATAGACCCGACCGCCACCTGCAGCGAGAAGGAGTTCGCACAGGTCAAAGCGGCGCTCGACGTCAAATATGAAGCCGCCATCCTCAAGGAATATCCAGACGCCGAAGTCGATTGCGGAGGCTACGACACGACATACGCAATCCGCGTCACCGAGACGGGCCTAGAGGATCCGAGAGCGCTCCAGGAGGACATCCAGCGCATATGCGAGGAGGTGTTCGAGACCGGGATGTTCTGGCTTTGAAATTCGCCAAATATCAAGATGAAAACCACAACCAAAACCGACCAACCAAATGACCACAACCAAAATAGAATTCGGGACCAGAATCAGCGGCATCAAAAACAAGACGCTCGTCGTCAAGAATGGCCATGGAGGTAGGAAAATATACGCCGTCCCAGGCGAGCACAATGACGTTCTAGTCATTTGTCTCAATGGGTCGGTCTTGGAGGTCATCGGAGACCTGGCGAGACAGGGCCAGCGAATACATCAAGGCTGGTAATATAATTCTACGGTCAACCCTCACCCCCACCCGCCCCTCGCAAGGGGGCGGGTTTCTGGGTGCCGAAAACAATAGATATAAAAGACCTTAGGCGCTTCGCGACCGGATACAATACCGAGTTCTTCCCCGTCCTGAAACCATTCAAAATCCGAAAAAAAACCTACTCGGATTTCGTAGCAGTCTGGGTCGAGTTTTACGGGCATAACATGCATGGTATAAGCGGCATCCTGACATTCCCCGATCCCCAGAAAGATTGGGCTGAGTTCAACCGGGCGCTATCCGCCCAATTTCCGGGTGCGGAAGCGGTGACGGACAACGGTAGGAAATCTGTGTCCAAGTCCATATTCGATACCGCGCACCGCTATGCAGCCGCGTTTACCTCTAACATAAAACAAAGAACCAATGAAAAATAACATCAAATTCACCGTCCCCCCTACCGGCGAAGTAGGAAGCTACTCCGGCACCGCATGCGCAAACCGCGGAGAAACCCTAGCCGTTAACGCCTTGCGGGATTATAACTCTTGCCGTGCCCACGACGGCTTGCCGCCGCTCAAACGTATGCCAGCCGGGACCGTTTACCACCAGCCGGCCCGCTTTTTCATCACTCGCAAGGGCGGCGGATACCGCGAAACCGTTGACGAATTCGACACGCACGAGGCGGCTTATAACGCTCTCAGGGAGTACCGCATGGCGGACCCTTCCGCACACCATTACCTCTCACCACGTGCCTGCCGGGGGTGGGATGACTAAACCAACGACCGCCACGTTACCACCAATGGAGGCACCGTCGCCAGCGTGAGAGAGCAACGAAACGTAGGTAAAACAAACACAAAACAATGATAAACAAAAAATGCATTACGACGGAGACGCTGCTGCTACGCGTGTGGCTTGGTCTTTTATCTAATCTCTTCCGGGTCTAAAACCACGGCCTTTAGGCCGGGGAGCTTCAACCTGATACAACACGAGGAGCCCCGTCGCCCCCCGCACCAAACCCACCTCCGATAACCTGAGCACGCAACCTGTTCATCAGACCTTTGTCCTCCATAATAGGTTCTCCTTTTAGTAGGCGCATTAATATGTAAGCAAAGTTGATCGCATGGAGGGTATCATCAGGTTTAGAACCGTGTCTTCTGTATTTAAATTCAGTAGCCCCACTGGTAGAGTTCTCCAGAGGTACACGAAACAAGTTCATGAAATCCATCAGGTGTCGCTCTGACCTGCCCCAGTCGTAACATCTAATCCTAGGCTCCGTAGCCTTGATGGCTGAGTACAGCTGAGTAATAGACTCAGTCCGATTGACACTGAACTGGTTAAACCACCCGTAGCCCTGAGGAGGGCCGAGTGGTGCGGATCTAGGACCTACGTAAGCAAAGATGAAGTGTTTATCGGCCGGTAACTGCTCTCTGATAAGCATGTTATAAGCAGCGCCTACACCAAAGTCTGAAGCGATCGCATTAGCGTAAAACCTCTTATGGTCTCTAACGATGTCATTGGCTACGTCCCTGTATCCCATGCCGCTGTAGTCACGCATGTGTAGAATATCTATCTTGTCGTCCGGGGTCAGTCCTATGATTGCGTGTACTGTAAATGATACCTTTGTCTTCTCCATGGGGTTGTAGTCAGAACCTCCCCAGTCACAACCACTGACGACATACTTATAGTATCTACTCTTAGCCTTGCGTATTGCAGTCTCCTCGCTGTCAGGTATAACACACATGTTTCTAAGATCTTCCAGAGCGATTTCCCTGGCACCTTCCATGGTTGGTATTCCTAGAACTTCCTGTAGGAACTTTTTTATGTCATAACCTTGGTAGGCCATCCAAATCTTGTTCCACTCAATTGGACTTTCCACCATGTCTGGAATAATTATCTGTGGAATATGCAGACCTACAAAGCCCCTCGTTAGAGCCTCACGGTCTCCGTGTACATACTGACCGTCACGCATATTCAGCAGTTTGCTGGTGATGGGGCACACCATACCATCCTGCCTCAAACAAGATAGAGCCGTTGCTTGATCACCCATATCCAACCAGCTCTTACCGTCGCCAGCTCTGACAAACCACGATCCTTGGCTACTCTGCAACCAGCGTGTCTCGAGAGGAGTATCTATTGTAAGACTGGTACCGGCATAAATCGTACTGGGAATGTTACTGGCTTTCTGTGTTTGCTCCACCTCTGGTTCTAGGTCCATGTCGAAGTGTTGGTACTCGTCGTAAAGAAGCTCGTCAGTAGTCTTTCCACGACTCTCGGAAGCTGTAGACAGTACCCTTATAAGTTCAATAATACTACCATTGGGATATTCCTTATAATTCAGGTTCTGTCGGTGATTGGGACTGTCCACCTTATAAGCGAAAGCACGCTCCATCTCCCTCAGTCGGTTAGCATATGTCTTACGGTGTTCTTCGTGTGGCACGATATACAGTGACCTGTAGTTAGGCATAACATGTGCGTTTGTGAGCTGCCGCGCTCCAAGAGTAGTAGAGTTGTGGGACAACACTCCATCCGTGAAGTAAAGGTGATCTTCGCTGTCTATTTCGAAATCGTACAGGCGCTCCCATTCGTCATCCTCGCCTGGTTCCTCTATAGACACGACAGCTTCAAAGCCGTCTATTGTTTTTATAAAGTCTCCGGGTCTAAGTTCTTTTAGACATACTATAGCTCCATCGGACCTGCACAAAAGATGCCGTCCCGCCGCTCTGAACTTTCGACTGTGCATGTGAAGTGTCCATACGGCCATAGCGTGTGTGCGGTAAGCCTTTACGACATCGACGAACCCGCTGGGTGTAAGAACCTGAAGTTCTCCCGGAGGTACTTCAACTATTTTATCTATCTGCCAGTCTTGCATCTTTTGAGGTGTATTTAATCAGCGTGTGAGGACTTTCATAGGTCCAAGGTAGATGCTCAAGGCAATCTACCTCCATTGTGATTCTATGCGTCATAATTTTTATGTAGATGATGTCATTCGATATTTTGATCATCGAAATTTAGCGCCATATTGAAAAGGTCTTCTGCTGTAACTGACTTAGGATTAGGGTCTTGTTTAGTTAATACAGTTAAAACAGTATGCCATCCGAGGCACTTCCCCACCTGCCTGGAAGCCCTCATAACCGTAAATCCTCCTATCTGCATATTGAACATGGAGAAACTAAATGGTCGTGCCTGTAGGCTGAGAGGCTTAGTGTAAGGATAGGCTGGAAAAAAATGGGGGACCAAGAAACCAGCGTTGTAGTTGCAAAGGCGGTACAACTCTGTCAAAGAGCTTCGGAAGACATTACGAGCGACCGGATCCTTGATGGCTGCCTTTTCAGACACTGATATTTTATGTATGAGACGACCTAGCTCCTTCCTAAAAGCGGGGTCCCCCTTTGCTTGCCAGTAAACGTCAGTATGCATATACTTGAGGTATGAGCAGTAGGTCAGATATAAATATGCTTGTCAAGCGTCCAAACAGATTCCTCCAGGCCCGGTTTAGACAGGCCAAAATAAACGACAAACAAGAAATTCATGAGTTCAACATTACCGAAGATAGCACCCCATCTTACGAAGAAACACTTGAAACTGACAGAGTCGAAGAGCTCGACTCGCGCTACGATTAGTTTTCAGGCCCCGACACCTTCTAAGATTAGTACCGATGATTTTAAACAGGAGTTGTGTAAACTCATAGACAAGTACTCCCCTTCAGGAAGTACATTGGGTTCCACGTATCCTTTAGACGAGTTAGAAGAATACGACATGCTGATGTCTTTTGACGTTAAGCTTACTACTAAAAGTGGAGAGGCTGTCAGAGTAAAAGGACACTCAGTTTTGAACAACATACTCTCGGAGCAGGGGCTACCAGAAGCACCTGATCTACTACAGAGCGCGCATTACACAAGTATCTGGAGACCTCTGCGCGGTAAAGTAATCGAGTTCCTACAGCGGCAAACGTTGAGGGATAGGAGACTTCCGCTAGCGGAGGGTAGCATGAGTGATTATGACCCCACAAACAGTCCTTCAATTCCCACCGCATACGAGTACACAGGATCAGATCCTGCGTCATTATCTGAAGAGCCCGCTTATACCTGATTTCTATCTCAGCACTGACGGTGCTGGTTACGACGGAGATTATGGAGGAGCGGCATCATACGGTATTAGTCCCAAGCATAATAAGATATTTCACAGGGTAGCAGGTTACAGTGGTGTATCCACTGACAGAGCGGAGTTCTTAGCGTTACTAAACGGTCTTCACGGCGTGATGTCGGAGTTGAACTGGTTTGTTAAGGCTAGGTTGCTGAAGCTTCAAGACCGACCCGGGCAAGTTGTTTGGTTTACAGACAGGGCCTCGCTAGCGGGATCCGTCAACAAAGAGTTTAGTAGGAAAAACCAACCCGACCTTTGGCCTCAGTTCAATTGGTACGAGCGATATATTATCGTGCACGCCGTGCATGTTAAGAGGGACACGCTGTCGTGGCAGTGTAAGACAGACATTCTGGCCAGCGAGGCAAGAGTTCTTATGAGAGATTACGATCAGATGATGATAGAAAACAATTATATTTAAATGACAAAAATTAAAGTAGCACACTGTGCTGATTCCCACTTGAGGGACACTCAGTTTCAAATGAGGATGCGAGGTCAGGATTTTACTAAAGCGTTATTGGACGTTGTTGAAAAAAGCGCGAGAGAAAAAGTTGATGTTATCATACATGCAGGCGACATGTTGGATACACTGAGACCTACGGCTAGAACTATTAAGGACCTACAGAGCGTACAGGACGCTCTGGAGAAAGCCAAACTAGCAATGCTTGTAGTAAGGGGTAACCATGACTTCACAGAACCCCCTTGGCACTCTCTTCTTAACACTACGGGTAGTTCTTATGGTTTCATATGTATAGATAAGCTGGAATATAATGTTACCAAGGGCGGAGAAGCGATAAAAATTTTAGGTCTTCCGTTTATGCAGAAGGCAGACTTTATAGCAAACGTCCTAGGTAAGAGAGCAGACATCCTGGTGTGGCACGGTATGGTATCAGAGTTCGTAGGATACCCTGTTCAGGAAGTTGTCTCTATAGACGACATACCAGACAACGCATTTACGCTGGTAGCTTTGGGGGACATACACGAGAGAAACGCAATAGAGAAATCTGATGGTACGGTTGTATGCTATCCAGGCAGTACCGAGTTGTGTAACCGCAGGGAGCAATTTGATAAATCGTTCTTTGTACACGAGTTCGAGTGTGAGAACGGTAAGAATACTCTCATCAACACGTCTACTATACCAGTCGCCACACGAAAGGTAATAGCTTTGCATGTGGATACTAATGAGGCGGTGCAGGATGTTATAGACCAGTCTCTTGAGGTATTGGATAGTAATCCTATGATCCTAGTTACTTATCACCCGGACTTCCCAGACACCCCTTCCAGACTTAAGGCAGCTATAGACACCACTAAGTGTATACTAAGAGTCGCACTTAAGCGCACGTCTAGTAAGTTGAGACCTACTAAAGAGACATCAACACTGGAAGAGAATAGGCTAACCATGCTGGATTTCCTTCCACGCTTTATAACCCCCGGTACTAAGCTATTTGGTGTAGGGCAGCAGATGATTAATCCAGATTCGGATGCTAAGATGGTATTAGATAATTATATAGAAGAAGCAACAAACAGAGTAGTAGTATGAAAATAAATAGATTGATTCTAGAGAATTGGGGAAGACACAAAAAGATAGATACGACATGGGATGCGCAGGTAGTAGGTCTACTAGGTCCTAACGGGTGCGGTAAGACTACAGTATTGAAAGCTATAGAATTTGCATTCACAGGTAAGCTTACAGACAACGCTGATAGTTATGTACGAGAAATGGGACAAGGAGAGGCCACCAATGGTACAGTCACTCTGGAGTTCGAGAAGGACGGTCAAACTGGTAAGATCTTTCGTCAAGTGGGGAAGTCTCCTAAACGTTACTTTGAGTGGGACGGTGTAAGGACCACTAAGGCTAAAGATGTTGAAGATGCTCTTGAGGAGATATTTGGAGCAGACAGACAGGCCATAGGTAGTGCAGTGTTTGTGTCTCAAGGTGAGCTGGATAGGTTCATGTTCGGAACCCCGTCAGAGAGGGAGCAGCTTTTCACGAAGCTCATGCTTCTCAACTTCTTGGAAAAGAGGTCTGAAATGGTTACTAGAAAGATAGAGATATTAGGATCCGGGTTACAGGATTTCTCAATGCAGCGGGATGAGTTGAATACTCAAATGACACAAGTGTCTAGTGTGTACGGGCTTAAGACTGAGGAGCTTAAGAAGAATCCAGACCGTACTCAGAACCTTGTCGATCTTCGTGAGTGGAGTAACACTGAAAAGCAATTAGAGAAAGAAGGAAGAGAACACAGTTCGCAGTCTGCGAGGGTAAGGGAGAAGAAAGCTTCTCTAGATGTAATCCTGTCCCAATTGAAAGAGTTGCTGCCGTTTTTAGAATCCTTATCGGATGTCAATTACGCGAGTACAAAAGAGGCCAGGAACAGTCTACTATCCGCGATAGACGTAGGTAACTCTGATGTTAAAGAACTCACTTCTAGAAAGTCGTCAGCTGAAAGGAGATTTGAAACGTCTAATAAAATTGAAGAGTTACGGCCTATCATGGTTAAGACCATGGAGAATATAAAGTCTCTAGAGACCAGATCAGACGTTTCTCGTTGGGAGGAAATAAAAGGACATCTGAATGCGTGGACGGATATACAACAGATCAAAGAAGACATACGTGTGAGGGAGCTCGCATTAGAGTCTGATGTGGCATCCATTAAGGAGACTCCTGAAGTAGCGGATAACTCTTCGGCTGTAGATAAGCTAGAGATTGACATACAAGAGCATAGAGACACTTTAGCTTCCGATAAGCTCAACCTTAAACTTATGGAGGCTTGCTTGGAGTACAGCGACGGAAACAAGTGTCCTTTGTGTCAAAGCGTTGTAGAAATGGAAGTATCCAAAGAGGCTCTGCATGAGTGCAGGTCAAAGATCACAGATAGTGAACTCAAGATAACAACTAATCTTGTAAAAATCAGCGAGCTTAGAAAAGAAGAGACTGTTGTAAAAGAAACTAGAAACAAACTTAGTAATAGCATAATTCAACACATGGAGAATATTGGTAATAGTAAAGCTAAGCTTAAACTAGTATCCGAACCATCCAAATCACGTGAAGAGTTAAGTACAGAATTAAGAGATATAGAAAATACAAAGATAGAGCTAAAGAAAGAAAGCGACACATACCACACATGTACTTCTGAAATGGGTAAGCTAGAGGGTCTGCTGGAATCCAACGTCGAAGAAGACAGCGTTGATAGCATCAGCGCTACGCTTTCAGACGCTCAGAGTAAACTCCACGACCTGCAGATGATTATAGAGAGGGTAGACAATCTGTGGAACCCAGCATCCATGATTTATAAAGATGTTACTGAAGCTCAGCTACTTTGTGATAAAGCTAAGGAACGTGTTGACGCTCTGATGAATACGCAGAATGTCACGCGGAGTAAGGTATCAGACATTCTTGGTTCCGAAGGTGTTGACGATAAGTTGTCTCAGTTGGAAGAAAGTATGAAGATAAGAAATGAACTATGTGGAGAAATAAGAGAAACTGAACGTCATATAAACGAGGTCAAGGATCGAAAGAAGGCATTAGATAATAGAATGGAACAGGACGCTGTAACTAGAGCTGTTATAGAACAACTACGTATTCTTAAAGAAACACTGTCAAGGGGAGGTCTTCCTCTCAGCTACATGTCTTATCAGTTTGATAGCTTGATAGAACTAGCGCAGAATTTCTTGGAAGACATGGATGCTAATTTCTCTATATCCGCTACGCCAGATAAACCAATGAGCTTCAGCTTTACACGTGTTGACGAAACTAGTGGTGTTATATTGCCTCAGGATAAGCTGTCCGGTGGTCAGCGTGTGCGTCTAGCCATAGCCATGCTACTGTCTGTGCAAAGTCTTATTCTGCCTGATGTGGGTCTACTGGTATTGGATGAGCCTAGCGTACACCTAGACACGGAGGGTGTAGAAAATCTAAAGGAATTGCTTCTGGATATAGGTCAGAGACTGGGATCTACGGATATGCAGGTGCTAGTGTGTGATCACCATGAGAGCCTGGAACCAGCCTTCGGTGCCGTACTGAGATTAACATAATGAGTAAATATGCCTGTATCGAAGATTTTAGAAACAGCGCAGTAGAAGGATTGTGTCGAGTTTATTACAACGTGCATAAAGATAAACTATCTGTTCAGAAAAAAGTCGAAGGAAGATGGGTGGTCGTGGGACACACTGACAGTATAAATCTTATTAACTGTACGTTTAAAGTTTCAGAGAAGGGTAGACAACGAGTGATCAAAAGTAAGGTGAAGAATGTACACGCCTTTGTAGAAGGAACTATAGAATACGATTTTTCGTACTCGAAAAAATCTACGACTAGAAAGCGTGTGTATTACAATCCTTACAATATGAAAAGCTTTACGCTGCAGGGAGGAGACCGGGTCAATAGAGCTTCGAGAGTCTTAATCGTAAAGAGTAATATAATGGCATTCAATCCTGAGACATAATGAAAATTAATGTATCTGTAACAGGGTATTAAGAGTTCGGCGTGTTTAAATTCCGTGTTGACGAAGCAACTTTAAGTGTCTATCCCTAACTGCGTATGCTAGTGGAACTTCAAATCAAACTGCGCTCATCGATGCTGGGTGCCAAGAGAACCAAGAACAATATAAGGGTGTTTGAGCGTGACAACTCCTACAAGCCTGAACGTTTGAAGATAGATCTGTCCCAGTGGTACTGGGCCATAGGTGAATCTCAGAACTCACTAGGTATGCAGGGGGTAGACCCTTTTGGCGTAAGATTAGAAAGCTCGTTTGATTCTCCTACGCTGGAAATGTATGTGAGGCGTTGGGACGACAGAAGACAAAAAGACAATAGGGAAATGTTCGAATCAATCCGTAAAGGAGCTATCTTGACATTTCCTATGATGCTTCTTAATAAAACAGAACCTCACGCTGGTATTGATTCTGACAAAAGACCACCAACTATTAAGGAGCTTAAAGACACCTTTGACTGTGTTGGTAGTATGCTCGGCTTGAGCCCTTGGGGATCAAAGTTTGGCTACGGAAGGTTTTCAGTACAATCACTTAAATATAATGACACTAATAAACAAGGAAGCTGTGACGCACTTACTTTGGGACGAGTCAGTCCTGACGGTAACGCCGAGCAACCCGGAGCTAGAGAAAAATCTTAGAATCAGAGAGCAGACCATTGAGATAAGCGCTAGAACTAAGTGGCGTCAGGAAATGGTAACTACATACAGAGATATATTCTCTGTGATTGGTAATGATCCCAGAACCATACAGACCTACCAAGGTCTAATGGACGAAGTAAAATCGTTTCTGGAGAGTAGGGGGTACAAGGTTGTTCTTCACGATCTACGGAAAGACTTTATCAGACCTAGGTATGAGCTTATGCACGGCTTTAGGTTCTCTCAACGTGAGCTTCTAATAGAGGCACTCGAGAAGAGGAGAAGTGGATTAATAGTAGCGCCAACACGGTGGGGTAAATGCCTGGGTAAGGAAGAGGAGTTGATTATGTTCGACGGTAGCTCAAGAGAGGCACAATACGTGGAGGTTGGCGATCTGGTAATGGGTCCAGATTCAAAACCACGAAGAGTGGCTGCTGTCACCTCCGGTCAAGATGTGATGTATATGATCAAACCACGCAACTGTGCCTCGTGGGTGTGTACTCAAGATCACATTCTAGTACTACAATGTATAGATCATGGTGCTACTATCGACTATGGAGATCGAATATATATTCGACTATGCGACTATCTGGAGTGGGATACATTAAAGAAGAGAAAATTCCATCAGGTGCAGACTGCGTTGGATTTTCCAAGTATTGATATTAATCCTCTAAAACTTGGTCTCTCTTCCAATGGCGTTCGGATACCAAAGTGTTGTCTTATTAATAGTCGTAAAGTTAGACTAGAAACTCTTGCCTGTCTGCTGGATGACGGAGGATATATGTGTAACGATAGTCACGCAGGGTTTGATACGCTAAACCAAAGCATGAGTGATGATTTCGTATTTTTGTGTCGCTCATTGGGCTTCATGTGTAGTTGCACTATCAAAGCTCGTAAAATGGAATTATACAGGGGTTACACCACCGTATACACCGTAGTTGTTTGGGGAGAGTTATCTAGTATACCTACAGTGTCATCCAGATTCTCATATACTATACCATACAATAATGAAGATCATCTTACAACCAGCTTTGAAGTAGAGCTTCTTGGTGTAGGGGATTATGCGGGTATGGAGTTGGAAGGCGAATCACAGGAGTTTGTGATGTCTAACTTTACCGTAACTCACAATACGACTCTTATCATCAACACCATTAGGGCGTTTCCTAAATGCTGTATCACGGTAACACTACCAGGAGCTGACCTCGTTCGACAAATGTATGCTGATGTTAAAAAAGCCATACCAAACCGGGAGGTTAAGATGTTGGGGGCCGGTAGCAGAGTGAGGTTCCCATCGGAGCATATAAATGTAGTATCGATGGACTCCCTAGATAAGTGCGACACAGGTCGAACCGATCTTGTTATTGTAGATGAGCCACACGCTTGTGTGACTAACTCTAGGTTGCCTCACGTTACTGGTTTTGATAAGGCCCGTATGTTGGGTTTTAGTGCCACACCTGAAGGTCGGTTTGACGGACGTGACCGTGTGATCATAGGCGCTATAGGTCCAGTACTAGCTGAGCGTACTTACAAAGAAGGAGTTGCAGAGGGAGCTATATGCCCCCTAGTCGTGTTGTTTCTGAAAGTCGACTTGGATTGGACAGAGTTACCTAAAGACAGGCACAGGGCATACAAACACTATTTGTTCGAGTCCGAGTCTATGGCTAACATCACCGCCAGAATAAGTAGTGAGATAATACCTGAGGATTGGCAGTCGCTGATATTTATTAAGAACGAGGCACAGGCTGATCTGTATCTGGAATATATAGGAAGTGAAGGTACTATAGCCATGGCTAAACGCATGAAGGTTAATGAGCGTAAAGAGATGTTCAGGGCCATGCAATCTGACGAAGTCAAACGCTGTATAGCTACAAACATCTACGCGCAGGGTGTTACGTTTAACAATGTCAGAGCTATAATCAACGCGGAGGCCGGAGGAGACAATACAAGTGCTATCCAGAAACCAGGTAGGTTGGCAGAGATAAGACCAGATAAGACCTGTGGTATAATCTTCGACTTCATGTTCGATGCTCAAGGTCTGGATACTAATAATCTAAGTGACTATGATAACTCGCATACTTGGAAGTATCTGGTCAGGGATAGTAGAGCGAGAGAAAGGTCTTATAGGCGTAAGGGATATGACGTGAGAGTGATAGATAGTTTCAGCGAACTTAAACAAACTTTTATTAACATAAATGACACAAAATGAACGAAAGGAACAACGAGATAATGCGCTGCTGGCTAGCTTCGGGGACCAGTGGAAGTGTAAAAGAGCTGGTGGGGCCGCAATGGTAACAGGACGCCCGTCCATTAAGAGTTACTTAAACCTATCTATATACTACGTAAAATAGATGAGTGAAATAGATGAGAGCAGGGTCAGACCTCTGGCCACTAAATTAAAGAAACTGTATTATCAATTTAAAGGTGTAAACAGCAGACGGCATCAGTCCCGGTCAGACGACATGGCGACATGGGAACGTGTTTCTCGTTCCGTCATGGAGCTGGAAGCCAATCCAGAGGACTATATTGCCGCAGCCTTCAAATACTGCACAAATAGCACAGGACCCTTCCCTAACTCGCTACACGGCCCTACAGCGCGAAAGTGGTATAAACAGTGGTGTTCTATAGGTGTATCAAAAAGCCGACCTACCGATTTGGTGGATAAACCTGTACCTCTGCCTTCCCAGAGAGAACTAAGACAATTGGTGGACGTAGTTCGTGCTTCAATGTGGAACGTCAATAAACATGAAGAATTAGACCAAGCCAATATTGATCTGATCTGTTCCCCACACTACGGTTTTAACCCACTAGCGTGTATGATTGTGGCAGGGGTGGCGGAGGACCGTGTAAGAGAACTGTATGTGGAGGATGCTATGAAGTTTGTAGATAGTAGACCTGACATCAGAAGAGCAATACTTGAATTGAAAATTGATCCTGGATTTAGCATATGAAGAATAGTTTTGAAGAGGCACTTTCTCTAGGAAAGCAGATGGTTGACAATAACCCCGAGGAATTTGAACTTATAATCCTAGGAGTAGTAGACCGTATACCCGCCATATACAATAGGTACAAGGACGAACTTTGTACGTACAACGAGCAGGCTAACTGGCGTGATGACTTCCTAGTACCCGGCCACAACGCCCTTTATAAGGCTATTCAGTCTTACCATAATCTGATGGTCGGATCTAAAGACTTGGCACAGGTATCTGAAGGACTTCTTAGAAGTCTTTTGACTATGCAGGCTGAGAGTGGTTCTCCAAACATAGGTATTGATGAGATAGATAGTGCTATAGACCACATGAGAATGATTAGAGAGCAGGACATGGTGTCCGGTTCTATGATAGTTCTAGACGGTATAGAAAGATGGCTTAAGAAGCGCAGACTGCTGCGCAACATGAGTGTGATGATGTCTCAGGACAATTGGGATCCAGATTCTATTGTCACTGGAATGATGGAGGATACTAAGGGGCTAACAAATATAGGTAAAGTAACCAAAAGAGAATTTGGATATTCTACTGAGAATAAAGAACCCAAGAAAATACGTATACCAATCCCAAAGATGATGGGTCTTACCACTGCCATGGGCGGTGGTTTTACCAAGAAAGAGCATACTATGTTTATAGCACCTACCGGGGGAGGTAAGACCGTTATGGCCTGCGGTATAGCCGTGGGCCTGGCGCTGCAGAAGCAGAGGACTTTGCTGGTTACAACAGAGCAAGGTGATGATGAGCTAGAGCCTAGAATAATAAGTGCTAATTGTGATGTGCCGTTTGAGCGTATTAAAGACGGCGTGGATCTGGATACAGATATACCGTCACACGCCTGGGATAAGTATCAAGATCTTAAGAAGGATCTAAATGGTTATTTCTGGTATGAGAACTGGAACGAGGATCGGTCTTTGTCGGTCATGCATGACCTAAAGAATCTCGTGACCGAGCATAAGAGAATATATGGAGGTCTTGATGTGGTGGTGCTGGACTGGATCGGAGGAGCTCTAGGTTCTATGTCTCCTGACAAGGCAGATTTTATAAGGATGCTTTATCAGATGACAGCTGACTATATGGATACTCTAGCAAAAGAAGAGGATCTTATTACAGTAAGCTTTGCTCAAGCAAATATTATGCAATCCAAAAATAAAAAGTGTGTTGACCATACTATGTTGGCTGAGTGTAAGTCCATGGGGCGTAACGCAAACTTCGTATTTGGTATAAGTGCTCTAGAGAATGATAGCGATGGCGAGACTAGGGCTACATATAGGGACGAACAGTGGTGTCACTGCTCTAAGGGTAGAAAGTCAAATGCGGAAGGATTCAAACTTCTAAGGGAGTTTCACTTTCAGAGATTCGCAAATATATAATATGATTAGAGAAATAGTCAAACGAGCAATGGGGCACATTCTCAAGTACAAGCTGCACGAGGGAGAAGAAACTCGTTCATCCTATGGAAAGAAGAGAAGGAACTCGGAGGAGTTCTACATCAAGTACCCACAGGAATCTGTATTCTACTGGAAGCCCAATCACCCCTTCGTGTTCTACATGTGGGTGGTGGCATCTAAGAACGACGCGTCTCCAGTATCCACGCAATGGATGATGGACCGTACCGGGCACAGTAGGAGGCAGGTTCTGAGACACCTTAAGGTTTGTATAAAACTAGGATTTATGAAGAGAGTAACTTCCGGTACAAAAAAGATTGGAGGAAAACCTAATACTTTCTATATGCCATTAGTAAAGCCAAGCGAATTAACACGTAGGTTAGAGAGTCGAGATACGACCTCAACCTACCACGCACATCTTTCGGATGCCAATAAAGTAAACCAGAATACAGACAACCGGGACCTCGATTCGTGTTTAAAAAACAACCCCATTTCTGCGTCAAACGAGAGTTCACAAGAAACGGTTCCTAGTAAGTGTCATGGTGTGACACAGGTCATGGGCGCTATGTGTCACTTACCTAGTAGGTATAATACGACAGAAAGAACTATAATAATAGAAAGGGGCTACGCCCCCGAGATCCTGGATGAAATTATGGGTCAGGTTTCCGGTGTGGACGACGTCGGTGATCTGCCTACGGCAGAATTCCGAAGAAGAGTTAAAGATTCAGAACTGTTTACTATCTTCAATCACATCGCGAGCACGGACAGGACTCCCGAAGTCGACGGCTACGCCGAATGGCAGGGGCTCTGGGCAAAGCTAAACGGCCCCGGATTTGCACGCGGGTTGGTGCGGATTGCATCAGCGGTTGAGGATAAATCACAGCTCCCGGCATTTTCTGGCGAGGCGCTAAGTGTTTACTGGCAGCGAGTTACAAACGAAAACAAAAATAACAACAAAAGAAGACTTGAAACCCTCGCCGAAAAACTTACTGTGGCGACGCACTCAGAACAGGAAGACAGAAAAATTAGATCAGAAATCGAAATAACGTTGGATAAACAGAAACTCATACGGGACCTGCAAACAGCATCAAAATTACAAAATTACAAAATTTACGACAGCGATTTACCGTTTACGACGCGAGCAATAGTATTGGAAAACATGAATTGCCCGGACCTTGTCCGTATGTTGTTTGACAAAAATGAATCAGATATTTTACAGGAAATTGCTGCAAGTAAGGAGTTGAGGGATCTGGCTGTTAAGAATCTGGATCAGTATTTGGACGGTAATAAAGTTGAATGTTTGTTTAAACTTTACATAAGTAAACTAGAAGAAGAAGTGAATAATATTCATAACCCAGCATGGAAGCCGAAGAGTTTGATTATGCGGTAACGTCGTCGAACAGAGTAACGGAAGGAAGTTTATCCAGAGGCGTTACGAACCTCGCTAAGGCTCTCGCACGAAAGCATGGCGATGTTCACATCTCGGTTGAGGAGCACGGTGTACACCTCAATATGGCGAGCCCTGAGGCATTGCAGAGAGATGGAAGTCGGGAACTTACAGCTCGCCACTTAGCCGTTAACGCGGACAAGTACGTAGGGGAAGGCCAATGGGCTTCCCGACAAGGTAAGTACAATCCAGAGTTCTCTGCCTATTGCATGAAGTACTCTGTGAAGTACACTGTAAGTGCTTTACTGAATTGGGTACCTCTTCATCGCAGAGGGTTCAAAGCGAGTTCTAATGTTACAGTAGGTTCTACCAAGAGAAGACTTATAGATGACGGGCGTGGAAACATGATACCAGATCACCCCGGCGATGTGTTACCTATAACCTCTCTACCAGCAGACCATCCAGCTGCGTGGTACTTAACATCCAGAGGTTATGACTTAGGTAATCTATGGGAGCGTTTTAGAACTTCTTATTGTTATAAGGAACTGCATGGAGGTTTTAGGGAGTTGAGAGGATGCATGCGAGATACACCACAGGGACGACCTATTTTTTACTGTGATATAGATACAGTACAGGTGGGATGGCAGGCTCGTATTATAGAACAGTGGGTAGGGGACATACACATGGTGTGGCACCCTTATAAATCTTCCTGGGTTAAAACTAGAATAGGAAGGGGAAGTGATTGTGTATGGTCCCCAGGTTTTGAACCGTTTGAAGATCTTGCTTGGGATCCAGCCAAGTACAAGACAGCCCCGGGATCTTCACGTAATCAGATTTTAATGGGTGTAGATTCCGCATTAAGCTGGAACGATGAGAACAGACCAGGATTGATACCCACGTGTGTTCTAGTAGAAGGACCTTTAGACGCAGCACGTTTTGGTGCTGGTGTTGCTATGCTGGGTAAATACTTATCTGAGAATCAGTCTTCTGTATTAAGAAAGAAGTTTCAAAAATTTGTTTATATTCCCGACAACGACGCAGCTGGTAGAAAATCTACAAAGAGAGTATCTGAGATGTTAGCAGGATCTTCTCTTCGTGTTGTGGCTTTACCCTCAGATATTAAAGACATCGGTGAAATGAGTTACACGGAGTCGGAGGATTTTATTAAACCATTCATGAAATGATTAAAGAATTAGATAAAGAAATAAAGGATTGTGTCGATGACATAGTTAAGTTGGCATCTGATTTTAATCCAAAACAAAAGCTTTCTCTTTGTTCGGATTTTAATAAGAGAGTAGAGTCTATGAGGACAAGCAGAGCTATGTTTGTTAAATCTGGCAGACATGAAGATGTGGCTTGGGCTGATAAATTGATAGAGACTTTTGAAAGTTCTATTACTGCATTGAAGGACGACAAGTGAGTGAGTTATCTGCTGTGGATCACCCTTCTAAGATAAATAAGACACAGCGCGTTAATGGTGTGCTGTATGTTGCAGGGACGGGACCTTCGGACGCTCGTATCATGTTCCTGGCCCCCGCAGTTTTAGAGGAGGAAATTATGGAGGAGGTTAAGTCAGCGTATGGACCTGCCCGTAAGGTTAAGCCTAGATACCTTAAGGGACCCGCTGGTAATATATTCAAGGATCTAGCGTTGAGCGTAGGAGTGGATTTGAACGAGTGCTATTACACAGCAGTGTGTAAGTGGCTGCTTCCTAGAGCACGACGTCTTAAACCTTCTAAATCAGATATGGATGCTGGTATGCTATCACTGTCCGCAGAGATTAAAGGGATCAATCCAGACATAATAGTGTGTATTGGCAAACCAGCGTTTGACGCACTGATTGATATAAAGGTTCCTCTTAAGGACATTGCTGGAGCGTGGTTTAGATCTGAAGAGTTTGATTGCCTCGTGTATCCAATGGATTCCACAACTAAGCTTGTGAGCAAGCCTGAGTATCTGGAGAGGTTCAGAGTAGATATAATAGAGGTCAACCGCATGATAAGGCGTAGAGCTGATATTGCTATACCTGGAGACGTACCGGAGAAGTATGAGGTTATAGAGACGTCTGATCAGTTGCATAATTTGATAAGTCGTCTGAAAGTAAATAATCATCGTATCCTATCAGTGGACTGTGAGTGGCACGGAACACAGCACCTGGACGGACACCTACGTAGTATACAAATAGGTTGGGATCCCGGTGAGGCCGCATACGTTAAGTTCATGGATGATAAGATGAATTACGTGTTTGATGTTGACTACTTATCGGCTGGGTCCGTTATGGCTGAGTGGTTAAATGATGATAAGGTCAAATACATCGCACATCACGCACCAGCCGACCTTCCTTGGATGTTTCATAAACTGGGACTTAACTGGTTTGGTAAAGTGTTCATGGATACTGAGTTTGCACAGCAAACATTAGACGAACATTCCGAGCTTGGCCTAGAGAGACTGGGTATGACTTACACGACCCTTGGGCGTTACGATAAGGACCTAACTCTATGGTGTAAAAAGAACTCCGATAAAGTAAAGGATGGTTACGGTCTTATACCAGATAGTATTCTTATACCTTATGCTCTGAGAGACGTAGATGTAGTAGTAAGATCGTATAAGCATATCATCGCTGGTCTCGTTAGAGAAGATACGTATAGATACTATATAAACACGTTTCAACCTTTGACAGCTGACGTGTTTACTAACTTCGTTATAAACGGTCTTCCTGTCAATAAGAAGAGATTGGACGATCTACGTGAGTTGTACCATTACTGCCGCGACGAGATGAATGAGGACTTCCGTAAGTCTATTGTTGAAGAGGCTCGTGGTGCGATGTTGGAGTTATGTATCTCATTAAATCCAGATAGATCTCCAGATGCGTACGTACGTATAATCAAGGCAATTGAAAAAGGAGACCTTAACGAAGCATTCGATGTATTTAAAATCACGGTGGGTCCTTCTAACCTCTTAGAGTTTCAGCCTATATATGAGCATCTTATCCAATCCGATGTATTCAACATAAGGTCCCCGGATAAAATGCGAAGGTGGTTGTTTCAGGTGAAAGGATACATTCCTTTGAAGTCTACCAACAATAGAGAGAAGGGATTACCTTCCATGGATTGGTCTAAGGTTCTTGAACTGCCCGAGCATAGACAGCGCGAGTTTACACCGTCCACGGATAGACAGACATTGGAAATTCTACAGTCTCAGAATGCTGATCCTATATTGACTACCTTGATTGAACTTAATGCTGTAGGTAATATATGTAAGGCGTTCCTCAAGAAGAGTACAGGATCAGGAGATACAGCTAGGGAGGCTGGTCTGCACTCGTTTATAGCGAGCGACTGTAGAATACACGGGCAGACATCAACTACTGAAACTGGACGCCCTCGCAGTTGGAAGCCGAACAGCCTCAATTGGCCTAAGTGGGTCAATGACATAATAGTGGGGGGCATGGTAAAGGTGCTAACTGACCGAAGGGATAAAGGATCACTTCCTGACGAGTTTGAGAAATATCTAAAGGAAGTAGAGAACAGAAAGACTAAGAAGTTAGAGATCACTGCCGTGGTGCCGAGCATACGCTCATGTATCCAGGCTCCTGAAGGCTGGTGTATGGTCGAGTCAGATTATCAGACTGCTGAGATTAGAGCTCTTGCCTACCTAAGCCAGGATCAGGCTCTAATTGACATCCTAACAAAACCAGATCCATGCTTCGCGAGAGTGAAGAAGGAGAAGATGATCGACGACGATTGTGTGTGTAGGTTGTATTACCCTGATTATCTTACGACATCCAACATACCGCTGGATAAGGTGAGTATGACATATACTGTGGGCGGAGTGGTATTGGCGGAGTTTACAGATGACGATCTGTTGAGAGACGATCATGGTAACATCGTGTGCTCGAAGAACGACCTACACTGGTCTCTGGCCGAAATGGTGCACGGGGTTCCACGCGAGATGCTTAATAAGGAAAGAGATAGAAATGCAGCGAAAGTAGGAAATTTTAGTACAGCTTACGGTGCTACTGATAATACACTTGAGCGTAAGATCGAGTCCGACACGGGTATCAAACCAGAACCTGGTACAGGTAGAGCTATCCGAGACTCGCTGGCTAGACGCCAGCCTAGGGCCACAGCCTTCCTGGAGAGTATGGATCTGGTCCCAGCAGGAGAGGGCTTCCTCAGAGCGGCGTCAGGGCGCATGCGCCACTTCCACACGCACAGGGACTACGTGCCAGGTCTGACGGGGCGTATGAAACAAGGCATGCTGGCGGCATTGGGAAGAGAAGCGAGAAACTTCTTTTGTCAGGAGTCCGTAGCTGCTACAGCTGCTCTATCGGGTTACCGCCTGCTGAGGTTTGGAAGAGAAAACGGATTACAAGGAAGTCCCATGACGATCTTGTATGACTCAGTAGTAACACTCTGCCCGGACCACGAACGAGAGATTTGGACTAAGGCGCATGAGCTTTATATGTTTCGTTCTAATAGTTGGAAATACGGAAAACATATTTTGAACTACCCCATAGACACGGAGATAAACGATTGTTGGTCTACCAAACCAGACAAGAGTAGAAAAGAAATGCTGTATGACTTTACACGTTCTCCAGTAAAAGAAGAAAACAGTCACTTGTTGAAGCGACTTGACGACGAGATAGAAAAATACAAAACAAGACCCGAATTGGGTATTTACAAACAAGGTTAAAACCAAAAATAATAATGAGTAGATCATTTCAACTACAGGGAGGTTCACGCGGAAGCGTGGAAATCGGAGCAAGAGGACCTAAAACTGGATTTTTCCAGAAGGGTGTAAAACATGTTTATCCTTCTAAGGATAGAGCATTGATGGGTCGAATTCTACCCGCACGTGATAATTCTTTGAGCCAGTCCGACGACGCCTGGCTTACTAGTTTTGTACCGTACAGGGACATGACGGCTGATCCTGCAGACTACGACAAGGACACTGGCACACAGCCATTCACAGATTGGTTTGTGACATTCCAAGGGCATAAGTTCTTTGGTAGGGATAATGATTCGTTTGTTTCGCCTCTCACACTAAAGGGAGTCGAAGGAGCGGATACGAACGATCCTATCTTCCAGTGCTACATGTATGTTAAACGCAGCGATAACGCTGAATTGAAGAAATATATCGAGAGACCTAAAGAAGTTAAGGAAAAGGCATCTATCCCTCTTCCTAGTTACATCGTTGCTATGAATATGTATTCTGTAGACGCCAAGGATAACTGGGAGAATGCCATCATAACAATGACCACCTCAGGTCTTACTCACCTTAAGGGCCTGCTATCGGAGTACACACCCCGGTCTCAGCCTGATGCTTATGATCCTAACTTCCAGGATTATTTGTTTGGCGACATTACAGATCCGACAACTGGTCTTATGGTTACTGGATCTATGTTTACAGCCGAGAATAATTCTTCTGTGAAGTTTAACGGTTTCCGTATTGGTAAGTCTGCCAAGGCTCTGGAAGGTATCCAGACTCGGGCTGTGGATACTGATGTGCTCGCACGTAGGTATAATCTGTCCAGCGACGAGACTCTTAAGATTCTCAATTACCAGCAGTTGCTGGATATTTGGGTTGCCGAGGAGGCAATTCCTTTTGAGATAATCAAGGCGGCTTGTGGAGAGTACGGCGATGTAGGAGGTGCCAAGTATTCCACAGGAAACAGAGATACGATTAGAGAGTCTATTGAGTCTAGAGACAGTACGGTAGGAGCGGGTATAGTTAACACCCCTTTTAAGCCCACTCCTCCGTCTCCACCTAAAGCTCCCGATAATTCACTTGCGCCTAGTAAGAGGGCACACACGGAAGAAAAATTCTGGGTTGCGGTAGGCGACTCTGATCCTACTTTGATGAACAAGTCGGACCTGGTGGGCGAGTTGAGTAATGGTATCCTTCCGTCTGTTGGTGTTAACATTATGGATGAACTACAGACCAAGTCTTGGGATACTCCTGCGTCTTATGGTCTGTTAACTCCAGTAGGACCACGTGAAGATAATCCTGTTTCAAACAATAAGACGCCTTCTTCTGGCGGAAGTCTTACTGAAGCTGAAGCTGAAGAATTGAAGACTCTTAAGGACAAGGTCATTAGCAACAAGGATGTCGCCACAGAGGACATCATAAGAATGACAGAGCTGAGCGCTAAAGCTGGTTAGCCCTATAAGCCCCTCCAGATACTACAGTGTCTGGAGGGGCCCATTTTTATATGTCAGAAACTAAATCAAAAAGATCGGGACCTACGAGACCTTGTGTGTCTTGCGCAGCTCCCATACACCCTAGATCAAAGAAGTGTGGACAATGCGGAGCTGAACAACCGCAGAAGCTACCCAAAGAAGATAAACCTGCTAAGGCATCTAAGGAACCTAAGACAGCTAATGAGGCTACGGAAGTCACTGAGGATGTGAAGCTTGCAAATGAGCCTACTCCTGATGAGACTGCTAACGAAGAGGTTATAGATAAGCCGCCCAAGCCGCCCAAGCCGCCCAAGCCGCCCAAGCCGCCCAAGCCGCCCAAGCCGCCAAAGCTGCCAAACCCGCGTAAGCCGCCCTAGGCGCACAACGCGCCCAAGCCGCACAACCCGCCCAGGCCGCCCAACGC
>Ga0105050_10002423_pt1 | contig 26705 bp, 22 predicted proteins | sample FRY01_FD_78088 | JGI IMG/M metagenome (GOLD analysis project Ga0105050, IMG submission 78088) | Freshwater microbial communities from Lake Fryxell liftoff mats and glacier meltwater in Antarctica - FRY-01 | ecosystem: Environmental > Aquatic > Freshwater > Ice > Glacier meltwater ...
GTGGCGAATTCTGTGGTCCGGTCATTGGCGATGCGAGTTTCAAACGCGGCGAGGATGCTCGCCTTGGTATTGTCACGCACAGCGATGATGAACGGAAAGCCGTGGCGCGCGACATAGGCAGAGTTCAATGCGGTAAACCGTGCCCTTTCTGCATCCGTCAGTGCATCCAAGCCGGCGCTGGCCTGTTCATGGCTGCTTTCGGTTGTCAGACGGCGTGCCTGTGCCAATTTCCCGGCGAGATCCGGATGGGCATTCAGCACGCTCAGACGTTCGCCCTCGGATGCGGACCGGAACATGCGCGTCAAGGCATTGTGCAGGCCTGTGGCGGTGTCATGGGCCGGTCCGAGTTCCAGTTCGTAGGCGCGTTCAGCGATCCATGCGGAATGCTCGAACACACCGCCAAAACGGGCGACAAAATCGGGCTGTGACATCTGACTGGGCCGCTCACGCCGCTGGGCAGGGTGGGTTGCCCCCCAGTGCCGGGCGATGTCGATGCGGCGCGCGAACCAGACGCCCTCATGGCGCATCGCATAGTCCAGAAACCGGCGCAGACCGGCGATTTTGCCGGGGCGGCCGATCAGGCGGCAATGCAGACCAATTGACAGCATTTTGGCAGCCCCATGGGTGCCTTCGTCATAGAGCGTGTCAAAGCTGTCCTTGAGATATTGAAAGAACTGCTCGCCTTCGATGTAACCGGGGGCTGTGGCAAAGCGCATGTCATTGGCTTCGAGCGTGTAGGGGATGACCAGTTGGTCGCGCGGTCCTGCAGCGATCCAATAGGGCAGGTCATCGTCATAAGTGTCGGAAATCCAGTCAAAACCAGCCTCGGCGGTCAGACGCACGGTGTTGACCGAGCAGCGCCCGGTATACCAGCCGGTGGGCCTGCTGCCGGTCACCTCGGTATGCAGGCGGATCGCCTCTTCAATCGCGGCACGCTCGGCTTCTTCAGGCATGTCCCGGTGTTCGACCCATTTCAGCCCGTGGCTGGCAATCTCCCATTCCGCCGCGATCATGGCTGCGACCTGCTCGGGGCTGCGCGCCAAAGCGGTGGCCACGCCATAAACCGTCACCGGCAGGTTCAGGCCCGCAAAGAGCCGGTGCAACCGCCAGAACCCCGAGCGCGCGCCATAGTCGTAGTTTGATTCCATGTTCCAGTGCCGCTGTCCCGGCCAAGGCTGCGCACCAGCGATGTCAGAGAGGAACGCCTCGGACGCCGCATCGCCGTGCAGAATGCTGTTTTCACCGCCCTCTTCGTAATTCAGCACCAAGGATATTGCGATGCGCGCGCCGCCCGGCCAAGCGGCATCGGGCGGGGTGGGGCCATAGCCGATCATGTCGCGGGGGTAACGGTCAGGCATCGCAATCTCCTCTGAGTGACTGATTAAGCCGGTTGCGGCAGGGGTTGCAAGCCGGGGCCGCAGCGCGGAATGATGCGCAAAACGAAGGAGAGCGGGATGGCAGCGGGTTATCTGACGACACATGTCCTCGACACGGCACGGGGCATGCCTGCAGCGGGTCTGCGGATCATGCTTTACCGGGTGTCGGGACAAAGCCACCGCAAGATTGCCGAAGTGGTGACCAACGCGGATGGCCGGACCGATGCGCCGATCCTTGGGCCGGACAAGTTTGTGCCGGGTAAGTATGAGTTGGTGTTTTGTGCCGGGGATTATCTGCGCGGCAGCGGGATCGATGCTGCTGATCCGCTGTTTCTGGATGAAGTGCCGATCCGCTTTGGCATGAGCGATCCGGAGGCGCATTACCACGTCCCACTTCTGCTCTCGCCCTATGGCTATTCCACCTATAGGGGGAGTTAGGCCGCGTCAGTTGCGCCGCTGACAGGCCGAAAGCGCACGGTTTGTCACATGCCCCATGCTCGGCTCGATCTTCTCGTCGCGGTAAGTCATGCTGCCATCGGGTTGCAGGGCACCTGAGAAGCTGAATGTCAGATCTGGTGGATTGAGGGGCATATCGCTGATTTCGGGCCCGCTGGCACTGATGATGTTCCCCTGCTTGTCCCAGTTTCCTTCGGCCTGAAATTCGAATGTGGTGTCGTCCACGGTTTCGGTGCCATAGGCTTCAAATGTGCCGTTAGCATAGAACTCGATCCCGAACTCGCGCAGCATGCCGCCAGTCTGGTTGCCTTCCTGATCGAGTTCTGTGGCATTGAACTGACAGGCCCATCGCCCAAGATGCGCTGTTTCCTGTGCAGTCGCCGGATAGGGCATGCCGGCAAATGCCAGCAGAGCGAGAAATCTTGTATCGAACCTCGACATGAGAAAACCCCGGCGAATCGCGTGCTTACAATAGTCAAAGTCTGCGCAAATTGGTTGTTATAGCAACAGAAATGGCCCCGCCGCCGCGCGCACCGAACATAGTCTAGATAGATTGCAGGTAAACGGCTGCTGGCGCGCGGGCTTGACCTGCCACCTGTTTCAGGCTTGTCGTGGAGCGACGCGCCAAAGGAGTTGCCATGTTTGATCCTACTGTCCTGCTTCATTGGCTCGAGTTTTCGGTCCGCTGGCTACATGTGATCACGGCGATAGCGTGGATCGGATCATCGTTCTATTTCATCGCGCTCGACCTTGGCCTGCACCGCGACCGCAATCTGGCCAGTGGCGCGGATGGTGAGGAGTGGCAGGTGCATGGCGGCGGGTTTTACCATGTGCAGAAGTATCTGGTCGCACCGGACCGGATGCCTGACGATCTGATCTGGTTCAAATGGGAGAGTTACTGGACCTGGATTTCGGGTTTTGCGCTGCTGGTACTGGTGTACTATCTGGGTGCCGAGCTGTTTTTGATCGATCCCGATGTGCTGGATATTCCGATCTGGCAGGGGATCGCGATTTCGGTGGCCTCGCTGGCCTTTGGCTGGATCATCTATGATCTGATCTGCAAATCCCGTTTCGGCGACGACAATACCCGGCTGATGCTGGGCCTTTATGTCATCCTTGTCGGCATGTCCTATTTTTACACATCGGTGTTTTCTGGTCGCGCGGCCCTGCTGCATCTGGGTGCGTTTACCGCGACGATCATGTCAGCTAACGTGTTTTTCATCATCATGCCAAACCAGCGGGTCGTTGTGGCAGACCTGAAAGCGGGCCGCAAACCCGACCCGAAATACGGCAAGATCGCCAAGCAGCGCAGCACACATAACAACTACCTCACGCTGCCAGTGATATTTTTGATGCTGTCGAACCACTATCCGCTGGCCTTTGCGACCGAGTATAACTGGATCATCGCGAGCCTCGTGTTCCTGATGGGGGTCACGATCCGGCATTATTTCAATTCGATGCATTTGCGGAAGGGGCGGCCCGTCTGGACATGGTTCGCGACCGTCGCGATCATGGCGTTGATCATCTGGCTCTCGACCGGGCCCGCCTACACCTATGACGAGGATGCAGCGATGGCGCCGGGGGCGGCGCGGTTTGCGCAGGCCGAGGGGTTTGACGCGGTGCATGACATCGTCATGGGCCGCTGCTCCATGTGTCACGCGGCCGAGCCCGGTTGGGGAAATATGCTGTGGCCGCCCAAGGGTGTGATGCTGGAGACGCCTCAGCAGATTGCCATGCATGCCCGTGATATTTACCTGCAGGCGGGGGCAAGCCATGCGATGCCACCCGCCAATGTGAGTTATATGGAGCCGGAAGAACGGGCGCAGATCGTGGCATGGTTCGAGGCTGCGCGCTGACCTGTTGCACGGTCAGTCGCGCGAAAACCGCCATTGCGTGATTTGCGAGTAAGTCTGATCCGGGGCAAGCAGAACGCTGGGGAAATGCGCCTGATTGGGCGCGTCCGGCCAGCCCTGCGCCTCGATTGCAAAGCCTTCGTAAAGCCCGCCACCCGGTCGTTCGGAATGGCCGCCGTCATAGATCTGCACGCCCGGCTGGTTGGTCGCATAGGTCATGTTGATGCCAGAGGTCCCGCGCAACCAAAGCACGTCACGCAGGGGCATCAGCCGGTCTGACAGACAGAAATTGTGGTCAATGCCCGGCTCGCCAGCCGTGAGTGTGCGCCATTCCAGCAGATCAAACCCGGTGCCAGCAACGGCGCGCACTTCGCCGGTGGGGATGACCCCGTCGCCGACCGGCAGCATGTGATCGGCCGCGACGCGCATCTGATGGCCCGCCCAATTCGGTGTGCCGTCCAGATTCCAATAGCTGTGGTTGGCGAAGTTCATCACCGTCAGCTGGTCTGTGGTTCCGGTAATCTCGAGCTGGAGGGTCGCCGGGGCAGAGACGGTGAAAACCGCCTCGACCCGCCGGTTGCCGGGAAAACCGCCCCGCCCGTCGGGCAGGGTCACGCCAAAGCGGACATGCGCCGGGCTGAGGTCAAGCACGTCCCAGATCGCGTATTGCGTCCCGCTGCGCCCGGAATGCAGCATGTGCTGGCCGCCCTGATTGGCGTCGAATGTGTAGGGTTTGCCGCCAATGGTGGCCTTGGCCCCCGCAAGCCGGTTGACCAATGGTCCGACCAGCGCACCGTGATAATGCATTGGCCCTTCGTAATCGGCCAGATCGGTGGAACCGAGCGTCAGGTTGTGACCTACTCCGGCGAGCCGCACATCCTGCAGGATCGCACCCATTGTCAGCAGCGTGACGCTAAGGTCACCTGCGGCAATGGTCAGGGCCTGCACATCCTGCCCTGCTTTCGTCGTGCCAAATTGGGTCATGCCAGCGCCTCCCAGTGCACACCGGCTGCGGTGATGGTGGTGCCGTTCCAGTCTTGCGCATGTGCGGCGTAGTTGATGACGAAGCGGTGGGTCGCCGTGTCGCGGATGCGCAACCCTTCGGGCAGATCGACAGTCTGTAGCCCCTGTTCGGCACAGAGCGCGGTCACGATGCCAAAGTAGGTATCGTCATCCGGCCAGCCGGCAAGATAGCGCAGATTGGGGCTGCCCATAATGGCGGGTTGCCCTGCGGCAGTGCGTTGCAGCACAGGTGCCGTCCCTTCGAGATTCTCGAACCAATGCAGGAAACGGCCACCACCCGCGAGCGGGATGTCAGCGATGGGTGGCAGGCTTTCGGTCAGCACCACCGAAACGTCAAACCCGTCGATATTGGGGCCGAGTGGTACCGGGATCGAGAGTTCTTCGGTCTTGGTATCGGTGCGTGGTCCGATGAGCGCAAGGCCCTGATACCGTGCCAATGCCGCGCGCAACGATGAAGAGAGCGTCATTAGGCCGGGAGCCAGCACAATGGCATATTGCGACAGATCGCTGGTGTCGGGTGCGAGGATGTCGACGGAAAGCCCGGCCCGGCGCAGCGCCCGATAGGCCGCAAAGGCGAGGCGGAACATGTCGAAGTCGCGCCCTTGCGGCTGCACCTGCCAAGCCCATGCGCTTTCGTAATCAAAGACGAGCGCGACGCGGGCCGTCGCGGTGCCGACATCCGGCATACTGGAAATTTCAGCGGCGACCTGTGCCGCCTCGGCCAGTGCTGGAGCAGGGGCGCTATCAGGCCGCAAAAGGCCCGCGTGCATCTGCTCTTGCGCGAATGGGGCCTGACGCCAGCGGAAATAGCACACCGTTTCGGCCCCATGGGCAAACGCCTCCCACGCCCAGAGACGCGCCATGCCGGGCAGCGGCGCAGGGTTCCACGGCGCCCAGTTCACCGGACCCGGCTGCTGTTCCATGATCCACCAACGCCCACGCCCGACGGCGCGGTAGAGATCGTGGTGAAAGGCCTGATTGTCGGGATGGCCCTGTTTCAGAAACCGCAGTTTGAAGTCGTCGGTCGCTTCGAGCCGGTCTGACAGGAATCCGATGGGGTAGCTGTCCCAAGCGGCGATATCGAGGTCGGCGCCCACTTTGAAATGGTCAAAGTCGGTAATCCGGCCCATGTAGTTATGCATAATCGGCGCATCGGAGTGTTTGCGGATTTCATCGACCTGCACCTTGTTGAAGGCCACGACCTGATCCGAGGAATAACGCCGGAAGGCAAGCTGATGCGGGTGATTGGGTTCAGTCACGGTCAGATTGGGCAGGCCGATCTGGTCGAACTCGTCATAATCCATCGACCAGAACACATTGCCCCAAGCCCGGTTGAGCGCATCGGTGGATTGATAGCGCTGGGCGAGCCAATCCTGAAACCCATGCAATGCCGCCGTCGAATAGCTGAGCGTGGTGTCGTGGCAGGCGTATTCGTTATCCGTCTGCCATGCGGCGACATGCGGACTGCGCCCATAGCGTTCTGCCAGCAGCCGCGTGATCCGCCGACTTTCATCGCGATAGCCGAGGTGGCTGAAGCAGTAGTGCCGCCGCGAGCCAAAGCCGCGCACCCGGCCCTGCGCATCGATAGGCAGCATGTCGGGATGCTTTTCGACCATCCATTTCGGCGGTGTGGCGGTGGGCGTGCCGAGCACAACCTTCAGTCCCGCATTTCCCAGCGTCTCGATCGCGCGGTCGAGCCAGTCAAAATCGAGATCGCCGGGGAAGGGTTCCATCCGCTGCCAGGCAAATTCACCGATCCGGACCCAGCTCAGACCGGTTGCCACCATTTGTGCGGCGTCGGCGGCCCAGACCTCTTCGGCCCAATGCTCGGGATAATAACAGACGCCAAGCGTGCGTTTCATCGTCTCGTCCTTTCTGTCACGCGGCGTGGGAATAGTGGTGACAAAGCGTTGGTCTTGGCTGGGGCGGGCCGTTCAGAGAATGACCCTATGCTCCCGCTGCCCGGCGACATCCGTCCGGGCGGAGTGGGTGCGGCCACTTTCGGGATGCGCTGCCAGATGGGGCTGTGACAGCCCGCCTGCGGCCGAGGTGCAGTAGAGGGTTTGCAGCATCGCGCCCCCGAAGGCCGGACAGGTTGTCTGCACGGCGTCAAAGGGAATCGCATGCAGAAAGCGGCCATCTGGCGCATAGCAGGCCACCCGGCCTACGCCCCATTGCGCGTTCCAGATATTGCCCTGGGTATCGACCACAGCCCCGTCGGGGTGAAATTCGGTGCCGCTCAGGTCGATCGCCACCGAGGGCGCGCCTTGCGGCCAGCCGTGCCGGGTGTCGAGCGGTTGCCGCATGATCTGCTGTGTCGTGGTATCAGTGAAATAAGCGGTTGTTCCGTCGGGCGAAAAACAGATCGCGTTCGGGATGCTGATCGCATCAAAAAGCTGCCGTAATTCGCCTTTGTAGTAGCGGTAGATCGCACCTGCGCCCGCTTCCGCCGTGATCCCGATTGTGCCAATCCAGAACCCGCCAAACGGGTCTGTCCGGCCATCATTGGACCGGGTGACGGGGTTGTCGGCTTCGAGATCGCAGATGATTTCGTGTTGTCCGCTGCCGATATCGAACCGCAACAGCGCGTCTGCCGAGGCGATGAGCAGCGTGTCATAATCGACCCATCCCGCAGCACTGACGAAGGTGTCGAACCGCCAGTGATGCCCGTTGGTATGCAGGGTACGCCCCAGAATATCGAACCAGAACAACTGATTGCGCTCCGGATGCCAGAGCGGCCCTTCGCCCAGCAGGCAAATGGTATCGTCGTGGATATGGCTCATCTGCAGGCCTCGTCATAGGCGGCCACGATATCGCGGGCGCGTTGTGCTAAATCGGACAGGTTGAGCCCCGGTTTATAGAGCGCCGAACCGATGCCAAAGCCATTGGCACTGGCGGCAAACCATGTGCCAAAATTGTCCGGCCCCGCGCCGCCGACCGCATAGACCTGAGTGCCTGCGGGCAGCACCGCACGGATCGCCTTCAGCCCCTCTGGGCCAAGCAGGCTCGCCGGGAATATCTTGAGCCCGTCTGCTCCGGCGTGAAGGGCGGCAAAGCATTCGGTTGGCGTCAGAACGCCGGGCCAGCTTTGCATGTTCGCGGCCTTTGTGGCGCGGATGATTGCCGGGTCGCAGTTGGGCGACACCACGAGTTTACCGCCAGCGGCAGCGACCCTTGCCACGTCACTGGTGGTCAGCACTGTCCCCGCACCGATCAGAGCCTCCTGCCCATGCGCGGCAACAATGGCGGCAATGCTATCAAACGGATCGGGTGAGTTGAGCGGCACTTCGATCCTGTCGATCCCCGCCTCGATCAGGATTGCGGCGACGGCGGGCGCTTCCGCGGGGGTGATTCCACGCAGGATGGCGATAAGGTTGCGGGTCATGCCGAGGCTCCTTGCAAACGTCGCCATGCCGCGATCAGACCCGCCAGCGTGACGGCAGTACCATCCGCCTGCACGGCCGGTGCAGACTGGGCGGCAAGCGCGGTGACATAAAGAGACGCCACCTTGCCTGCGCCAATCACGGCAATCTGGCTGCCCAGCCAATAGGCGCGGGTCGCGGCGAGTTCGGCCCCGATCAGCAGGCCAGAGAGGCGCGACCGCCCGGCAACTGCATCCTGCCCATGCAGCAGATGCTCGGCCCGCAGCGAAAAGAGCCGGGCGGTCAGCCGTTCGGGCCGATCGAACCCTTCGGCGAGGGACTGTGCAAAGGCCCTATCGTCCCAGCCATCGGTGCTGACTGAATGGCGTAGCACGGTCTGGGTGCCAATGACGGAAAACAGCTCTCCGGTCATGCAGGTCTGAAAACTGACAACTTCGCCGGCGCTGACCTGCGCCCATTTCGTATGGGTGCCGGGCAGGCACAGGACGCCGTCCCAGCCGGGATTGAGTGCCAGAAACCCGGCGATCTGCGTCTCCTCGCCGCGCATCACATCGGCGGGCTTGTCCTGCTTGATGCCCGGAATGACGTGGACGGTAAGTCCGGGGGTTGTGGTGGGTGCGCGCACGACGCCAGAGGGAAGTGCACTGCAGGGGGTGCTTGCATAGGGCGCCGCGACCCAGCCTTGCCGTGACCCGACCATGCCACAGGCAACGGCGGTCGTCGGGCCGCTGATCCAGCCCTGCGTGAGGTCAAGAAGGGCTGGTTCGTAACCGTCGCGGGTCAGGCGGCCCATGCCTTGATCCGAGGTGTTCTGAGCCAGAACCGCGCCTGAAGCGGTCATGGCCCAGCCGCGCAGATGTGTCGTGCCCCAATCAAGCGCGATCCAGTCAGCTTTTGCGTTCTCGCCTTGCATCAGCCGGTTCCTACTACGCCCGCATCTATGACCAGTGACTGTCCGGTCATCATCCGTGACATGTCAGACGCCAGAAACAGCACGCCGCCCAGAATGTCACGCGGTTCCATCGTATCTTTGAGGCATTGTTTGTCGATATGCGACTGGAGCCCTTCTGGGGTGACCCAAAGCTTGTGTTGCCGCTCGGTCAGAACCCAGCCGGGAGCCACCGCGTTGACCCTGATCCGGTCGGGCCCCCATTCGCGCGCTAGGCTGCGCGTCAGGCCCATGATGCCGGCATTGGCCGAGATATAGGTGGACAGGCCCGCGATCCCCATCATGTAGCTGATCGAGGAAAAGTTGATGATGCTGCCGCCGGTTGCTTTCATCATCTGGGCGGCCTTTTGGCAGGCAAAGAAATAGGCCTTGAGGTTGACGGCCTGCATCTCGTCCCAGATCGCTTCGGTCACGTCCTCGGCATTGTGCCGCGTGTCGTTGGCGGCGTTGTTGACCAGCACGCGGAGGGGGCCATGCGCCTGTGCCGCTGTGTCCATGGCGGCATGAAGCGCCGGGATATCAATGATGTCGCAGGGCAGGAAAAGCGGGCGATTTCCGTGCTTTGCCGCCATCTCATCGACAAAGGCACTGGCGTCGGACCGCCCGACAAAGGCGACCTTTGCCCCCTGTTCCAGAAACCCTTCGGTCAGGGCAGCGCCGATGCCGTTGCCGCCACCTGTGATAAAGACTGACGTCTCGCGCAAATCTGAAAAAGTAGCCATTTTCAACATGTCAGGACCTGTTGTTGGGGCGGGACCGCGACCGGGTTGCCAGTGTTTCTCTGCGGTTCGATAACGTCAAAGCCGGGTTCCCTCAACTACCCACATGGTCTGGGGCCAGACAACAGGAAGCTGAATCCCGCGGGTCATCAGAGCCTGACCGGAGAGGGTGAGGGGGCCGGATTTGAGGGCAAGCGGGCCGCGACTTTGCGGCGGTATTGCGTCGGTATTCCGCAGGTGAAGTTTGTAAGAACTATTCGCATCAAGCCCGGTCAATCGAAGGGGCCGGGGCAGGATCTGGATCGAGGTTTCGGTCTGACCGGCAAAGATCACAAAGCGGCCGCCGTCTGCGGCAATCTGCATTTCGGCTGTCATTGCCGGGTCGGCAGCGTCGAGGCGCAGGATATCGCCCGCCATCAACCAGCCGCGATTCTCGCGATACCAATGGGTGATCTCGCGCAGGGTCGCGCTCTCGTCATCCGTCAATTCGCGCAGGTCCATCTCGAACCCCATGTGCCGCTGCGCCGCGACCCAGCCGCGGAATGCCATCGGCAGCACCCGCCCGGTTGTGTGCGAGGCGCGGGGGCCGACATGGCTGCCGGTGATGGCGGAGGGCAGGAACAGTGCCGCGTCATGCTGCATCCGCAACCGCTCGACCGCGTCGTTGCAATCCGAGAGCCAGACCCGGTGCGTGCGCGCCAATATCCCGGCGTCGATCCGGCCACCGCCCGAGGCGCAGCTTTCGATCTCGACGGCTGGATAGGCGGCGCGCAACTGATCGAGCAGGTGATAGACACCGGTGGTCTGCTCTGCGTCGGCCACGGGCAAGAGCCGGTTGTGATCCCATTTGATGTAGTCAATCGCGTGGTTCGACAGGATCGCGCCGATCCGCTCAAAGAGATAGTTGCGCACCTGCGGCAGGGACATATCGAGTGCCATCTGGTTGCGGCCCAACACCTGATCGGCGGGCCCCAAGGCCCAGTCGGGATGGGCGCGGTAAAGGTCACTGTCGGGATTGACCATCTCCGGCTCGAACCAGAGGCCGAAGGCCATGCCGAGTGTATGAACATGGTCGATCAGGGGCGTCAGTCCGTTGGGCCATTTGCGGTGGTCGATGGTCCAGTCGCCAAGGCTGCTCAGGTCATTGTCGCGTTTGCCAAACCAGCCATCGTCAAGGACGAAGCGTTCCGCACCGAGTGCTGCGGCCTTGTCGGCGATAGTCTGCAAGGCATTGAGATCGTGGTCGAAATAGACCGCTTCCCAACAGTTGTAATGCACCGGGCGCGGGCGTGCGGGATCGGGCCATTGCACGATCTGGTCGCGGATATGTCGCTGCATTGCGCGGCCGCAGCCATTGAGGCCGGTGGTCGAGTAACTGATTAGGAGTGGTGCGCTGCTGAAGGAGGTGCCGGGGCGCAGGGTGCCTGTTGCGTGGCCCCACTGAATCTGTCGCCGTCCATCGGGCAACTCTTCCGCGATCATCCGGTGACCACCGGACCAGCCGTAATGCATAACGAAAACAGTGCCTTGGGTGTTGCTGGCGCCGGTTTCGGGAAAGAGCGCATAGGGAGGGTGTTCATGCCCCGACCGCCCAGAGCGCGATTCGCGCAGGCGGATGCCGGGGGCCCATGGCACGGTGTTGAGGTGAAACTCGCGGGTCCAGCGGCCTGACACGTCGATCATCCGAATAGCCTGTTGCGGGCCGGGCAGGACCGGGGCGGCGAGCCAATGGACGCTGACCTCCATCTCGGAGTGCAGGGTGGTGTGGGCGGTGATGATGCCCGTCGCGCTGGTGCGGAAATGGAAGCTGAGGCTGAGACCGAGAGCCGGGTCGGTGACGGTTAGGTCGAGGCCGTCAGGTTGCGCCGAGCCCTCGCAAGTGCCGAAACGCGGGGTGAGGGGGGCGCCGTCCCGGCTCAGAATCAGTCCCGGTTGCCCTTGCCATGCATCGGCGGGCAGCGGGCAGAGGGTCAGCGGCGGCAGCAGGTCAAGCATACCTCCGGTCAGGTCCATATATGAGGCGGCGGCCAGCGCGGCCAGATCTTCGGTCGCGGGCAACGCTGCCCCCCAGTGGATTACACGGGGAATCTGTCCTTGGTCCGAGGCGAGGGCCAGGGTCTGGCCGCCCGCATCGACCCGCCATGTGGTGATCACTTCACCGCTCCCATCGTGAGACCGGCGATGAAATGTTTCTGCATCAGAAAGAACATTGCGACCGGGGGTAAGGCTGCAATGATCGAACCGGCAGAAACCAGATGCCAGGCCGCTATCCACTGACCGTTGAGCGAGGAAAGCCCGGCGGTGACGGGCTGTGTGCTCGCTGAGGTGGTCAGCACGGTTGCCCAGAAAAAGTCATTCCAGATGAAGGTGAACACCAGCACCGACAGCGCCGCGATGGCGGGCCGCATCAGGGGCAGCACGATGTACCAGAAGATGCGCCATTCGGCGACGCCTTCGACCCGCGCCGCCTCGATCAGTTCGCGCGGCAGGGCCGAGATGAAATTGCGCATGAAAAGGGTGCAGAACCCGGTTTGAAATGCGATGTGAAAGAGCGCAAGACCGGCGGTGGAATTGTAGAGCCCCATTTGCACGGTGATGTCGCGCACCGGGATCATCAGTATCTGGAACGGCACGAAGTTACCTCCGACGAACAGGAAGAATATCAAGATATTGCCGCGGAACCGGTACACTCCGAGCGCAAAGCCGGTCATGCAGGACAGGATCAGCGTGCCAATCACGGTGGGGATCGTCACCTTGAACGAATTGAGGATGTATTGTCCGATCGGCGAATTCTGGAACACATCGGCATAGTTGCTGAAGGCCAGCGCCGAGGGGATGCCGAAGTAATTGCCTTGGGCAAGGTCGGATGACGGCCGGATCGAGGTGAGCGCGACCCCCAACAGCGGAAAGAGCCAGATGATGAGCGCGACAGGCAGCGCCAGTTGATAGAGCGCGCGGGCGGCGGGGCTGCGCTGGGCAATCGGGCGCGGGAACATCAGCGGTTACCCCTTTCGTCGCGGACCATCTTCCAGACAAAGCCGGAGATGAAGAACATCATGATGAGAAAGAGGATCACCGCGATGGCGGCGCCGTAACCCATGCGGTAGCCGTATTCAGAGAGCGCCTGTTCGTACATGTAATAGGACAGCACGCGCGACGAGCCGAACGGCCCGCCGTTGGTCATGATCGAGACCAGATCGAATGAGCGCAGCGCGCCGATCACGGTCACCACGACGGCAATGAATGTCGCGGGGCGGAGTTGGGGCAGAATCACATACCAGAGCATTTTCAGCCCCTTGGCGCCGTCCAGACGCGCGGCCTCGATCTGATCGGGGGCGACGTTGTTGAGGCCGGTGAGGTAAAGGATCATGCAGTAGGCGATCTGCGGCCATAGGCCGGCGGCGATGATGCCATAGGTTGCGAGGTCAGGGTTGGCCAAGATCGCCACGCCCTTGCCTGTTACCCATTCGATCAGGTTGTAGAGCAGCCCGAAATTGGGCGCGTAGAACCATGAGAACATCAGGCCGACCACGACCTGACTGATGACGAAGGGGAAGAAGAACAGGGATTTGTAAATGCGGATGCCGCGCACGGTCTGATTAAGGAATATCGCGATGCCGAGGCCGCAGGGAACCGCGAGCAAGTAGAGCACGAGCCAGATCAGGTTGTTGTAAAGGGAAGTCTTGAAGGCGCGGTCGCCGAACAATTCGGTATAATTGCGCCAGCCGAGCCAGACCTTTTCGCCCAGACCGTCCCAGTTATAGAAAGAAATCCGAAAGCTTTCGAAGATCGGCCAGACGACATAGAGCACAAACATCGCCATGCCGGGGGCGAGAAACAGCCACGGTGTCAGGGTCTGTTGATTACTGCGCCACCAGGAAACGGTCCGGGTTTCGGTTGTCGTCGTTGCCATCCCTAGGCCCTCCCCGCCGCGGTGCCGTTTGCCTGCATTACCGTAAATGCCATGCAGGGTCTTGGAATTGCGGCGGCCGGTTGTCCGGCCGCCGCATGTTTTGTCATTCTGCGTAGATACGCAGGCGTGCTTCTTCCAGACGCTCGAGGATGTCGTCGAGGTTGCCCGGGATCACCATGAACTCCTGAAAGCCTTCCATGCCGAGCTTGGCCATTTCCGCCGGAGCGTCACGGTCAAAGAACTGCGCGATGCCGCCTTCGGTGGATGAGAGAAGCTCGAACCCGGCCTGCAGGAACGGATCGTCGCCCACGGTCGAATCGGCATTCATCGGCAACTGCTGCAAGGCGGCATTCAGTTTGGTCTGAACATCGGCCTGTGCTACAAAGGCGAGGAAGGTCTTGGCGTCTTCGACGTTGGTAGCACCCGACGGGATGTGGATCGTATCGGTCGGTGCCTCTTCGGCGCGCACCACATCGGGGTTGATCGTCGGGAAGGGCATGAAGCCCAGCGTGTCATTGGTCATGCCGCCGTCCTTGAGCACGCCGACCAAAAAGTTGCCCATGACGTAGTTGGCAGCTTCACCGTTCACGAACAGTGCGGCTGCGTCCTGCCAGTCGATGGCAGCATGGTTTTCGGTGATGTAGCCGGGTTCGACCAGACGTGCCCATTGCGCAAAGGTGTCGCGCACGCCCTGATCGGTCCATGCCACGTCGCCATTGGTCAGCGCCATGTGATACTCATAGCCGTTGGTGCGCAGGTTGAGATAGTCAAAGATCCCTGCCGCAGGCCAGAGCGCCGATGTGCCGGTGGTCAGGCAGTCGATGTCGGCGGCCTTGAACAATTCGCAATTGGCGACGAATTCGTCCCAGGTGGTGGGAACGGTGGCGCCGACCTGTTCGTAGACGGTTTTGTTAAAGTAGATGCCCCACTGATAGTAGGTGTAGGGCACGCCCCACTGTTTGCCATCAATGGTCATCGACGCTTCGGCAGAGCCGAGTGTGTCGCTGAGGTTATTATCGGCCCAGACGTCAGAGACGTCCATAAACTGGCCCGAAGTTACAAAAGGCAGCATCCGGTTGCCTGCATACCAGTTGGCCAGATCCGGCGCATCGGTGGTCAGGAAGTTGCGGATCGCGGTTTTGTAACCTTCGTGGTCAAAGTTCTGCAGCACCACGTCGACATCGGGATTCGCAGCTTCGAAATCCGCAATCAGCGCCTCAAAGGCGGCAAGCGGGATGGGGTCAAAGTCGGCGTAGTAGTTAAGGACACGCTGTTGTGCCATCGCACTGGTCCCTGCCAGCAACGCAAGCGCGAGCGCCAGCGGGGCGCTTTTATTCATATGCATCGTTAGTTCCTCCCTTAGATGCGTCAAAACTTTGGTTTCACTATGTGGAACTTCGTTTTGAATATTGAAATCATAACCGCATATGCCCTATGCTTGTCAACAGCAGACCGCAGCAGGAGGGTGCGTGCGGTCGCTGGGAGGATTTGGCTGATGTCGGCAGGCGGCGATGGCACCGTTGGAAAGGCGCTTGACGTGCTGGACCAGATTGCGGCTTTTGGCCGTCCGGTGCGGTTTTCGGAATTGCTCGAAGGGTCGGCCTTTCCCAAGGCCACGTTGTATCGCTTTGTGCAGACCCTGACGCATCAGCGGATGCTGGCCTATGATCCGGAGCGGCAAACCTATGCCCCCGGGGTGCGGCTTGTCAGGCTGGCCCATGCGGCTTGGGCGCAATCCTCGCTCGCACCTATCGCGCGGCCCTATCTCGACCGGCTGTCGGCTTCGGTGGGTGAAACCGTGCATCTGGCGCAACTGGATCATGCGCAGGTGCTATATGTCGATAAACGCAACGCGACCCAGCCGATTGAAATGTTCAGTCAGGCGGGCAAGGTTGGCCCGGCCTATTGTACTGGCGTGGGCAAGACGATGCTGGCGCATCTTGACCCCGCTGCACAGGACGCAGCCATAGCGCAGCAATCTTTTCACAGCTTTACCGCCCGCACGATCCTGAATGCGGATGATCTGCGCCATGAATTGCGCGAAATCCGCAGCAATGGTTATGGATTTGACCGCGAGGAACACGAGCCGGGAATCATCTGTGTTGCGGTGCCGATTTTGGCCGGGACCGGGCGGGTGCTCGGCGGGTTGTCGGTTACCAGTTCTGTGCGACGCACCAACCTCGCTGGACTTGAACTTTTGGTGCCGCTGCTGCGCGACACCGCCGGACAGATTGCACGGGATGCCCAAAGCTGGCGATTTCCCGATATGATGACACCTCAACCGCAGGAGAAACGGGAATGACAGGCGTGACGCTGAACAAGGTCGTCAAGAAATATGGCGACACACAGGTCATTCACGGCGTCAGCCTTGAAATCGCGGATGGCGAGTTTTGCGTCTTTGTTGGCCCGTCGGGCTGTGGCAAATCCACGCTGTTGCGGATGGTTGCAGGGCTGGAAGAAACCACCGGCGGTGCCATCATGATCGGCAACCGCGACGTGACCCGGCTTGACCCGTCAGAGCGAGGGGTGGCGATGGTGTTTCAGACCTATGCGCTCTATCCCCATATGACTGTTGAAGAAAACATGGGGTTTGGTCTCAAGATGAATGGCCATCCCAAGGCCGAGATCAAGGCCAAGGTGACCGAAGCCTCGCGCATACTGAAGCTCGATGAATATCTGAAACGCAAGCCTGCGGCCTTGTCAGGTGGTCAGCGCCAGCGCGTCTCGATCGGGCGTGCGATCGTGCGGGGACCGGAGGTATTCTTGTTCGATGAGCCGCTGTCAAATCTGGATGCCGAATTGCGCGTCGAGATGCGGGTCGAGATTGCGCGCCTGCACAAGGAGATTGGCGCGACGATGATCTATGTCACGCATGATCAGGTCGAGGCGATGACGCTGGCTGACAAGATTGTCGTGCTGCGCAAAGGGGTTATCGAGCAGTTCGGTGCGCCGATGGACCTGTATCGCGATCCCGACAACAAGTTCGTCGCGGGCTTTATCGGCTCGCCCGCAATGAATTTTCTGAGCGGCAAGGTGGTTGAGGGTGGGGTCGAGGTGCCGGGTCTGCGCGGCGGGATTGCCAAAACAATGGCCGCTGCGATGACAGGGCAGGCGGTGACCGTGGGTCTGCGTCCGGAGCATCTGATTATTGATCCCGCGGATAATTCCCACAAGGTCGATATGGTCGAAAGCCTTGGCGGCGTCTCTTATGCCTATCTGCTGGCGCCGAGTGGCGAGCGGATCGTGGTCGAGGAACGTGGTGAACATCGCTCGACCGAAGGGAGCATGGTCGGTCTGGTGGTTGATCCGGCTTATGTCTATCTCTTTGACAAGACGACAGAAAAACGAATCAGGTAATGCGTTTGCCGTAGTAAAGCCCGACCACATGCTCTGCCTCTGCGAAAAACAGCCAACGCGCGGCGAAGATGCCGGCGATGTGCGACAGGACGGCAAGTGCCGCGAGGATGTGGTTGAAGGGCAGCAGCAGAAGCAGGATCGGCAGCGCGAAACCAAGGATCAGCGAGAGGATTCGCAGGCGTTGCGCGTGTTTGCGCCCGACGACATGGACCATTTCGCGCAGCAGGTAATTGGTGCCGGTATGTGGTGGCTCGAACGCGCGGACTTTGCCGATATGGCCGAGGCCGGTTGCGGTTGCCAGATTGGTGCCGGAGTCGCGCAGTCGCGTGTCGCTGGAATACCAGATATAGAGTTGGAAAGCGCCGGAGACCGCCAGCAATGGTAGGGCAAAGCGGATTTGCCCCGCGAGGAGCGCACCACCGGATATAGCGAGCAGCAGGAATAAAATCGGCGTGGTCCAGTGCCGCCAGCGCGGGACGGTGCGCATCTGGGTGTAGATCATGGCGGTGGTGTAAACGGTGGCGATGGCGAGGGCGGCACCGAGGTAACCCACTGGCGCGAAGCGACTGTTGGCAAAGACCAATCCTGCACCAAATGCGGCCATGACCAGCAGGCTTGCTACCGATGTCCAAGCCTCGCGGCTGAGCCAGCTTGTTTGCCACTGGCTGAAGGCCCGCCAAGCCCGTTCGGGATGCCCAAGATGAAAGGTGGAGGCGATCAGGCCGCCCACGGCCAAGAGGTAAGCGATTGTAAAGAAAGCGAAAGCTGACCAGCCTGTGACTGAAGGGAAGCCAAGACCCAGCCAGAACAAAAGCCCAAAGCCGAGCCCTGAGAAGGTGGTGAAGATGATGACGGACGGCGCGGGATGCATTCAGTTTGGTCCCGGCAGCGTAGAGAGGGTGCGGTCAAGCCAGCCGAGGAAGCCTTTGGGTGTGCTGGCGATGGGATCGAGGAAAGGTGCAAGAATATCAATGTCTTGGGTCTGATCCTTGAGACGGGGAGGCAGGTATTTGTTAGTTGGTTTCGTGTCTTGCTCTGGCATGAGGTCAAAACCGCCACGTTCGGCGACAAGTTGGCTCACGGCGGAGTCGGGATCGCCCAGATCGCCGAAGTGGCGGGCGTTGCTGGGGCAGGTGCGCACACAGGCGGGGACGCGGTCGACCTCGGGTAAGTTGTTGTTATAGATACGGTCTACGCAGAGCGTGCATTTCTTCATCACCTTTGCGGCCACGTCCATTTCGCGCGCGCCGTAGGGGCAGGCCCAGGCGCAGAGGCCGCAGCCTATGCAGGAATCTTCGTTGACCAGAACGATGCCGTCCTCGGCGCGTTTGTAGCTGGCACCGGTCGGGCAGACGGTGACGCAAGGCGCGTCTTCGCAATGCAGGCAAGACTTGGGAAAGTGGATGAGTTGCGCAACCCCTTGATCCGGTTGTACTTCGTAGGAGTGGACCCGGTTCAGGAAAGTGCCGGAGGGATCGGCGCCATAGGGGTCTTGGTCGCTCAGAGCTGCGCCATAATTCTCGGTATTCCAGCCTTTGCAGCTGACCACGCAGGCGTGGCAGCCGACACAGGTGTCGAGATCGATCACGAGGCCTAGTTTTACTTTGGAAACGGGGGGTAGTTGGGTCATCGGGTCACTTCGGTTTGACGTCGGTGTTGTGTCGGTATGTGCGATTTCGGTTTTACGTCGGTATTTGAACGGTATTCCAACGGTACCAAACGGCGGTTTCGGTGCAAGAGACCGCGCCTCATGTGCCGATCTTCCACGCGATTTTGGCCGGACCACGCGGCACCGGAGAGGTGATGCCGGGATGCGCGGGGAGCGTTTCGGTCAGCGGGGCTGCGCATTTTTCGATCCGCACGCGCAGGTCGAACCATGCCGCCTGTCCGGTGATCGGGTCGGAATTGGCCCAGCGATGCCCGTCGCCGCGTGCGGGGAGCAGTTCGGGGATCAGGTGATTGAGCAGGAACCCTTTGGTTGCCTCGGGTGCCTTGGGATCGAGCGCCCATGCCCCTTTGCGTTTGCCGATCGCGTTCCATGTCCAGACCGTGTTTTCGTTCAATGCGGCCATATGGGCCACCGGCACGGTAATCGACGCGTGAGGCGAGGTCACGCGTGCCCAGTCGCCATCGGCAAAGCCGTTCGCCTCCCAGATTTTTGTCGGGACATAGAGCGGGTTATGTCCGTGGATTTGACGCAGCCACGCGTTTTGGCTGCCCCATGAATGGTACATTGCCATCGGCCGCTGCGTCAGGGCGTGGACGGGGTAGCTTTCGTCGCCGGGGGTATCGGAAAGCGGCGCATACCAGATCGGCAGCGGGTCCATTGATGCCATGATCCGGGCGCGCAGATGGTCTGGCGGTTGGCGCGCGCCTTCGCCTTCGGCGGCGAGCTGGAACCGGCGCATCGGCTCGACATAAAGCTGGAAGATGTAGGGCTGCGGGCTGTCGTAAAAGCCCATCTTGACCGCCCATGTCTGGTAGGCCTGCGACCATGGTTTGTAATAGGCCGCCTCTTGGGGGACATGTTCGACCCAGAAACCGCCGTTGGCGATATAGCTGTCGATCTGTCCCTGATTGGCGGTGCCGCGCCCGTGCTGGGTGCCGGTTTCGCCCATGCGCCAGCCGGCCAGCGGCCCGATTCCGGGGCGGCGGATGTGGTTGGTGATGTAATCGGCGTAATCGGCGTATTTCGCAGAGCCATCCTCGTTGATGAAACCGGGCAGTTTGAGCCGGTGCCCGAGGTCGCAGAGCACGGATTGAAATGCGCGCACGTCACGGTCGGGTTGGATCACCGGCCAGCGGATCGCGTCTGCGGCCGCGTCAGCCTCGCAAATGGGCCGGTCGAGCAGGGAGATGCAATCGTGCCGTTCGAGATAGGTGGTGTCGGGCAGGATCAGGTCGGCATAGGCCACCATTTCCGAGGAATAGGCATCGGAATAGATGATATGCGGGATGATGTAATTGCCGTCCGCGTCCATGTCGGTCAGCATCTTCATCGTGCCCGACGTATTCATCGACGAGTTCCACGACATGTTGGCCATGTAGAGGAAAAGGGTGTCGATCTTGTAAGGGTCGCCCGCATGCGCGTTGGCGATGACCATATGCATCAGCCCATGCGCCGACATCGGGTTTTCCCATGAAAACGCCTTGTCGATGCGCGCGGGGTTGCCGTTGTCATCAAGGCAAAGGTCATCGGGGCCATGCGGATAGCCGAGGTGCGGGCCGTTGAGCGGCTGTCCCGGGGTGACTTTGCAATGCGGGCGCGGGTGCGCTGTTGCGGGTTTGGGATAGGGCGGTTTGAACCGCATGCCGCCGGGGGTTTCGACGGCACCGATCAGCGTTTGCAGCACATGCAGCGCGCGGCAGGTCTGGAAGCCGTTGGAATGGGCGGAGATGCCGCGCATGGCGTGAAACGACACGGGCCGTCCGGTCATGCTGGCGTGGTGGATGCCGCGGAAATCGGTCCATGGTTGGTCGAGCGTGATCGCCTCGTCAAAGGCCACGCGGGCGATTTCGGCGGCAAGCTGGCGGATGCGCGCGGCGGGGATGCCGGTGAGTGGCGCGATGTTTTCGGGCGCGTAGGTATCCGCGAGATAGCGGTCGGCCATGTGGTGAAACACGGGCCGGTGCGTGATCCCGGCGTGCCGGTGGGTGCCGGTGAGGTCGGGTTCGACCCCTTGCCCGTCCCAGCGGGCGAGTTGTCCGGTGCGCCGGTCGATGACCTGCGGATGGCCGTCCTCATCGCGCAGGAAAAGCCCGTTTTGCGGGGAATTGGGGTCTTCGTTGATCAGCACGGGCGCGTTGGTGAATTGCGCCAGATAGGGCAGGTCGAGCCGTCCTGCCTGCATCAGCAGATGGATCAGCGACAGGATCAACAAGCCGTCGGTGCCCGGCGTGATGCCGAGCCAGTCATCGGCGACGGCATTGTAGCCGGTGCGGATCGGGTTGATCGCGACCATGCGCGCGCCACGCGCTTTGATCTTGCCGATGCCCATCTTGATCGGGTTGGAATCGTGATCTTCGGCCACGCCGAAGAGGATGAAAAGCTTGGTGTGGTTCCAGTCGGGCTGTCCAAACTCCCAAAACGCGCCGCCGAGGGTGTAGATGCCGGCGGCGGCCATGTTGACAGAGCAGAACCCGCCATGGGCTGCGTAATTGGGGGTGCCGTAGGATTGTGCCCAGAGGCTGGTAAAGCTTTGCGATTGGTCGCGCCCGGTGAAGAAGGCGAGTTTTTGCGGGGCGGTGTCGCGGATCGGCTGGAGCCAGTCGGTGGCCAGCGTCAGCGCCTCTTCCCACGAGATTTCGGTGAACTGCCCGGAGCCGCGCGGCCCGGAGCGTTTGAGCGGCGCGCGCAGCCGGGAGGGCGCGTTGATCTGCATGATCCCGGCGGACCCCTTGGCGCAGAGCACGCCTTTGTTCACCGGATGATCGCGGTTGCCCTCGATATAAGCGACTTTGCCGGACTTGAGATGCACGTTGATCCCGCAGCGGCAGGCGCACATGTAGCATGTCGTCTGCCGGATCTCGTCCGAGACGGGCGGCGAGAGGTCGAGATGGGGCGTGGGGTGGGTCATGTGATCCTGAGGCGCGTGCTGTCAACGCTGGTTAGAGCGGAACAGCGTTCGCCGGACAAGGTCAATGTGAGAACTTTCTTTGGGCTGCAATCGAAATCATTTGTTTTTCATCCCTTGAAGCAGAAGTGCGTCGCGGGCGATTTCGCGTTCTTCGTCGGCGGCGATGATATGGACGGGGACGGGGCCGAGAAAGCCGAGGGTGGCGGTGATCCGGTCCCTGATGGCGACCGCGTTTTCGCCGATGCCGCCGGTAAAGGCGATGGCGTCGAGCCCGCCCATGGCGACGATGGCGCTGCCTGCCTGACGTGCGGCCCAGTGGCAGAAGTGATCGACAGCAAAGCGGGCGTCGGCATCATCGCGTCCGAGGATCGTGGCCATGTCATTGGTGCCGGTGAGTGCGGTGAGCCCGGACTCGCGGTTAAGGATGTTGGCTGCACCGTCGATGCCGTGATCCCGTGCCAGCCGCAGCACGGCCATGCCGTCGATGCTGCCCGATCTTGTGCCCATGACCAGACCGTCGAGCGGGGAATAGCCCATGGAGGTGACGACGGAGCGCCCGTGCTGGATGGCGCAAAGGCTGGCGCCATTGCCGAGGTGAAAGGCGAGCAGGCGGGCGGGGAGCGGGGTGATCTGCCGGATCAGGGAGGCATAGCTGAGCCCATGAAAGCCGTAGCGCCGGATCCCCTTGGCCCGTTCGGCGGCGGGCAGGGCGTAGGTCGTGGCGAGCGCGTCGTTGGTGGCGTGAAAGGCGGTGTCAAAGCTCGCATATTGCGGCAGCGACGGGGCGAGCCGGGACATCGCGTCAATGCCGGCCAGATTGGCGGGGTTATGCAGCGGGGCGAGCGGGATCAGCGCGGTGATTGCGGTGATGATCGCGGGAGTGATCAGGGTGGGCGCTGTGAGGTCAGCGCCGCCATGCACGATGCGGTGCGCGGCGCAGGCAAAGGCTCTGATCGGGTGGCCCGCGTCGCTGAGCGCAGTCAGCAGCAGGTCGAGGGCGGCGGTATGGTCAGGCGCACTGGCGGGCTGTTTCAGTGGCCCCAGTCTGAGCTGCCCGGTGCCGCCGATTTCGGTGACAGCACCGCTGATAAGTGAGGTGAGGGCAGCGTCGAACACCTCGATCTTGATCGAGGAGGAGCCGGCGTTGATGACGAGGATCATGGGACGGGCCAGAAGGGGGCGCTGCCCCCCGTCCCCTGTGGGGCCGTCCCCCGGGATATTTGTGGCCAAAAGATGCAAAAGATCATCGCGACATTCCCGCGACGATGGCCCCGAGGGCGGCAGTTGCGATCCGGTCGGCCGCCTGTTGGCTGCGCGAGGTGAGCAGGATCGGCACCCGCGCGCCCAGCACCAGACCGGCGGCGCAACAGCCCATGCCCAGCACCATCAGCTTGTAAAGCGCGTTGCCGGTTGTCACCTCGGGCACGACGATGATGTCGGCGTCGCCGGAAACTTCGGATGTGTAGTTCTTAGCCAAGGCTGCGGCCCGCGAAAAGATCAGGTCAAGCGCGATCGGACCCTGCACGATGGCCTGCGGGAGCGCCTGCAAGGCCCAACTTGCGATCTCGGCGCTTTCATAGGTGGCGGTGAGGCCGGGGGTCGGGTCTTCGGATGCGGCGAGCAGCGCCGCTTTTGGTCGGGCGATGCCAAGCATCTGCGCGAGGGCTATGGCATGGGTCAGGCTGGCCTGCCGCGTCGCGATATCGGGCGCAATGTTGAGCGCTGCGTCGGTCAGCAGCAAAGGCCGGTCGCTGTGTGGTGCTGTGATGTGAAAGATGTGCGAGCAGATCGACCCTTTGTCGCGCAACCCGGCAGCCGAGGGCAGAAGCCCCTTGAGAAAGGTCGAGGTATGCACCTGCCCCTTCATGATGCAATCCGCCTCGCTCGCGCGGGCGAGGGCGGCTGCGGCGGGGCTTGCGGTTTCGCCAGGCGCGTCGATCAGCCGGAAGGGGATGATGTCCCAGCCGATTTCGAGGGCGGCGGCGCGGATCTTTACCGGGTCGCCGACGAGGATCGGCTCCGCCAGCCCCATGTCCACCGCTTCGCGCAGCCCTTGCAGCGGCATGGCGGCGCCGGCATTGACCAGTGCCACGCGTGGCACCGGCATGGACGCAGCCTGATCGAGCAGACGCTGCGGGCAATGCGGGTGGATAGGGGAGAGGAAAGGGTATGTATCTGGCATTGCGGCTTTCTCTGCTGCGGTCAGGCGCAATCTAGCAGTGCTGCACAAAAGGGCACAGGCCTGTTGCATGGCGCCGTCACAGCAGCGACTTTCCAAGGCCGAGAATGGCGAGGACCGCCAGAAGAATGATCGCGAAACGACGGAAACTGAGCGGTTCTGCGGCGATGAAACGCAGCGAGCCGAGCCAGACGCCGAGCATCATGATCGGCAGGCCCATGGCGGTGGCGAGGAATGTGTCCCGCGTGATCAGGCCTTGCCACGCCATGATCGGCAGGGTCCACAGATCGAGCAGGGTGAAATAGGCGATGAGCGTGGCCCGGAAAGCCGCCGCGCTGAGTGTTTGTGCCGCAAAGAATACCGCGACGGGCAGCCCGCCCACCGCCGCCCCGTTGGCGAGGCCGGAGATGAAGCCGGTGCCGATATGGCTCAAGTCGCCCGTCGCGCGCCGCAGTTGACAGCCGGTGAGCAGGAGCGCGCACATCGCAAGGATGTAGACCGAGATGATTGCGCGGGCCAGATCGACCCCGATGGCAGAGAGCGCCCAGACCGAGATTGGCACGCCAAAGAGGCAACCGAGAAAGAGCGTGGCGACGCGCCGCCATTTGATATGATGCCAGATCCCGCGCGCCTGCTGTGCCGTCAGGGCGATATCGGCAAGGATCACCACCGGCACCAGCAGCATCGGATTGGTGACGAGGCTGGCCCCGGAGACGACGAGGGCTGCGAAGCCGAAGCCGGAATAGCCGCGCACGAAAGCTGCCACAAAGAAGGTGAGGCCGAGCCAGAGTGCAGCTGTCAGGCTCAGGTCAAAGGGCAAGCGGCATCCTTCGTCAATATGCGGCGCGCTATCCTGTTGCGCCGCTGGTCAAAAGGCGGGGGGCCAGCCCCCCGCACCCCCCGGGATATTTGTGAATCAAAGAAATGGCAAAACCGAAAGGATCAGATTGCTTGCTCTTGCATGTCGGCGGGGTCGATCCCTGCGACGGCCACTGGTTTTTTCATCGCGTCGCGCCGGAACGGCTCGCCCAGTTCTTGGTTGATCAGCGCTTCGATCAGCGTGGTCTTGCCGTTCTTCTGATCGATGAGCGCCTGCGATAACGCGGCGGTGAGGTCGTCCATGGTTTTGGCCTGTACCCCTTGCAGCCCGCAGGCCCGCGCGACGGCGGCGTAGCTGACCCCTTCGTCAAGTTCGGTGCCGACGAAATTATCGTCATACCACAGGGTTGAATTGCGTTTCTCGGCCCCCCATTGGTAGTTGCGGAACACCACCATGGTGATGGCGGGCCATTCCGGGCGGCCGATGGCGGTGAGTTCTGTGACCGCTATGCCGAAGGCGCCGTCACCGGCAAAGCCCACGACCGGCGTGTCGGGGCAGGCGATTTTCGCGCCGATGATGCTGGGCAGGCCATAGCCGCAGGGGCCGAAGAGGCCGGGGGCGAGGTATTTGCGCCCTGCCTCGAATGTGGGGTACGCGTTGCCAATGGCGCAGTTGTTGCCGATGTCGCTGCTGATAATAGCGTCGCGCGGCAGGGCGGACTGGATCGCCCGCCAAGCCATGCGGGGCGACATCCAACCGGGTTTGTCGGCGCGGGCGCGCTGGTTCCATGTGGTGCCCGGATCGTCATCCTCGTGGTCCATCGAGGAGAGCCGCTGCGCCCATTGGCTTTTCGTTTGCGCGATGGTGGATTGGCGCGCGGAGCGTCCTTCATCGCCTGCGGTGGCGCTGAGTTGCTGCAGGATCGCGCTGGCGACTTTTTGCGCGTCGCCGGTGATGCCGAGGCTGACCGGTTTGGTCAGGCCGATCCGGTCGGGGTTGATGTCGACCTGAATGATTTTCGCATCCTTGGGCCAGTAGTCGAGGCCGTAGCCGGGCAGGGTTGAAAACGGGTTGAGGCGGGTGCCGAGGCAGAGGACCACGTCAGCTTGTCTGATCAGCTCCATCGCGGCCTTGGACCCGTTGTAGCCGAGCGGGCCTGCAAAAAGCGGGTGGCTGCCGGGGAAGGCGTCGTTGTGCTGATACCCGACGCAGACCGGTGCTGTGAGCCGTTCGGCCAGCGCCATGGATGCGGGGATCGCGCCGGCGAGGACGACACCGGCGCCGTTCAGGATCACCGGGAAGCGGGCGGTGCTGAGCAGGTCGGCGGCCTGTTTGATCGCCGCCTCGCCGCCTGCGGGCCGCTCGAACGTGACGATGTCGGGCAGGGCGATGTCAATCACTTGGGTCCAGTAATCGCGCGGCATGTTGATCTGGGCGGGGGCGGAGGCGCGTTTGGCTTGCAATATCACGCGGTTGAGCACTTCGGCGACGCGGGACGGGTCGCGCACCTCTTCCTGATAGGCGACCATGTCGGCGAAGAGGGCCATCTGTTCGACCTCCTGAAAGCCGCCCATGCCGATGGTCTTGTTCGCGGCCTGCGGCGTGACCAGCAGCAGGGGGGTGTGGTTCCAGTAGGCGGTCTTTACTGCGGTGACGAAATTGGTGATACCGGGGCCGTTCTGGGCGATCATCATCGACATGCGCCCCGAGGCGCGGGTGTAGCCATCGGCCATCATGCCCCCGGACCCCTCATGCGCGCAGTCCCAGAAGGTGATGCCGGCGCGCGGGAACAGATCGGAGATCGGCATGAAGGCCGAACCGATGATGCCGAAGGCATGGCGGATGCCGTGCATCTGCAGGGTTTTGACGAAGGCTTCTTCGGTGGTCATGCGCATGTGGGGGAGTCCTGCTGATGGCTGGCGGCAGGGTAGGGTTAGCGCATCCGGGGGAGTAGGGCCAGATGGGGGTGGGGGATAGGGCCAGGGGGGCTAGAGTCGGGACTGTATACTTGAAACTAGCTCATTCACTTCATTTGGATGATTCTGTATCGCACATCGAATCAGGCTGTCTCTAACGTAGTCTGCGCTTAGACCTATTAAC